>ENA-ORCV01000328-ORCV01000328.1-marine-metagenome-genome-assembly--contig:-NODE-328-length-41651-cov-4.261919_pt1 | contig 41651 bp, 39 predicted proteins | sample MGYA00237779_ERZ508509 | MGnify/ENA primary metagenome ERZ508509 (study PRJEB26180, sample SAMN06268772) | marine metagenome | isolation source: Bioluminescent Bay, La Paraguera, Puerto Rico | place... | reverse complement strand
CTCGTCAGGCCTCGCGACGGTTGGCCGAACCCGAAAGCCGCCGCCATGGCGTCCGGCGCCTCGATCGTAATCGACCAGGCCGAGGTGTTCGAGACGACCGATGCGGCGATCGCCGACTGCACTTATGTTATCGCGACGACGGCGCGGATGCGGGAGATTTCGATTCCGGTGCTGGAGCCGGATGCGGCGGCGGCGGAACTCAAAAAGCGGGTCGGGGCCGGCGAGCGTTGCGCCGTCCTGTTCGGCGGCGAACGCAACGGCCTCATGAGCGAGGATGTCGCCCGTTGCGATGCGATCCTTTCCGTCCCGGTCAATCCCGCCTTCGCTTCGCTCAATCTCTCCCAGGCGGCGGTCATTGTTGCCTATGAATGGTCGCGCGCCGGAGATTATGCGGCGCTGGAAAGTCCGCTCGATGAAGAGCGGCCTGCACGCCGCGAGGAACTGGCGCATTTCTACGAGCGCCTGGAGCATGCGCTCGACGGCGCCGGCTATTTCTTCCCGCCGGAAAAACGGCCGGGCATGGTGAAAAACCTGCGGGCGGCGATCACTCGCGCCGGGTTCACCGAATCGGAAATCCGCACCCTGCATGGCGCGATCAAGGCTCTTGCGAATCAGCGCCGCGATTAGGCTTTTTGGCGCAAAGCAGCTAAGAAGGGCTTCGTCTGCGAGACGAGGGGCGCGGACAAAGAGGGAATGAAAATGAAAAAATCACTGCTGTTGCGCGGCGTTGCGGCTGCGATCCTTGCGGTTGCGGCCGTCTCCTGCACTGCGAAAGAAGAATCCAAAAAAGCCGAGGCCGAAACCCACAAGCCGATGATCGAACCATGGGGCTATCCGCTCGACGCGCTTGATCGCGCGACGAAGCCCGGCGACGATTTTTATCGCTTTGCAAACGGCGGATGGCTGGATGCGACGGAAATTCCTTCTGACAAAACCTCGGTAGGGTTTTCAACGGATATGCGCGATCGCAACGAAGAGCGCATTGCCGTCATCATCGCCGATATTGCTGATTCTGATGTCCGGCCTGGAACGGATGCGCAACGCATCCGCGATCTGTACCGCAGTTTCATGGATGTTGAAGGCATTGAAGCTTCAGGGCTCGAGCCGCTTCAGGCGGATCTGGACCGGATCGCGCAACTCGATACGCATGAGGCTGTCGCGGCGATTATGGCGGATCCTTCACTTGCGCTCGATGGTCCTTTCGGCGTGCAGGTCTGGATCGATTCAAAAAATCCGGACAGTTACATCACCTGGATCGGTCATTCCGGTCTCGGGCTGCCGGACAAGTCATACTATGAACGCGAAAGCGAGAGGCTTGAGACGACCCGCGACGCTTACAAGGCGCATATCGAGAACATGCTGAGCCTCGCCGGTGTAGACGCCCCCGGCGCAAAGGCGGCGGTGATTTTTGATCTCGAAAAGTCAATCGCAGCGCTTCATTGGGAACGCGCAGAACGGCGTGATGCCGACAAAACCTATAACCGTATGGACCGGGATGAGCTTCAGTCTTTCGCTGAAGGTTTTCCCTGGTCTGCTTACTTTGAAAGCGCAGGCCTTGGCGGCGTTGACGAGCTCGTCGTGGTGGAAAAAAGCGCATTCCCGCCCTTGGCGGCGCTTTTTCAGGAAACATCAGTCGAGGACTGGCGCGCCTATCTGACATTCAGGCTGCTGAGCGCGCACGGAAGTTACCTCTCAGCAGAATTCGATGACGAGAATTTTGCGTTTTACGGTAAGGCGCTAAGCGGGCAGGAAGAGCAGCGCAGCCGCGACAAGCGCGCCATCAACCTTGTCAACGGCCGGCTTAGTCAGGCTGTCGGGAAAATCTATATCGAGCGTTATTTTCCGGAAGAGTCCAAGGCGCTGATGACGGAGATGTTCGAGGATATCCGGTCTGCCTTGCGTATACGGATTGAAAACCTGTCATGGATGACCGAGGAAACAAAAACCGCCGCGCTTGGCAAGCTTCAAAAAATGACAGCGAAAATCGCGTACCCGGAGAAGTGGCGGGATTACGCCGGTCTGGAGATCGCCGCCGATGACATCATCGGCAATATCAAAAACGTTCGCAAAGCGGATGCTGATTTAGCGATTGGCCGGCTCGGCAAGCCTGTCGACAAAAAGGAATGGTTCACCGGGCCGCAAACAGTGAATGCTTTCTATAGCCCGACGCGAAATGAGGCCTTCATTCCGGCGGGCTATATTCAATCGCCCTTGTTCGATCCTTACGCGGATCCCGCCATCAATTACGGCGCTATCGGATCCATCGTCGGCCACGAAATCGGCCACGGGTTCGATGACCAGGGCTCGAAATATGACGGCGACGGCGTCCTGCAAAGCTGGTGGACGGACGAGGACCGCATGGCGTTCGATGCACTGGGTGATCGTCTGGCTGACCAGTTTAGCCAGTACGAACCGTTGCCCGGTCTGTTTGTGAACGGCCGCCAAACGCTGGGTGAGAACATTGGCGACCTTGCCGGCGTTATCGTCGCCTATCACGCTTATGTTTTATCGCTCGATGGTGAAGACCCCCCGGTGCTTGACGGCTTTACCGGCGCGCAGCGCGTGTTCCTCGGGCGGGCGCAAGCGCGCCGTTTCAAGCAAACTGAGGAAACGCTGCGGCAACGCTTGTTGTCTGCGCCGCACAGCCCGATGGATCTTCGCGTGAACGGCATGGTGCGCAATATCGACGAATGGTACGAGGCGTACGATGTCCAGCCGGGCGATGCGATGTATCTCGCGCCTGAAGATCGCGTTAAAATCTGGTGACGAGCTACTAGGATTGTGATCCCGTGAACGAAACGAGGGGGCGCATCGAACGCATTGACCGCGCTGAAGCGCTCCACAATCATCGTTTCAAATATTACGACTTCATGATGGCGGCGTTCGTCGCCATCCTGATCTGTTCAAACCTGATCGGCGCGGCGAAGCTCGTCGAGATTTTCAAGTACGAGATATTCGGCTGGGAAGTCGGCAAGTTCGGGGCCGGCATCCTGTTTTTCCCTTTATCCTATGTGCTGGGAGACGTGCTGACGGAGGTCTACGGCTATGCGCGCGCGCGCCGGGTCGTTTGGGCGGGGTTCGGGGCGGTTCTTTTCATGGCGTTCATGTCCTGGGTCGTGGTCGCCATGCCGCCTGCGCCGGGATGGGACGGGCAGGCGGCCTATGAGGCGGTTTTCGGCCTGACGCCGCGCATCGTACTGGCCTCGGTCCTCGCTTTCTGGGCGGGGGAGTTGTCGAACGCCTTCGTCATGGCTCGCATGAAGGTCATGTCCGGCGGCCGGCATCTTTATCAGCGCACAATCGGGTCGACGATTGTGGGGCAGGGGGTCGACAGCCTGCTGTTCTATCCGATCGCCTTTCTCGGCGTCTGGTCGACGGAGGATGTTCTCACCGTGTTGGCGACCAACTATCTTCTGAAGGTCCTTTGGGAAGCGCTGCTGACGCCGGTCACCTACCGGGTGGTCGCAGCTCTCAAGAAAGCCGAAGGCGTCGATGTCTACGACAAGGAAACGGCGTTTACGCCGTTTTCGATCCGATCGTAAGCAAACGCTACGCGCCATTTTTGCTACGCCAAATCAGCGGCTTATGGTTAATGTCGGCAGGGGAAATCGCAGCTCCCGCGAAGGCCTGCAAGCGCGCACAACCTGTGCGCGAATTGTGGCGAAAAACTTCATAAAATGTAATCTAATTCCGAACGAATTCAGTTGCCTTTAGGCAGAGGAAAATTTACGACAGCAACAGGTTGTGGGTATTCGTACCAATTTTTGGGGGAAGTTATGAAGTTTCTCGCTAAGACTCTTATAGGCGCTACGGCATTTGCTGCTATGGCGTTTGCGCCGGCCGCGGCCAACGTCGTTACGTTGGGGCCGTCCGAGATCGAGTGCAACGACGACAATGACGCTACTGTCGATTGCCTAGGCATGACCGGCGGGTCGTTGATTCTTAGCAGCAACATGGTGACCGGTGGTACGGCTGGCTCGCTCGATATTGCAGCGCCGTTCATTGCAGATTTATACGGTATCGGTTCGAACTCTGAAGCAAACGAAGCGGCGGCGCTTAATGTGCTCGCGGGCACTTCTTTCACAGGCGCCGACGGTTCCAGAACAGACGCTGGCGGCGTTGATGTTCTAAGTTTCACGACATTCGCCGAGTGGGTTGTTATCAAGATGGGCGCGGGTACGGTGTTCATCAAGAATACGACCGGCGGCGGCATGGCGTTGGAAATTGACTTTTCAAAATTCTCCGGCGCGGCTGGAGCCGCTGGCGGCTTTAGCCATTATACCGAATTTGGAGCAGCGGTTCCGATTCCCGGCGCGATCTGGCTGATGGGCGCAGGACTTGCGGGTCTCGGTTTCGCTGGCCGCCGGAAAAAGCAGGCCTGACGCCAGCTTATCCTCAAGGTTTGGAAAGCCCGCCTCTTGTGGAGGCGGGTTTTTCTTCGCCCGGATTTGACAGAACGCCCCCGGGCCCTTATAGGCCCGCCCTTCATGACGGATGGCGCGTGGACCGCCGTTGGAATTGCGCCGGGGATGGGCCCCGGAGCCGGGCCGCGCCGAGAGTGAGGATCAAATGTCGAAGCGCATCAGCGCCAAGCACAAGCTTGACCGCCGGGTCGGCGAAAACGTCTGGGGCCGGCCGAAATCTCCCGTAAACAAGCGCGACTACGGCCCCGGCATGCACGGCCAGCGCCGCAAGGGCAAGCTGTCGGACTTCGGCCTGCAGTTGATGGCCAAGCAGAAGCTTAAAGGCTATTACGGGAACATCTCCGAAAAGCATTTCGAGCGCACCTACAATGAAGCCGTGCGCCGCCGCGGCAACACCGCCGAGAACCTGATCGGCCTTCTCGAAAGCCGCCTAGACGCCATCGTTTATCGCGCGAAGTTCGTGCCGACCGTGTTCGCTGCGCGCCAGTTCGTCAATCACGGCCATGTGCTCCTGAACGGCGTGCGCACCAACATTCCGTCCGCGCGCGTGAAGCCGGGCGATGTGGTTGAGATCAAGGAAAAGTCGAAGAACATGGCGCTGGTGCTTGAAGCACTGCAAAGCGCCGAACGCGAGATTCCCGACTATATCGACGTCGACCCGAAAAAGATGACGGCGACATACATGCGCATCCCGGAATTTGCGGAAGTTCCCTATGCGTGCACGATGGAACCGAACCTGGTCGTCGAATTCTATTCGTCGTAAGGTTAGCGTTTGAGAACAACCAAAAAGGCCGCCCGGGCAGGGCGGCCTTTTTGTTTGTCTAGTCGTCCACTTTTTCGCGGATATTCTCGATCAGCGCGTCGATCCCGGCGGGCGGGCCGCCATTGTCGGCGATGATCGACGTAAACGTCTCCTGCTGTTCGATAGACAGGAAGATGCCGTCGGCGCCGGCGTCGACAATGCGCATCTCGCCGTCATTGTTCACATGAACCCACCACTCGATCAGCGTATCGGCGTATTCGTCGCCCGGTTTGGCGTTGGCGACTTTCGACTGCACGAAAATGTTCTTCTCTGAGCGGTCGACGGAGCCGGTCACGGCGAGGCGTTCGCCGGAATATCGCGTCAACGCTTCCTGGTAGATCGACCGCGCATAGTCTTCGAACAGCGGGAAGTATTCTTCTTTCTGTTCGCTAGTGATCTGGCGGGCGGATTTCCCGAGCACGAAATAACCGATATGGCGCATATCCACATATTTATCGACGAGCGTCGCGATGCCGTCGAGCTGCGCCTGTTCGTCTTCCAGTTCGAGATAGGGCTGGGCCTCATCCAGCACTTTCTGCACGAACTGTTCGGCGGCGTCGTTAGCGAAAGCCGGCGACGCCGCGACCGTTACGGCGAGAAGCACGGCGACCGCGGCCTTTTGAATGAAGTTCATGACGTCCATCCCCGGTTGCGTTTCACGCAAATACTATTCTTCGTCGAATTCTTCAAAATCGCCGATATCCGGCAATTCGTCGTAATTGGTGCGGCCGTTCTGGATTTCCCGCTTGCGTGACTGCAGATAGAAACTCCTGAATGACGCGTAGTAGTCGAGCGAGTTTTCCTTGATGTCGTCGAGGGGCTCGATCAGCGGCTCGCGGATCGCAAGCGCGGTTGCGCCGGCCCTTACGTATTTCGCGGTCGCCATGGCGTCCGAGCGATAATAGAAGGATGGATCGAGCCCGGTGTCGACGGCGGCGCCGAAGCCGTCGCGCAGCGTGCTCGGCCCGAAAAACGGCAGGAAGAGGTAAGGGCCGGTATCAAGCCCCCACACGGCGAGGGTCTGGCCGAAATCTTCCGAGTGCTGCGCAATGCCGATGCGTTCCGCCGGATCGCCCATGCCGCCGAAGCCGACGGTGGTGTTGATGGCGAAGCGGCCGAGCGTGTCGCCGGCGCGGTCGAACTCTCCCTGCAACAGGTCGTTGGCGAGGATCACCGGCGTTTTGAGATTGTCGAGAAAGTTCCGGATGCCCTTGCGCTGCTTTTTGTGCGTCGTCGCGCGATAGACCTTCGCGAGGGGAACAAGGAGATTCTCGTCGAACACATTGTGGAAGGCGAACATCTTCCGGTTAAAGCCTTCCCAGGGGTCGATCTCCTTGCCCTCGGTGGTGTCGGCTTCGCCGCGTTTCAGTTCTTCGGCGAACTCTTCAGGGTCGCCCGCATCGGACAGCTGGGCGTGCGCCGCGCCGCCGGCGAGAAAAAAGAACAGGGCGGCGAAAACAGTCAGTCTCATACTCACGCGTCAGAACTCCGTGCGTCGGGAATCGGTGCTGTCGAAGCATGTCAAATTCGCCAGCGGAATATAAGTCGGCGGACGGGATTATCATTAACTTTGTCGTCTTCTGGCGGGCGAATGTGGCGAAAATGCTAGGGTTGGGGATAAGCCCGGCTTGCTATCATATAAAGATATCTTTATATGTTTCGGTCAATCATTGGACCGGACCATGAGCCTAGATGCGACACTCAGCGTTTTTCGCGCCATCGGCGAGGAATCCCGCCTGCGGATCATGGCCTTGCTCGCCCGGGGAGAGCTGACGGTGAGCGAAATCACGGCGATCCTCGGCCAGAGCCAGCCGCGGGTCAGCCGGCATCTGAAAATCCTCGCGGACGCAGGGCTCGCCGACCGTCATCGCGAAGGGGCCTGGATGTTTTACCGGGTGAGCGCGCGGGCGATGAGCGAGCCGAGCCTCAAGGCGGTGATGGAAGCGGTGTCGGCGGTGGCGGAGTCTGGCGACCGGATCATCGTTCGCGATGTCGAGCGCTTTGCGCAGAGCCGCGCTGCGCGGGCGGCGCAGGCCGCCGCCTATTTTCAGGAAAACGCCCGGGAATGGAATCGGCTGCGCCAGCTTCATCTGCCTGAGTCCGACATCGAGGCGCGCATCGTCGAAATGGCTGGGGAGGAGCCAGTCGATCTGTTCGTCGATCTCGGCACCGGCACCGGCCGTATGCTCGAAATTTTCGCGGATCGTTATCAGTCGGGCGTCGGCTACGATCTCTCGCACGAAATGCTGGCGCTCGCCCGCGCCAATCTCGACGAGGCGGGGGTTGCGCACGCGCAGGCCCGGCATGGCGATCTTTTCTCGCTGCCGCTCGAAAGCGAGACCGCCGACATCGTGTGCCTGCATCAGGTGCTGCATTATCTCGCCGAACCCGCCGGCGCGGTGCGCGAGGCGGCGCGGCTTTTAAAACCCGGCGGCCGCCTCATCATTTCCGACTTCGCGCCGCATGAGCTTGAGTTTCTGCGCGATGAACACGCTCACCGCCGTCTCGGCTTTTCCGACGATGAAGTGCGCGAATGGTGCGATGCGTCCGGCGTCGAACTTCAGCGCACCGAAACCCTGTCGCCGGCTTCGGGCGATAAAAAGAAACTGACCGTAAAAATCTGGCTTTGCAGCGCGCGCGAAGACGTCCGCCGTTTGCGTCGCGCGAGCGCCGCCTGAGGATCGGGAAACAATGTCCGACTTGCATGTCTCATTCGAATTCTTTCCGCCCAAAACGCCGGCGATGCAGGAAAAGCTGTGGACGTCAGTGGAGAAGCTTGCGCCGCTGCAGCCGGATTTCGTTTCGGTCACATATGGCGCAGGCGGTTCGACGCGTCAGCGCACCCATGAAACGGTGGAGCGCATTGTCAGGGAATCCGGGCTACAGGTCGCCGCGCATCTCACATGCGTCGCGGCGACCCGTGCGGAAGTCGACGAGGTATTGAAGTCCTACTGGGCTGCGGGCGTCAAACATATCGTCGCCTTGCGCGGCGATCCGCCGGGCGGGGCGGGGGATCCCTATGCCGCCCATCCGGGGGGCTACGCTAACGCGGCGGAACTTGCGGCCGGCGCCAAAAAGATAGCGCCGTTTGAAATATCCGTCGGCTGCTATCCGGAAAAACATCCCGACTCGCCGTCCTTCGCGGCGGATATCGACATGCTTAAACAGAAGATCGACGCCGGCGCGACACGCGCCATCACGCAGTTCTTCTATGACAACACGGTTTATCTGCGCTATCTTGAACAGGTGAGGAAGGCCGGCGTCGAAATCCCCATCGTTCCGGGGATCATGCCGATCACGAATTTCACCGGCTTGCGCAAGATGGCTGACGTCTGCGGCGCAACAGTGCCCGGCCGGCTCGTCAAGTTGTTCCAGAATCTCGATGACGACCCGGCGACGCGCCAGCTGATTGCGGCGACTGTCGCGGCGGAGCAATGTCTTGATCTCGCCGAACACGGCGTCAAACATTTTCATTTCTACACGCTGAACCGCGACGAACTCGCCTATGCGCTGTGCCATATGCTGGGCGTCAGACCGAAAGCGCCGGCGGGCGGGAAGGCGGCGGACGCCGCATGACCAGTCCGAGATTTGTCAATATAGGCGAGCGGACGAACGTCACCGGCTCAGCGAAGTTCCGCAAGCTGATCAAGGACGGGCGGTATGAAGACGCGCTCGCCGTTGCGCGCCAGCAGGTCGAGAACGGGGCGCAGGTTATTGACGTCAACATGGACGAGGGGATGCTCGACGGCGTCGAGGCGATGACCACGTTCCTGCGGCTGATTGCGTCGGAGCCCGACATCTCCCGCGTGCCGGTGATGATCGACTCCTCGAAATGGGAGGTTATCGAAGAGGGCCTTAAAAACATTCAGGGCAAGGCGATCGTCAATTCGATTTCGCTGAAAGAGGGAGAAGAGCCATTCCTCGCCCAGGCGAAGAAAATCATGCGCTACGGCGCCGCCACGGTCGTCATGGCGTTCGACGAGAAGGGGCAGGCGGATACCGCCGACCGCAAAGTCGAGATTTGCGAACGGTCCTACAAGCTTCTGACCGGGATCGGCTTTCCGGCCGAGGACATCATTTTCGATCCGAACATCTTCGCCGTCGCGACCGGCATCGAGGAGCATGACAACTACGCCGTCGACTTCATCGAAGCGACGCGGCGCATCAAGGAGACTCTGCCATACGCCAAAGTGTCGGGCGGCGTTTCCAATATCTCCTTTTCGTTCCGGGGTAACGAGCCGGTGCGCGAGGCGATGCACTCGGTGTTTCTCTATCACGCCATCAAGGCGGGGATGGATATGGGCATCGTCAACGCCGGCCAGCTTGCGATCTACGATGAGATCGATGCGTCCCTGCGCGACCCGGTGGAGGACGTCATCCTCAACCGTCGCAAGGACGCGACCGAACGCCTTCTCGAAGTCGCCGAGAAATATCGCGGCGAAGCCGGCAAGACGCAGGCGCAGGACCTTTCATGGCGCGAGGCGCCGGTGGAGGAGCGGCTGCGTCACGCGCTGGTGAAAGGGATCACCGAATACATTATCGAGGATACGGAAGAGGCGCGCAAAAAACTCGGCCGTCCGCTGCATGTCATCGAAGGCCCCTTGATGGACGGGATGAATGTCGTCGGCGACCTCTTCGGCGACGGCAAGATGTTCCTGCCGCAGGTCGTCAAGTCCGCGCGCGTCATGAAGCAGGCGGTCGCCTATCTGACGCCCTATATGGAGAAGGAAAAGGAAGAGCAGGGCCTCGAACAGGGTAAGCCAAACGGCAAGATCCTGATGGCGACGGTCAAGGGCGACGTTCACGACATCGGCAAGAACATCGTCGGCGTCGTGCTTCAGTGCAATAATTACGAAGTGATCGACCTCGGGGTGATGGTTCCGTCCTCGAAGATCCTCACGGAGGCGAAACTGCATGGCGTCGATATTATCGGCGTTTCCGGCCTTATCACGCCGAGCCTGGATGAGATGCGCAATCTCGCTGCTGACATGAAGCGCGAGGGGTTCGATATTCCGCTGCTGATCGGCGGCGCGACCACGAGCCGCGCCCATACGGCGGTGAAGATCGCGCCGAACTACGATCACGGCGTCGTTTACGTCGCTGATGCGAGCCGTGCGGTTGGGGTCGCCGGCGCGCTGGTGTCGGATGAGCGGCGCGGCGATTACCTCGCCGGCGTGGCGAAAGACTACGACAAGATTCGCGAGAGCTATAATAAAGGCGGCAAGAGCGCCCCGCGCCTTGCGCTCGAAGACGCCCGCGTCAACAGCCTGAAGATCGACTGGTCGGCTTACACGCCGCCGCGCCCGACCTTTACAGGACTGAAAGTCTTGCAAAACTACGATCTTGAGACGCTGATCCGCTATATCGACTGGACGCCGTTTTTCTCAGCCTGGGATCTGCATGGGCGCTACCCGCAGATCCTGGACGATGACAAGGTCGGCGAACCGGCGCGCGCCTTGTTCGACGACGCCCAGAACATGCTTCGCCGGATCATCGATGAGAAAGCGCTGACCGCGCATGGCGTTGTCGGGCTCTGGCCCGCCAATTCGCGCGGCGACGATGTTGTTGTCTATACGGATGAAAGTCGTTCTGCTGAGTTGGCTGTGTTTCACGGGCTGCGCCAGCAGATCGCCAAGCGCGAGGGCGGCGTCAATTACTGTCTCTCCGACTTCATTGCGCCGGAAGACTCCGGCGTCGCCGATTATATCGGCGGCTTCGCCGTCACCGGCGGGGTCGGCGAGGATGAGTTCGCGGCGAGCTTTGACCGCCGCAACGACAACTACTCGGCGATCCTGTCAAAGGCGCTCGCGGACCGGCTGGCGGAGGCGTTCGCCGAGCATCTCCATGAACGCGTACGCCGTGAATTCTGGGCCTACGCGCCGGATGAAAACTTCACCAATGAAGCGCTCATCAAGGAAGACTATCAGGGCGTTCGGCCGGCGCCCGGTTATCCCGCGCAGCCTGATCACACCGAAAAGGCGACGCTGTTCCGTTTGCTGGAGCCGGAAAAGAACGCTGGTATGGAATTGACGGAGAGCTTCGCCATGACCCCGGGCGCTTCGGTCAGCGGATTATATTTCTCGCACCCGCAGTCGATTTATTTCGGCGTCGGAAAGATCGAGCGCGATCAGGCGGAAGATTATGCCATACGAAAAAATATGGATCTTGCGGCAATCGAGCGTTGGCTCTCGCCGATCCTCAACTATGATCCCGATTTGCCGCGAAGCCGCAGCGCTTAGGTGAAAAGCCCGACCATGAACAGCGCCGCCGCCATCAAGGTCGCCCCGCTCAGTAAGCCGAGAAACAGTACGCCAATGTCACGGAATGCAGTCCCCATCGCCCATCCCTCACTGGATCGCCACGTCGGGAATTGTGAATCTTTTATGTGAGTTTTGCAAAATTTCTGTGCGCTCAAAGGCGCAAATGGTGCGCGACGAGCCTGATAAGCGATGAAAAACACACACGAACTTTTTTCACATAATTTTTTCCCCATTGCCGTTTCGGCGCGGGCCGATGCGTCATTTTCCTGCTGGCGCGCACAGCAGAGGGGGGGTATGGCCCCGGTATGAGTTTGTGGGATCGCATAGAAACGGCGCTTTCCGAAGCCCGAAAACGTACAATCGGGGCGCTTCTGGACTCGCTTGCAGCGCAGAAACAGCGCCGCAACGAAACCGCGTTCTCTATCGCACTGATTGCGCTTTCCGCCAAAATGGCCAAAGCCGACGGCGTCGTCACCGATGACGAGATCGGCGCATTCCGCGACTTTTTTCAGTTTCCCGAGGAAGAAGCCGACAAGGTGCGGATGGTCTATCGGCTCGCCCAGCAGGATGTCGCCGGTTTCGACGAGTATCTCTCCCGGATCGCTAGGATTTTCGAGGATGCGCCGGCGGTGCTGGAAGACGTGCTTGACTGCCTCTTTCATGTGGCGGTCGCCGACGGGATCGCGCATCCCCGTGAGCTTGAACTGCTTGACCGCGCCGCCGAGGCGTTCGGGGTCAAGGGGGCGGCCTACCGGCGGCTGAAAGCCGCTCATCTCGGTCTCGCCGATGATGATCCCTATCTCATTCTTGGCGTCGATCACGGCGCCAGCGCGGCGGAAATCAAGGCCGCCTATCGCGCGCTGGTGCGCGAACACCATCCTGACGCGCTGCTGGCGCGGGGGGTTCCCCACGATCTCATCAGGATCGGAGAGGGGCGTATGGCGGCGATTAATACCGCTTATGAGCGAATCCTGGCTGAATCAGCCTAGGAGACAAGGTCGACGCCGTTGACAGGCTGGACGGCCGGGGCAGGCTTTGCTTTGATGGAACGGTTGCGAAACGACGAGTGGCGTTGAATGAGTTCATCAGGAAAATCGCTGGAGCGCGCGGAAGACCGCAAGACGCTGCGCACTTCGACAATCAACCATTTATGGGACGCCGCCGTATTTCTCGGCTTTCTGCTTTTTTCCGGACTGGCGATCGCTGCGGTCGCAATTGCGACGCCGCTGATCCTCGCGGTTTCCGCGCTCGCCGGACTGCTGTCAAACAAGGCTGACGGCGCCGCTTGGCGCCCGGCTCACGCCTGAACTGATCAACTCATTCGAAAAAATCGTTTGATGCCTCCCGCCTATCGGGCGTAGGCAGCCTTTTTGCTTTCCGAACACGGGAGTGGAGCGTGAGCGCGCGCGAATTCGCCGTCCTCTTGTTGATGTGCCTCGTCTGGGGTTTTCACTTCGTCGTTATCAAGACGGCGGTCGGCGAATTGCCGCCGATGTTCTATGCAGCGATCCGCATGACGTTGGTGGCGGCGCTGATGTCGCCTTTCCTGCGCTGGCGCAAGGGGCATATGATCCGGGTGCTGAGCGCCGGGCTTTGTCTTGGCGCGCTCAATTATGCGCTGATGTTCACCGGTCTCAGCTTCGCGACGGCGTCGGCCTCGGCGATTGCGCTTGAGCTTTACGTGCCGTTTGCGACGATCCTTTCGATCCTGTTTCTCGGCGACCGGCTCGGTTGGCGCCGCGGCCTTGGCGTCGCATTCGCCTTCGCCGGGGTCGCCCTGATTGCGCTCGGCAAACAGGAGGGCGCGCCGGGATCGAACATGCCGCTTGGGATTGGGCTGGTGGCGGGCGGCGCCTTTTCGGAGGCGGTTGGCGCGGTTCTCGTGAAGAAATCCCTCTCCTTCAAACCGCATGAGCTGCTCGCTTGGTTTGCGCTGGTCGGCGCCGGGGGCCTGTGGCTCCTGACCGGCGCTTTCGAGACCGGGCAGGCGGCGGCGCTCGCCGCCAGCGACAAGCCGGTGGTGATCGCAGCGGTCCTCTATTCGGCGCTCGGCGGGTCGATCTTCGGCCATTCCGCCTATTACTGGCTGTTACACCGCCTGCCGGTGAGCGTGGTCGCGCCGAGCGCGCTCGTCACGACCGTTTTCGCCGTGTTTTTCAGCGTGCTGTTGCTCGGCGATCCATTTGGACCGCGAATGATCGCCGGCGGCCTGATGACCCTCACAGGCGTCGGCGTTGTGCTTTTGCGCACGGCCAAGAAACAGGACATAAAGGCCCCGGTCAGCGAACCGGGAGTCGTCCCTTGAAGATCATCGACGCGCCGTCCCCGAACTGCAATGAGCGCAAGAGCGCCATCGATACGATCGTTCTCCATTATACCGGCATGCGAACCGGCAAGGAGGCGCTTGACCGGCTGCGCGATCCTGATGCCAAGGTCAGCGCGCATTACCTCGTGGAGGAAAACGGCGACGTCTACCGGCTGGTTGAAGAGGCGAGCCGCGCCTGGCACGCCGGCGTTTCTTTCTGGGCGGGCGACATCGAAATCAACGATCGGTCGATCGGGATCGAAATCGTCAATCCCGGCCACCAATTCGGTTATCGCGATTTTCCGGCGGTGCAGATCGAGGCGGTCGTTTCGCTGCTGAAGGAAATTGTCGCGCGTCACGAGATTGCGCCCCGGCGGGTGATTGGCCATTCCGACGTCGCGCCGCGGCGCAAGGAAGACCCGGGAGAGAGATTTCCCTGGGCGCGGCTTGCGGCGGCAGGGCTGGCGCTCGCGCCGTTCGACGGCGACCCGGAGGCGGGCGAGGGGATAGAGTTCGACGACGCGTTAAACGCGCTCAAAGCAATCGGCTATGATGCGAGCCTCGGCGATTACGCCGCAGCATTGCTGGCGTTCCAGCGCCGTTTCTGCCCGCAATCCCTGGGGCAGGGCTTCGATCCGCGCACAAGGGCGGCGCTGATCGCTGTCGCCGCTGCGCAATAATTTTACTCGCTGCATACTCTCTTGGGCGCTTAATTCGGATTAGTCGGAGACGGTCTGTGCGGGAGATGCCTTGCATAGTCGCAGGATTGATCGCCAGCCTATTGTGATTGCTTGACCTTTCGGGTTTTCGTCCGCACATACTGGGCCGCCAGACGGTCGGACGGCCGCCGGCCTGCGCCTTGTGGGCGGAGGCGGGAGGAAAGTCCGGGCTCCATGGAGACAAGGCGCCGGGTAACGCCCGGCCGGGCCTTTCAGGGCCCGAGGGATAGCGCCACAGAGATCGAACCGCCTTCTCCGGAAGGTAAGGGTGAAAAGGTGCGGTAAGAGCGCACCGCCGGACCAGCAATGGGACGGGCACGGCAAGCCCCGCCTGGAGCAAAACCGAATAGGGACGGCGCGCCATTTGGCGGGCGGGTCTTCGCGCCCTTTGTTTTAGGACTTGGGCCGTCCGGGTTGGTTGCTTGAGCGCACGTGCAAGCGTTCGCCTAGAGGAATGGTCGTCGTCCCGCACTCGATGCGGGATACAGAACCCGGCTTACAGACCGTCTGGCTTTTTTGCTTTCAACGTTGCAACAGAACGGAGTCCGAATAAGGTTTGCCGATGAGCGACGTTAAACCATGGCCGGTCGCCGATCCATTCGTGCAGCGCCGCGTTGTCGCCGCGGAGGACCTCGATGAATTCCGTCATGTCAACAATGTGCGTTATATCGACTGGGCGATGGAAGCCGCATGGGCGCATTCAAATGCACTTGGCCTCACCTTCGCGGCGTATGAACGCATCGGGATCGGTTGCGTCGTCTGGCGGCATGAATTTGATTATCTCGCGCCGGCTCGTGGGGGAGACGAAGTCGCCGTCGCTACCTGGTTTTCGGCAAACGACAACCGCGTCCGGCTCACGCGATCATTCGAAATTCGCCTCTTTCCGGATGGCGACACCTTGTTCAACGGGCGCACGCTGTTCGTGACCATCGACATGAAGAGCGGCAAGCCGGCGCGCATGCCGAAAGAATTTATCGAAGCCTACAAGGTTGCCAAATAGACTGACGCTTAATCTTCAGAAGCGGTCATCGGGCACTCTGCCGGTTGCGCCTTTTCACGTAGTCGCCTTGCGTATTCGTCAGCGCCGTATCGTTCCCCGATCTGGTCAAGCGTTTGCGCGGCGTCGCAATAACGTCCCATGGCGTCAAGAAGCTCGCCGTAGCTGAATATGCCGTAGCTGCTGGTCGGATAAGTTTCGGCGAATATCTCTGCAAATTTCAAGGCCTCTTCCAAATCACCGCCCAGTTTATGAGAAGCGACAAGATGGGCGAGCGTGCTTTGCGGGATTCGAGGATCATAACCGAATATAGTTGCGAGGGTCTGGAAATGCGCGACTGCCTCTTTTGCAGTATAACGGGTTAGGTCGCCGGTTAAAAAATAATCAGCAAACACGCTCTTGAGGCCGAAATACCCGGTTAGAGGCGTCATGCTATTATGATTTTCATTTTCGCGGTGAAAATAGCCCCAATTCGGGTTGCTGTAGTTTTTAATTACCTTTGAAAATTCAATAACACCTTGCCTTTCCTCACCGAGTTCGTTTGAGAGTTCAGTATAAATAACTGTGTCTGCGAACTCGCCTTTAGCCGCGCGCTTCTGGAAAGCTTTTACGAGGGAGTAGTCATCCCACCAAAGATTTGGCGTGGCGAGGATATATGCGTCAAACAATTCCGGCTTTTCGAGAAGGGCGTAGACGCCAAATCCGCCGCCTGCGGAATGACCGTAAAATATTCTATACTCGCTCGTGTTAAATTCTTTTTCGGCGAATGGGATCAGTTCTTGTTCAATAAACTCAAGAAACTTGTTTGCGTTTCCGCCGTCCGGAGATTCCTCATCCGGCTTGAATTTCATATCGCGTCCGCGACTTTCATGTTCTATACCAATCACCACAACATTTGGATGGCCGCTAAAATAAAGCGCTTCACGCGTGCGATCGAGATGATCCATGTGCCATGGACCGTCCAAAGCGATGAGCAGCGGCAATTTGCGGTCGCGAGATTCAAAATTATCCGGCCGCGACACCTGGATGGTGCGGGTTTCGCCGAGGATGGCGGATTCAATTTTGTACTCAGGAAAATCCTGACCTGTGGCTGGTAATAAGCTCAACGCTGTATACGTAATTACGGCGAAGCTAACAAAACGCATAAGAGCTCGTCCTCTGATCCGGTAAAAGTATTCTGGCTTAGACTTTCGCAGGATTAAAAACGAGAATAGATGTAACATATACCGCTATGGAAACCATGCAGAGCTGGAAAATAGAAGGAGAGGGGCATGCCCTCATTTGACATCGTATCCGAAGTCGACCGCGCCGAAGCGGACAATGCGGTCAAGAACGTTCAGCGTGAGATCACCACGCGCTATGACTTCAAGGGATCTAAATCGACGATCGAGTTCTCCGACGGCGTCATTACGATCTTCGCCGATGACGATATGAAACTTCGCCAGATGCACGAGATCCTTCAGGGCAATATGCAAAAGCGCGGGATCGAGCCAGGCTCGCTCGACTATCAGAAGGAAGAGCCCGCCGCCGGCCAGTCAGTGCGCCAGCGCGTGCTCCTGAAGGAGGGGATCGGCAAGGAGCTGGCCAAGGACATCGCCAAGAAAATCAAGGGCGAGAAGTTCAAGGTGCAGGCGGCGATCCAGGGCGAGGAGTTGCGGGTGACCGGCAAGAAGCGCGACGATCTGCAGGACGTCATCGCCTATGTGAAGGGGCTGAAGATCGAGCAACCCCTGCAATTCAAGAACTTCCGGGACTAGGTTCCTAATCTACATAAACGCCTAGCCATGCCGGGCGGCATCGGATAAGACCGGCGAGAACAAGAGAGAGACGAGAAATGGCCGATATTGAACAACCGTTGCTTGACATCATCAAGGAACACGCCGTCGGCCTGACCCAGCCGCCGACGCGCGACACGCCGATCGCCGATCTCGGCATCGACAGTTTCTCGATTGTCGAGATCATTTACGAAGTCGAGGAAAAGCTCGGCGTTGAGGTTCCGTTCAACGCCAATGAAAACCCGTTCGGCGATATGAGTTCGGTCGGCGATCTCATCGATGCGCTCGACAGTCTCATCAAGAGCAAAGACTAGAGAACCCGTTCCATGAGTCGAAACGTCGTCGTCACCGGCATGGGCGTGGTCTCTCCGATCGGCGCCGATATCAAAAGCTACTGGCGGGGACTGTCCGAGGGTGTTTGCGGCATTGAGCCGCGCGAAATTGCGATTGGCGATTTATCCGTCACCTTGCCGGTGGCGCCGATTGACGGGCTTGAAGAGCGCATCAAGGCGCTCGGCAATGATCTCGGCCGCGCCGACAAGGTCTCGCATATGGCGACGCTCGCGGCCGATGAAGCGATCGCGAACGCCGGTCTTGAAATCGACGAGGAAACGGGGCGGCGTACGGCCTGCATCATCGGCACCGGGATTGGCGGACAGGATACGCTCGACAAGTCCTATTACGCCATGCTCCGCAACGGCAAACGTCCGCATCCGCTGACCATCCTGAGGATCATCCCGAACTCGCCGTCGAGCCACATCTCCATCCGTCACGGTCTCAGGGGACCTTCGTTCGCCGTGTCGAGCGCCTGTTCCACCGGCGCCCACTCAATCGGTCTTTGCGCGGACATGATCCGCTATGGCGGCGCCGATGTGGGTATCGCCGGCGCGACGGAGGGCGTCCTTACCTATGGCGGGATGGAAGCCTGGCTCGCCATGCGCATTCTCTCGCGCACCACCTGCCGGCCGTTTTCGAAAAACCGCAGCGGTCTTGTGATCGGCGAGGGGGCGGGCGTGCTTGTTCTCGAGGAAGAAGAACGGGCGAAAAAGCGCGGCGCGCCGATCCTAGCGCGGATCGCCGGTTTCGGCATGAACGCGGACGGCAATGACATGATCAACCCGGCGGTCGAGGGCGCGTCCGGCGCCATGTCGCTGGCGCTGGAAAGAGTGACTGTCGGCGATGCGTCCTCGGTTTATATCAATGCCCACGGCACCGGCACGCTGATGAATGACCCGACGGAGACGAAAGCGATCAGAGCGATCTTTGGCGCAGACGCCGACGATCTTGTCGTCTCGTCGACGAAGTCGATGCATGGGCACTTGCTGGGCGCCGCCGGCGGGATTGAGTGCATCGCCGCGATCCTGGCGCTCAACAATAATGTCGCGCCGCCGACCATGAACTATGATGAGCCCGATCCCGAATGTGATCTCAACTATGCGCCGAACGAAGCGGTCGAGCGCAAGATCGATCTCGCGATTTCGAATTCCTTCGCCTTTGGCGGGCTGAACGCCGTCGTCGCTTTTGAGAAGGCCGCCTAGTAGGGATAGGCCGGTTTTGACGAGGTTTTCGCAGGCTTCACATGGTGGATGCGGCGGCGCAGCGCGATGAACCCGCTCATCATCAGGCAGAGGCCGAGGTAACGCACCACATAGATGCCGAGATCGTCGAGGAAGCCCGTGAAATAGGCGCCGACCGAAGCGTAGATCGCGTGAATATCGGAGCCTGACAACGCCATGCCGGCGATCGGCCAGACGAAGCGGTCGATGAGAAAGGCGAAAGCGGCCATCCGCCAGACGTCGGACTGCCGGGACGTCGCCATCGCGAACAGGAAGGCGAGGATCACCGCCCGAATGACGTCGGAACCGGAAAAGCCCAGGGTCACGATATAGCGAAGGTCGTCCATGGCGCATGCTCCCTTCTTGGCGCGCCCTATTAACGGCCCATCAAGGTTAATAGGGGGTAAAATGCGCGGCTTCCCCCGCAAGAAACGGGTGTTTTATGGGGGCGCCGGGGAGTAATCTCTTCCCATGACCCTGATGAGCGATACAGCGCGGGAATTGAACGTCCGTATTCGCACGCGCCTCGACGACTACGAGCCGGTGGCGCGGGCGATTGATTACCTGGTCGACAATTTCGAGTGTCAGCCGTCACTTGAGGAAACGGCCGATCACATCGGTCTTTCGCCCCAGCATTTTCAGCGGGTCTTCAAGGCCGGGGCCGGCGTCTCGCCAAAGCGCTTCCTGCAATATCTCGCCGCCGGGAAAGCCAAGCAGGCAATGGCGCGCGGCGAAAGCGTTCTCGATGCGTCGTTCTCCGCGGGGCTGTCGGGCTCGTCGCGGCTGCATGATCTGTTTCTGGTCGCCGAGGCGATGACGCCAGGCGCTTATCGGAAGAAAGGCGAGGGGCTCGAGATCCGCTACGCCGTCGTCGCCGGCCCTTTCGGGCGAGCGCTGATTGGCGCCACCGAAAAGGGGATCTGCTGGCTCAGCTTTTTCGGCAAAAAGGATGAAACGGGTCAAGTCGCGGAAATGAAAGGCGACTGGCCGGCGGCGCGGTTTGTTGAAGACGCGGCGTATATCGAACCGCTGGCGGCCCGCGCTTTCGCCTTCGCCGCGAACCGGCCACTCGACAAACCGCTCGGCCTTCATGTTCAGGGAACGAACTTTCAGCTCAAGGTCTGGGAGGCGTTGTTAAAAATCCCGTTTGGCGGCGTCGTCACTTACGGCGACATTGCGCGCAAAGTCTGCACGGCCCGCGCCTCCCGCGCGGTCGGCGCGGCGGTCGGCGCCAATATGATTTCACTGCTCATTCCCTGCCACCGGGTGATCCTCTCCTCAGGGGCCATTCACAACTACCGCTGGGGCGTCGAGCGCAAGAAGGCGATCCTCGCCCTGGAGCAGGCGGTCAGCGCGGCATAGGGAAAAGGCTAGTTCCGGCCGAGCGGCAGTTCCATGAAAAGGATCATCGGCTTCAGGCGCTCCGGATATTCGATATAGGGTGCGCGATCCTCGAAACCGAAGGACCGGTAAAGGCCGATCGCTTCAACCATATCGCGACTGGTGTCGAGACGCATGATGTGAAAACCGTCCTTGCGCGCTGTGTCGATCAGCGCCTGACACAGCGTGCGGCCTAGCCCGCGGCCAGCGGCTTCCTTGGCGACGAACAGGCGCTTCATCTCGCAGATGTTGTCCGGCCATGCGCGATAAGCGACGCCGCCGACTGCGCTGTCGCCATCGACGGCGAGGAGGACCTTGCCGTTTGGCGGCGTGAACTTTTCGCTGAGGTTTTCGAGTTCCTTGTCGAGCGCCTGATGGCCGAACGCCATGTCGACTAGCCAGGGCATGTCTTTGTACCGCTCACGGCACCAGTCCACATAAAGCGTAACGAGGCGGGCGAATGCTTCGAAGTCTTCCGCCGTTTGAGCTGCGCGTATCTCCGTCTGTCGATCCGTCGTCATGTTCGTTATCCCGTTCCGCTCGAGAAAGATAAGCGTGCGGCTCGGGGCCTGTCTACGCGGAAGCGCAAGCCCAAAGAAAAACCCCGCCGGAAGGCGGGGCTTTCGTAAAGGTGCAAGTCTTTCGGGCGCAGGCGTCAGGCGACGTCCGCCGCTTTTTCTTCCTGCGGGTCGCGCAGCACATAGCCGCGGCCCCAGACGGTTTCGATATAATGCTCGCCCTGCGTCGCCGCCGCCAATTTCTTGCGCAGCTTGCAGATAAAGACGTCGATGATCTTGAGTTCCGGCTCGTCCATGCCGCCATAAAGGTGGTTGAGGAACATCTCCTTGGTCAGGGTCGTGCCCTTGCGGAGCGAAAGAAGCTCCAGCATCTGATATTCCTTGCCGGTGAGATGCACGCGCTGGCCGGCGACTTCCACCGTCTTGGCGTCGAGATTGACGACAAGCTTGCCGGTGGTGATGACCGACTGCGAGTGGCCTTTCGAACGGCGGACAATCGCGTGAATGCGGGCGACAAGCTCGTCCTTGTGGAACGGCTTCGTCATATAGTCGTCGGCGCCGAAGCCGAGGCCGCGAACTTTCGTTTCAATGTCCCCCTGGCCGGTCAGAATGAGGATCGGCGTGTTGATCTTCGAGACCCGCAAGGACTTCAGAACGTCAAAGCCGGTCATGTCAGGAAGGTTGAGGTCGAGCAGGATGATGTCGTAGTCGTAGACCTTGCCGAGATCGACGCCCTCTTCGCCGAGATCGGTCGTATACACATTAAACCCGTCTGATTTCAGCATCAGTTCAATGCTTTGGGCGGTGGCGCCGTCATCCTCGATGAGCAAAACCCGCATCGTCTATCTCCTTGTCGGGCGCGGCGTCCCCTTAACTTTCATGAACCGCGCATCTCTGTTTTGTAGGGCGGATGCTAACGACGATATGCTTTCACATTGGTTAACGGCCGCGCGCCAATTGCTTCTTTCACGCCGTTTTTTTAATTCGGCGACAACTCTTCTTACTGCCCGACCCCCGTAATTGCTTGATTTGCGGGGCCTGTCATTAAGCTTGCGGGATTTTTTTCGGATAAGGCGATTCACCGGTTTACGCGAGCTTAAGCATGGGGCCGTTAATTTCGCCGGGCGCGCAAACCTGCGCGAAGGTTAGGCCTGTTAACGGGAGCTCTCGCTGATGAACGCCGCCGCCGCCATTGCGGACGATCTCAGTCCGATTGTGATTGAAGGCGCCGTTCTCGCCGTCTCCGGCGGGGCGATCGAGATCGCCGACCGGCTGGGCGCGCTGAGGATGAACGCCCGTGTCGAAATCGAAACGGCCTCCGGCCCGTTGCTCGCGGAGATCGTGGGATTGAGCGAGGGCAAGGGGCTGGCGCTCGCCTTCGGCGCGCTCGACGGCGTCAGGAGAGGCGCGCGGGCGAAGTTTCTGAAAGACGCGGGGAGCGTTCGTCCGGCCGCCGCCTGGCTCGGCCGCGTGATCGACGGGCTCGGCCGGCCGATCGACGGCAAGGGCCCTCTGGGCGAGGGAACGAAGCCGCGGCCGCGCCGCGCCGCGCCGCCCCCGGCGCCGCTTCGGGCGCGGCTGGGGCCGGCCGTAGACTTCGGCGTGAAAGCTCTCAACGCCTTCACGCCGGCGAAAGCGGGTCAGCGCATGGGCGTCTTTTCCGGTTCCGGAGTCGGCAAATCGGCGCTTCTCGGCATGATCGCCCGCAACACCCAATGCGATATTTCGATCATCGCTCTTATCGGCGAACGCGGCCGCGAGGTGCGCGACTTCCTTGAAGACCATCTGGGTCCAGAAGGTTTATCCAGATCGATCGTCATCGTCTCGACTTCCGACGAACCGGCGATGATGCGGCGCGAAGCGGGCTATCTGGCGCTGGCGCTCGCCGAACATTTCCGGGATGAGGGCGCCCATGTGCTTTGCCTCATGGACTCCCTGACGCGCATCGCCATGGCGCAGCGGGAGATCGGGCTTGCTTCCGGCGAGCCGCCCGCCACCAAGGGCTATACGCCGTCAGTCTTTTCGGCGCTGCCGGCGCTGGTCGAACGCGCCGGGCCCGGCGCGGACGGCGCATATAATGATGATGGCGGGCCGGGTTATATCACCGGCGTTTTTTCGGTGCTGGTCGAGGGTGACGACCATGACGAACCGATTGCCGACGCGGCGCGCGCAATCCTCGACGGGCATATCGTGCTTGACCGCCGCATCGCCGAGCGCGGCCGGTTCCCGGCGGTCGATATTCTGAAATCCGTGTCGCGCGCCATGCCGAACGCCGTCAGTGAAGAGGCGGCGGCGCTGATCGCCGGGGCGAAGACGTCTGCGGCGGTTTTCGACGATATGCGCGAGCTGATCCGTATCGGCGCCTATCGCGCCGGCTCCAACGGCGACGTCGACAAGGCTATTGCGATACATCCCGAACTTGAGGACTTTCTCAGTCAGCCGCTGGGCGAGCATGTCCCGATTGACCGGACCTTCGAAATGCTCCGCTCGGCGCTGGAAAAGGGTGACCCAGCATGACCGGCGTTCAGCGCAACCTAGCGGTAATCGATAAACTCCTGAAGCTCGCCCGGGCCGACGCTGATGCGTTTCGCATCGATCTCGCGGATGTCGCGCGCGCGCGGACCTCCGCCGAAGACACATTGCAAAATCTCGACGATCACGTGCGCCGGGAAGAGGCGGCGATGAAGGAGGCGGGCGTCGTCGACTTCGCCAATTACATGGAGGGCGTTCGCGAACGCCGGCGCAATCTGCAAATGACGCTGATCGCCCTTACCGAGGCGGAAGAAGACGCACGGGAAAAACTTCAGGCGGCGTTCGGCGAGATCAAGAAACTTGAGCACCTCTCCGACATCAACGCCCGGACGATCAAAAAAGCCGAGACCCGCGCCGACCGCGCTGCGACGGACGAAATCGCCAGTCTTCGCGTCGGCGTCTAAAGCTGATTTTCCAGGCTTGCGCGTCACGCCAAGCTGAGAAGATTTGCTCTTCCGGCGTGCTGGTTTCGCCGCTCCGGACCTTTCTTAACCAAAAATTTACGCCTCGCGCCCGAAAGCTGGGGAAAACTGATTCGGGCTGTTCCATTTCTGTTCCGGAATCGCCCGGAAAAATCCGCGCTGTGGGGCGATTAATCCTTTACGTCCCATAAAATACCATGATATCCCATGAGATACCGTTTCATTACGGCATCAGGGGCGGCGCATCCCGGTTGGAGGCGCTGCGGCGGAGGACTTCGGCATGCGGCGCGGGGCCGAGACCCTTTTTCTGGGGTCGTACACCAACAAGATCGATGCGAAGGGCAGGCTCGCGACGCCCGCCCGGTTTCGCCGCGTCCTCGAACTTGAAAAGTCGAACGAGATTTACTGCTACCCGTCGCCTGACGAGCCCTGTCTCGACTGCGGCGGCCCCGATTTCATCGAAAACCTGATGGCGTCGATCGGCGGTCTCGCGCCATTCTCGCGCGAGCGTCGGGTGCTGCAGCGTTCGATCACCGCCAAGACCTTCATCGTTTCCATGGACAAGGAAGGCCGGATTATCCTGCCGCAGCATCTGCGCGATCACGCCGGGCTCGACGGAGAGGCGGAGTTTTCCGGCAATGGCGACTTCTTTCAGATCTGGGCGCCGGAAACCTTGCAGCGGATCACGGCCGAAGCCGATGCGGAAGCCGCGGCGGCGCGGGAGAAACTGCAAAATCCGGGCGTCATGCCGGGAGCGGCGGAATGACCGGCGCTGCGCACATCCCGGTGATGGCGAAGGAAGTCATCGAGGCGCTCGCCCCGAAGGATGGCGGCGTTTATGTGGATGCGACGTTCGGCGCCGGCGGCTATACGCGCGCAATCCTCAAGGCCGCCGATTGCACCGTGTACGGATTTGACAGAGACCCCAACGCCATTGAGCGCGCCGGCGGACTGGCGGAAGAGTTCGGCGGGAAGCTGAAGCTCATCAACCGGCCGTTCGCGGAAATGGAAGAGGCGCTCGCCGAAGAGGGTGTCGATGCTGTTGACGGCGTCGTCTTCGATCTCGGCGTATCGTCCATGCAGCTAGACGAGGCTGACCGCGGCTTTTCCTTTCGTCAGCAAGGCCCGCTTTCCATGCGCATGGACGGCGGCCGTCCCGATGCGGGCGATGTCGTGGCGAAAGCGGACGCATCAGCGTTGGCGGCGATTTTCAAAGCCTATGGCGAGGAAAAGATGAGCGGCCGGATTGCGCGCGCCATCGTCGCCGAGCGCGCGCGCGCGCCGATCACGACGACGACGGCGCTCGCCGCGATTGCCGAACAGGCCGCGCCGCCGCGCGGCGCCGCGAAAATACACCCCGCGACGCGGATCTTTCAGGCGCTGAGAATTTTCGTCAATGACGAGCTCGGCCAGTTGATCGCCGGGCTTCGCGCGGCGGAACGCATTTTGCGGCAAGCCGGGCGGCTGGTTGTCGTGACTTTCCATTCGCTTGAGGACCGGATCGTCAAGCGTTTCTTCGCGGCGCGCATTGAAGCGCAGCCTGCAGGGTCCCGCCATGCGCCGCCGGCGGAAAAGAGCCGCGCGACATTCGATCTGCTCTACGGCAAAGCCCTCGCGCCGGGCGAGGACGAAACCGCTGACAATCCGCGCGCGCGTTCAGCGAAGCTGCGGGCGGGCGTCAGACGAGCGGGCGCGGCGTCGATCGTCGTCGACGCCATACTGGAATTGCGCGGGGGCGTCACATTGGAGAATTTTAAGGAAGGGAGAGCGTAAATGTTCCGTATCACGACATTGTTCTTGTGCATATTGCTGACCGCCGCCGCCGTCGGCCGCTATCGCGCGGAGGAATCGGTCCGCAAGGCCCGGTCCGAACTTGAAAAGCTTGAAACAAGCAGGCTCGAAGAGCTTGAACGCATTCAGATACTGCGCGCCGAAATCGCGTATCTCGATAATCCGGAACGGCTCGCCAAGATTGCGCGGTCCGAAACCGATCTGCGTCCGACATCGAGAGAACAAATGGTGTCGCAACGGCAGTTTGCAGCGGCGATGACCGGCGAAACGTCCCCGACGCCTGCCGAGGATGCGCCGGTCCCGAGCGAGGCGATCACCAACGCCATCGCGATGGCGCAGCTCGCCGCCGGCGAGTAGGCGCGGGGCATGTTCAGGCGCGCCAGAAAACGGCCGAAGCCCGTCGCCTATGTGATTGAGGAAACGCACGCGCAGGAAGCGCCCGGCGCTGACCTTCATGTGCGGGCCAGGAGCGGGCGCTCGCGGCAGGCGGATCGCGCGAAAGCACGCATCCTGATGTGCGCTGTCGTTTTCGCTGCGGCCTTCGCATCGCTCGCCGCGCGGCTCGCCTTCATCACCTTCGGACAGATCGTTCCGCAGACCTCCATCGCATCGGCGCCGGCGGCGGAAGGCCCGCGCCCTGAAATCATCGACCGGAACGGCGCGCTGCTCGCGACGAACCTGCCGATGATCGCGCTCGAAGTTTGGGGCAAGGAAGTCTGGGACGCTCATGAGACCGCTGAGAAACTGCATGGAGTCCTGCCGGCGATCGACACGCAATCGCTTGAGCAGAAACTGCGCGCCGGTCAGTATGTGGAAGTCGACGCTGACATGACGCCCGCCGAACGTCAGGCGGTTTTCGATCTCGGTCTGCCGGGCGTTCGGTTTTCATCGCGCATTCAGCGTTTCTATCCGCAGGCTGATCTCGCGGCCCATGTCGTTGGCCATGAAGAGCCGGGCAAGGGCGGGGTCATGGGGCTTGAAAAAGCCACCAATGGCTGGCCGCGCGGCGGCGCCATGCGCGCCTCGATTGACATTCGCGTGCAGCAGATCGTCGAGGAAGAGCTCGGCGCCGCGATGGAGAAGTTCAACGCCAAGGCCGCCTGGGCCGGCGTGATGGATGTCAGAACCGGCGAAATCATCGCCCTTGCGAGCCTTCCTGATTTCGACCCCAATGCGCCGGGCGCCGCGCCGGCGGATTCCCGCCGTAATCGCGCCACCTATGACCGTTATGAACTCGGCTCCGCGTTCAAGGCGTTTACGGCGGCGGCGGCGCTCAATGACGGCGTGGCGAGCGAGACCTCCCGTTACGATGCGCGGGGGAGTTTCAAAGTGGCGGACCGGCGCATAACGGATTTTCACGGCGAGAACCGCGTGCTCAATTTTTCGGAAGTGGTGCAGTATTCTTCCAATATCGGCATCGCGCGCATTGCGGGCGATCTTGGCGCGGAAAAACAGAAAGCCTACCTGAAAAAGCTCGGCCTGTTCGAGCCGTTGGCGATCGAACTTGCGGAAAACCGCGCGCCGGAGCTGCCGGGTCAGTGGGGGCCGGTTGAAACGGCGACCATCGCCTATGGCCACGGCATTTCGGTAACGCCCCTGCATTTGCTCACCGCCTTTTCGGCGGTGGTGAATGGCGGCGTCTATCACGACCCGACTTTTCTCGCGGTAGAGGGCGGGGCGCCCGAGCGCCGCGTTTTCAGCAAGGATACGAGCGCCGTTATGCGTCGCGTGTTGCGGCGCGTCGTCACCGACGGGACGGCGGAATACGCCGAAGCGCCGGGCTATTTCCCGATCGGCAAGACGGCGACCGCCGACAAGCCTGCGCGCGGCGGTTATAATCGCAATACGCGCATCGCGAGTTTTATCGGCGCCGTACCGGGCTATGCGCCGCGCTACGCATTTCTCATATCACTCGACGAGCCGCAGCCGCTGAAAGAAACCTACGGCTATGCGACGGCGGGCTGGAATTCGGCGCCGGCGTTTTCGCGGATTGTCGAACGGGCTGCGCCCTTGCTGGGCCTCTCCCCTGAAAATGAGGCGACGGCGCTCGCCGCTTTCGTTTCCGGCGACATGGAAGAATATATGGAAGCCCGCCTCGGTGTTCCGGTGTCGGGAGGACGGATGCCGTGAGACTGTCCGAGCTTGCCGGCGCGCCGATGACGCCCGATCCCGACATCGCCGGGCTCACCGCCGACAGCAGGCTCGTTGAAAAGGGCTTTCTGTTCGCCGCCATGCCCGGCACACAGGCCGACGGCGCGAAATTCATTCCGCAGGCTGAAGAAAGAGGTGCGGCCGCGGTGCTGGCGTGTCCGGGCGTCTCCACCCGCCTGCCGCTTGTCGCAGACGACAATCCGCGGCGGCGGTTTTCGGAAATGGCCGCGCGTTTCTATCCGCGGCAACCGAAAGTGATCGCCGGGATCACCGGCACCAATGGCAAGACTTCTACCGCGCGTTTCGCGGCGCAGATCTGGGCGCGGCTCGGGCGGTCGGCCGGCAGCATCGGCACGCTCGGCGCGCAAGCGGCGAACTACGCCCGCAAGCTGCAGCACACGACGCCGGAACCGGCGACGCTTCATCTGACGCTGCAGGAAATGGCCGACGCCGGAGTCGACTATCTGGCGATGGAAGTTTCAAGCCACGCCATCGCGCAACATCGCGCCGACAGCGTGAACTTTTCGATCGCCGCCTTCACGAACATCACGCAGGACCATCTCGATTATCATGCGGACTTCGGCGACTATTTCGCCGCCAAGGCGCGCCTGTTCGACGATCTCGTGGCGAGCGACGGCGTCGCGGTCGTCAATATGGACGGCGAGGGCGCTGAAGATGTTCTGGCCCTTGCAAAACGGCGCGGGCTGAAAACCATCACCACCGGCGCCGCCGGCGATGACGTGAAACTCCTCAAAGTTGAAGCTTCGCCGCACGGCATGCGCATCGAGGCCGACGCCTGCGGCTATCATTACAAGGCGGACACGCATCTGATCGGCGCCTTTCAGGCGGAGAATATCCTGCTGGCGGCGGGCGTCGTCATTGCATCCGGCGCCTCGGCGGAAGATATCATGCCGGCGCTTGAAACCGTAACCGGCGCGCCGGGGCGCATGCAACACATCGGGAGCGCCGGTGAGGCGGGCGTTTTCGTCGATTACGCACACACGCCGGATGCGGTGGCGACGGCGCTCAAGGCGATCCGGCCGCACGCAAAGCGTCGTGTCATTGCGATCATCGGCGCCGGCGGCGACCGCGACAAGACCAAACGCCCGCTTATGGGAAGCGCGGCGGCGGACAATGCCGACTGCGTCATCGTCACTGACGACAACCCGCGCAGCGAAGACGCAGGTGCGATCCGCCGGGACGTGATGCAAGGCTGTCCCGGCGCAAAGGAAATCGGCGACCGGGGCGAGGCGATTACGGCCGGGGTCGCCATGCTGGAAGACGGCGACGTGCTTTTGATCATGGGGAAAGGGCACGAAACCGGGCAAGTGGTAGGGGATCAAATCATACCGTTCGACGATGCTGACGTTGCGTCCATGGCGCTTCGCGATCGGTGCTAGGGAGTTCGGGCGATGACGGAGAATTTATGGACGGCATTTGAAGCGGCGGCGGCGACCGGCGGCGCCTTGTGCGCGCGCGGCGGCAATCCGGCGACCTGGATCGCTGAGGAATGGTCGGCGAACGGCGTTTCGATCGATACGCGCAGCTTGAAACCCGGCGACATCTTTGTCGCCCTGCGCGATGCGCGCGACGGCCACGAGTTTTTGAAAAGCGCGTTCGAGGCGGGCGCATCGGCGGCGCTGGTCGCCAGAGCGCCGGAAGACGCGCCCGAAGGCGCGCCCTTGCTTGTTGTCGGCGACACGTTGCAAGGGCTTCGCGATCTCGCCGTCGCCGCGCGCATGCGCAATTTCGGCAAGCGCGTCGCCGTCACCGGCAGCGCCGGCAAGACCAGCACGAAGGAAATCCTGCGCGGCGTGCTTGGCGCCAGCGGCCAGGTGCACGCCGCCGACAAGAGTTTCAACAATCACTGGGGCGTGCCGCTCACATTAGCCCGGCTGCCGATGCACGCTGATTACGGCGTCTTTGAAATCGGTATGAATCACGCCGGCGAGATCACGCCGCTGACGGCGCTGGTGCGTCCGCATGCGGCGATCGTTACGACGGTTGCGGCGGCGCATCTTGAATTCTTCGGCACGGTTGAAGCGATCGCCGAGGCCAAGGCCGAGATCTTCACGGGCCTCGCGCCCGGCGGCGTTGCGGTGCTGCCGTTCGACAATTCGCATTTCGCACTGCTCAAAAAGCGCGCCGAAGAAGCGGGCGCGGCGAGCTTCATCAGCTTCGGTGAAAAGGACGGCGCCGACTTTCAATTGCTCGACTATCAGGCGGCGGGCGACGGCGCACGGCTCAAGGCGAAGATCAAGGGCGCGGTTCGCGAATACGCAGCCGGCATTCCCGGCCGGCATCAGGCGGTCAACATGCTGGCGTCGCTCGCCGCCGCCGAAGCGGTCGGCGCCGATCTCGATGCGGGGATCGCCGCGCTTGCCAGGCTTGTCCCGGCGGAAGGGCGGGGCGCCCGTTCGACGATTCGCGCCGGACGCGGCGAGGCGACGCTGATCGACGAAAGCTACAACGCCAATCCGGCCTCCATGGCCGCCGCCATCGGTCTTCTGGGCGCGGCGCCGCTCGCCGAAGGCGGCCGGCGAATCGCTGTCCTCGGCGAAATGCTGGAGCTCGGGCCGGAGGCGCCGGCGCTTCATGCGGGGCTCGCCGAGGCGCTGGTTGCGGCGAAGGTTGATCGCGTCTACGCAGCGGGCCAGTTGATGCGTCATCTCTGGGACCGGCTGCCGCCGGCGATGCGCGGGCTCTACGCCGACTCGGCGGTGGGGCTCGTCGGCGCCGTCGAGGATGCGGTCGGTCCGAGCGATGTCGTCATGGTCAAAGGATCGAACGCTTCTAAAGTGAGCGCGGTGGCGCGCGCCTTGTCGGAGCGCAAGAAACAAGAAAGTACCGCCTGATGTTTTATCACCTGCTGACCCCATACGCGGATCAGTTCCAGCTTTTCAACGTCTTCCGCTATCTTTCGTTCCGCACTGGCGGCGCGGTGATGACGGCGCTCATCATTTCGTTCCTGCTCGGGCCGACGCTGATCCGCTGGATGCGCCGCAAGCAGGGGCGGGGACAGCCGATCCGCGACGACGGCCCGCAAAGCCACATCATCGAAAAAGCCGGAACGCCGACCATGGGCGGCGTGCTTATTTTGTTGTCGCTGACGGTGGCGACGTTTTTATGGGCGCGGCTCGACAATATCTATGTATGGATCGTCATGGGCGTGACGCTGTCCTTCGGCGCGCTCGGCTTCATCGACGACTATCTGAAAGTGACGAAGCAAAGCGCTAGCGGCGTGGTCGGCAGTCTGAAGCTCGCCGTGCAGTTCGCGGTGGCGCTGCTCGCCGGCTATTATTGCATGACGGCGCCGGACGCTCCGGCGGGGATTGCAACCTCGGTGGGCGTGCCGTTTTTTCCGGTTCGCCTGTTTGAGCAGTGGTTTAACGCGCCGGGCGTGCCGCTCGGGCTTTTGATCATTCCCTTCGCGGCGTTCGTCATCGTCGGCGCATCGAACACGGTGAACCTCACCGACGGGCTCGACGGTCTCGCCACCGTGCCGGTGATGATCGCCGCGGGCACCTACGCGCTCATCGCCTATCTCGTCGGCAACTTCATCTATGCGCAATATCTCGGCGTTCCTTATGTGCCGGGCGTCGGCGAGCTTGCGGTGATCTGCGGCGCAATCATCGGCGCGGGGCTCGGGTTTTTGTGGTTCAACGCGCCGCCGGCGGCGATCTTCATGGGCGACACCGGGTCGCTGGCGCTTGGCGGCGCCATCGGAACCATCGCCGTTGCTGCCAAGCATGAGATCGTGCTGGCGATTGTCGGCGGGCTTTTCGTGCTTGAAGGCCTGTCGGTGATGATCCAGATCGCATCCTTCAAGCTGACAGGGAAGCGCGTCTTCCGCATGGCGCCGATCCATCACCATTTCGAACATCTCGGCTGGAAAGAGTCGACGATCGTCATCCGCTTCTGGATTGTCGCCGTCATTCTCGCCCTGATCGGTCTCGCCACCCTGAAACTGCGGTAAGCGCCCAATGATCCTTGTCCCGGACGTAAAAAAGCAATCGGTCGGCGTCTTCGGACTGGGCGTCAGCGGTATTGCGACCTGCGAGGCGCTCGTCGCCTCGGGCGCGAAAGTCTTCACCTGGGACGAGAATGCGGGCGCGCGCGCCAAAACAGCGGATACGGAATATCGCTCGGAACACCCGAAAGAATGGCCGTGGAAAGAGATGGCGCTCGTGGTCGTCAGCCCCGGCGTGCCGCTCACCCATCCAAAGCCGCATCCGATTGTCAGGAAGGCGCGCATGGAAAAAATCCCGGTGGTCGGCGATGTGGAGCTGTTCGCCCGTGCGGTGAATGCGCTGCCCGAACGCGAGCGGCCGCGCATTGTTGCGGTCACCGGTTCGAATGGCAAATCGACGACGGCGGCTCTGATCGGCCATATCCTTCGGGAAGTCGGCGAGGAAGCCCATGTGGGCGGCAATATCGGCGAGGCGGCGCTGTCGCTGCCCGCGCCCGAGAAGAACGCGATCTATGTGCTGGAGCTTTCATCGTTCCAGCTCGATCTCACATCGAGCCTCAAGGCGGATGCGGCGGTGTTTCTCAATCTTTCGCCGGATCACATCGAGCGGCATGGGAGCGTCGACGGTTATCTTACCGCCAAGAAACGTATCTTCCTCAATCAGTCAGCGGGCGACGTGGCGATCATCGGCGTCGACGATCCTTACGGACAGGCGCTTTGCACGGAAATGACCGCGAAAGGCGCTCCGAAAGTACTGCCCGTATCGGCGCAAGGCACGCTCGGACGCGGCGCCTATGCGCTTGACGGCAAGCTCTTTTACAATTTCGACGGCAAGACCAATCGCGCCGGGGATATCTCTTCCGCGCGCGGGCTTCGCGGCGTTCACAACCAGCAAAACGCGGCGGCGGCGCTTGCGGCCTGTGTTTCTCTTGGCGTCTCGCCGGCGCTTGTCGCCAATGCGGCGAACCATTTCGCGAGCCTGCCGCATCGCATGGAAGAGGCGGGGCGGATCGGCAAGACGCTCTTTATCAACGATTCCAAAGCCACTAACGCGGATGCGGCGGCGCGCGCGCTGGCGGCGTTCGACGACATTTACTGGATTGTCGGCGGCAAGGCGAAAGAGGGCGGGCTTTCCACTCTGAAAGGCAAGCTCGGGCCTGTGCGCTGCGCTTATCTCATCGGCGAAGCGGCCGACGAATTCAAGGAACAGCTTGCTGGCGAAGTGAAAACCATCCTGTCGCGCGATCTTAAAAAAGCAGTGGCGAAAGCGGCGGCGGATGCGGCTGCATCCGATGCGCCGCAGCCGGTTGTGCTGCTCTCGCCGGCCTGTGCGTCCTATGATCAGTTCAAAAATTTCGAAGAACGCGGCGCCGCCTTCAAATCGCTTGTCGCCGAATTGCCGGCGGAAAATGGAGCTGCCGCATGAAATCGCTTTCCCGCGCTGACAATTCCGTCTTCGGCCGCTGGTGGTGGTCGGTGGACCACACGCTGCTCGCCGTGCTCGCGCCTATCATTGTCATTGGCGTGATCGTTCTCCTGGCGGCGGGCCCGGCGGCGGCGGGGCGTTTGCGGATTTCAAACGAGTTCTATTTTCCGATCCGTCAGATGATTTTCCTCGGCCCGGCGATCGGCGCCATGGTCGCGATTTCGTTTCTTTCACCCTTACAGGCGCGCCGGTTCGGCGTCGTCATGTTCGCGGGCGCCGTCCTTTTGATGCTGGCGGCGCTCCTGTTTTCATCGGGGATCAACGGATCGAAACGCTGGATTGATCTCGGCCTCTTATCCCTGCAGCCGTCTGAATTCGCCAAGCCCGGTTTTGTGATCGCAGCGGCGTGGATGATGGCTGAAGGCGCGCGCGATCCGCGCTTTCCCGGCGGCGCGCTTGCCATGGGATTATATGTCGTGCTTGCGGGGCTTTTGCTTATGCAGCCGGACTTCGGCCAGTGGGCGCTCGTAACAGCGGTCTGGGCGTTGATGTTCTTTATCGCCGGCTGGAGCTGGCTGTGGATCGCGCTGCTTGCAGGGGCGGGCTTTGCGGCGCTCACCGCCGGCTACTTTCTTTCATCGCATGTCGCCGCGCGTATTGACGGATTCTTCAAACCCGGCGCGGCGGAAACCTATCAGGTCGACCGCGCGATCGAGACGGTGGCCAATGGCGGCGTCATCGGGCGCGGCGATGCGGCGGCGGTGAAAGGCGCGCTCCCCGATGCGCATACGGATTTCATCTTCGCCGCCGCGACGGAGGAATACGGTCTCCTGATCGGCGTTCTGATCATTTCGCTGTTCGCGGTCTTCGTCGCGCGCGCGTTCTGGATCGCCGCATCGCGCCGCGGTCTCTTTGCGCGGTGCGCAGTGACCGGGCTGGCGGCGATTATCGGGCTGCAGGCGATCATCAATATCGGCGTTTCCTTGAGGGCGCTTCCGGCCAAAGGCATGACGCTGCCGTTCATCTCCTACGGCGGCTCTTCGCTGCTGGCGACCGGGCTGACAGTCGGGCTTATCATCGCGCTCACCCGCTCTCATCAGGGCGTTTGGCGGCGCAAGGACATCATGCCGTGACGGAGACGCACCCCATTGCATTGGCGGCGGGCGGCTCCGGCGGACACATGTTTCCCGCCGAGGCGCTGGCGCAGGAGCTGAAGCGGCGCGGCCGGCGTGTTCTTCTGGTCACCGATGCGCGCGGCGCGCGATATACGGATAGCTTTCCGGCGGATGAGATGTTTCAGATCTCCGCGGCGACGCCGTCAATCGGCGGACCGATTGCGAAAGGCTTCGCCGCCGTCTCGATTGCGCAAGGCCTCTTCACGGCGCTGCGCGAATTCAGGAAGCGCAAGCCGGTCGCGGCGGTAGGATTCGGCGGCTATCCGTCGCTGCCGGCGATGAAAGCCGCGTCGTTCATGCACATTCCTTACGGCGTGCACGAACAGAACGGCGTTCTCGGTCGCGCCAATCGGTTGCTTGTCAAAGGCGCGGCGTTCACGGCGCATGCGTTTCCGGTGCTTGAAAAACTTCCCGCTGGCGTTGCAGCCATTGAAGTCGGCAATCCGGTGCGCGACGCCGTCGCCGCGCTGAAAAATGCGCCTCTGCCGCCGGCGGGCGAAAACGATCCGATTGGTATTTTGATCTTTGGCGGCAGTCAGGGCGCGACGCTTTTTTCATCGGCCCCGGTGAGTGCAATTGCGAGCCTGCCTGAAACTTTGCGCAGAAGACTGCGCGTTGTTCATCAGGCGCGCGAAGCGGATATGGAAAGCGTCAAGGCCGCCTATGACGCTGCCGGCGTTCAGGCGGAAGTCGCGCCGTTCTTCACCGATCTCCCCGAACGCATGGCGGCGGCGCATCTCGTGATCTCCCGCGCCGGCGCTTCCACAGTCACTGAGCTTTCGACCATCGGCAGGGGCTCGATCCTCGCACCGCTCGGCATCGCCATGGACGACCACCAGACCGGCAACGCCCGTGTTCTTTCCGAGGCGAGCGCGGCCATTCTTCTGCCGGAAAGCCGGTTTAACGAGGACGCGCTGAAAGCGGCGCTTGAAACGCTGATCGCCAACCCGGGAAGGCTTGAAGCCATGGCCGAGGCGGCGCGGGGCCGCGTCAAACAAGGCGCAGCGGCGGCGCTTGCGGATCAGGTGGAGGCGCTGTTAAACGCGCGGCAAGCGGCGTAAGTTGTTGAGTAATGGCTGAAGACAGGAAATTTTCGAAAATCGATCCGCCGAAGATCAAGGTGCGTCTGCCGTTCGGCGTCGGTGTCATTCATTTCGTCGGCATTGGCGGTATCGGCATGAGCGGCATCGCGGAAGTGATGCACAATCTCGGTTACGAGGTGCGCGGCTCTGACGTCGCCGACGGCCCGAATGTGCAGCGTCTGCGCGAGAAGGGCATCGAGATCGCCATCGGTCATGCGCCGGAAAATATTCACGGCGCCGAAGCGGTGGTGATTTCAACGGCGATCAAGCGCAGCAATCCGGAGGTCGCCGCCGCCCGCGCGCGTCATATTCCGGTGGTGCGCCGCGCCGACATGCTCGCCGAGCTGATGCGGCTGAAATGGACGGTGTCGATCGCCGGCACCCATGGCAAGACGACGACGACGACCATGGTCGCCGCGCTGCTAGACGAGGCCGGGCTCGACCCGACCGTCATCAATGGCGGCGTCATCAACGCTTACGGCACCAATGCGCGCCTCGGCGAAGGCGACTGGATGGTGGTCGAGGCGGATGAATCCGACGGCGCTTTCCTTCGCCTGCCGACGACCATCGCGGTCGTCACCAATATCGACCCGGAGCATCTCGATCACTGGGGCGGTTTCGATGAATTGCGCGAAGCGTTCGACCTGTTCATCGAGAACACGCCGTTTTACGGGTTCGGCATTGTCTGCCTCGATCATCCGGAAGTGCAGGCGCTGGTGGGCCGCGTCACCGACCGCCGGCTCGTCACCTACGGCGCCAATCCGCAGGCGGATGTGCGCGCTGAAAACATTTCCTATAAGGACGACGCGTCGCATTACGACATTGTCTTTCGCGAGCGCGGCAAGGAGGTCGGCCGTATCAACGCCGTGAAGCTGCCGATGCCCGGCGTGCATAATGTCCTGAACTCGCTCCCCGCCGCGATCATCGCCAAGCGCCTCGGCGCGAGCGACGATAATATCCGCGCCGGGCTTTCGAATTTCGCGGGCGTCAAGCGCCGCTTCACGGTCGCGGGCGAGTGGAAGGGCGTCAAGATCATCGACGATTACGGCCACCACCCGGCGGAGATCGCCGCCGTCCTGCGCGCGGCGCGCAATGTTTCCAAAGGCAAGATCATCGCCGTTGTCCAGCCGCATCGCTATACGCGGCTGCAGGATCTGTTCGATGAATTCTGCGGCTGTCTCAATGAGGCGGACCTGGCGCTGATCGCCGATGTCTATGCAGCGGGCGAGGCGCCCATTGAAGGCGTTCATCGCGACGCGCTGGTCGCGGGGCTGGAAGCCCACGGCCACAAGGATGCGCGCGCGCTCGAAAGCTTCGACAAGCTGCCGTCGCTGATCGCCGATCTTGCGGAGCCGGGCGACTATGTCATCTGCCTGGGCGCCGGTGACATCACCAAGCACGCCAATGCGCTGGCGGTACGGTTGGCGGAGTTTGGAAAGTAGCCTCATGCATGTGCAGCAAAAAACGGCCCTCATCCTGAGGTGCGAGACGCGAAGCGTCGAGCCTCGAAGGATGAGTGGCGAGCGGGGCGCTTGCGGCGCATCCTTCGAGGCTTTTGCTGCGCAAAAGCGCCTCAGGATGAGGGTTGGTCTTTGATGAGAAAGCGTATTGCGCTTGCTGTCCTTCCAACCGTCCGCGGCAAGTATATCGAAAATGCGGATTTGTCGGCGCTCACCTGGTTTCGCGTCGGCGGGCCGGCGGATGTGCTCTTCATGCCGGCGGACGAAGACGACCTGGCGCATTTTTTAAAAAACACGCCCGAAGAGATTCCCGTCTATCCTATGGGCGTCGGATCGAATCTCTTAGTGCGCGACGGCGGCGTCAGGGGCGTCGTCATTCGTCTGGGCTCGCCTTTTCGCAAGATCGATACGGACGGCCTTCGCGTCATCGCCGGCGCGGCGGCCATCGACGCGCAGGTCGCGAAGGCGGCGGCGCAAGCCGGGATTGCGGGTCTTGAATTCTATCGCGGCGTGCCGGGGACCATTGGCGGCGCCCTCGCCATGAACGCCGGCGCCTATGGCGGCGAGACGAAAGACGTGATGGTCGAAGCCGTCGCCTATACGCGGCAGGGCGAGCGCCGCGTGCTTTCCAATGAAGAGATGGGTTTTTCCTATCGCCATTGTGAAGCGGCCGGCGGGCTCTTCTTCACGAGCGCGACGTTCGAAGGGACGCCGGGCGATCCGGCGGAGATTACCGCCCGCATGGACGAGATCAGCCGCCAGCGCGAAGAGACCCAGCCGATCCGCGAGCGCACCGGCGGGTCGACCTTCGCCAATCCCGATCCAGCGTTATCCGGCGGGCGCAAATCCTGGCAGATCATCGACGAGATCGGGGGCAGGGGCCGCGTCGTCGGCGACGCGCAAGTCTCGGAACGCCACTGCAATTTCATGATCAATCGCGGCAAGGCGACCGCGGCGGATCTTGAAACCTTAATAGAGTCTTTACGTAAGGATGTCTTAACGAATACCGGCATTGAGTTGCATTGGGAAATAAGGCGGATCGGCGAGGCATGAGCAGGAAGTATAACCGCATCGCAGTCCTCAAGGGGGGCTGGTCGCCGGAGCGCGAGGTCTCGCTTGTCTCCGGCGCGGAAGCCGCGAAGGCGTTGCGCGAAGCCGGATACGACGCCGTCGAGATCGATGTCGACCGCGAACTGGCGGCGCGCCTTGCCGACCTCAAGCCTGACGCGGCTTTCAATGCGCTGCACGGCCAGTGGGGCGAGGACGGCTGCGTGCAGGGCCTCCTTGAACTCATGAACATTCCCTATTCTCATTCCGGCGTGCTCGCCTCGGCGCTGGCGATGGACAAGCAGCGCGCCAAGGCGGTGTTCGAAGACGCCGGCATTCCCTCGCCCTATGGCAAGATCGTCTCGCGGCTTGAGGCCGCCGGCGGCCATGTGATGAAGCCGCCCTATGTGGTCAAACCCAACGCGCAGGGGTCGTCTGTCGGGGTTTATATCGTGCGCGAGGGCGACAACCGCCCGCCCGAAGAACTCACCAGCAAAGAGTGGGCGCTGGGCGAAGAGGTGCTGGTCGAGAAATTCATTCCCGGCCGCGAACTGACGGTTGCGGTCATGGGCGACCGCGCGCTTTGCGTCACCGAGATCACCACCGCGCTCGCCTTTTACGATTACGAAGCAAAATATGCGGCGGGCGGGTCGAAGCATGTTCTCCCCGCAGAGATTCCGGCGGACATTACCGAACGCTGCCTTGACCTCGCGCTCAAGGCGCATCAGGCGCTCGGTTGCCGCGGCGTTTCCCGCGCCGACTTCCGTTATGACGAGAATGCGGAAGGCGAACAGCTTTATTGTCTTGAAGTGAATACGCAGCCGGGTCTGACGCCAACATCGCTTGCGCCTGAACAAGCGGCGTTTGTCGGCGTTCCCTTCAAGGAACTCTGCGCTTGGATCGTGGAGGACGCATCATGCCTAAGGTGAAAAAGAAGCGCGCCCCCGCGCGCAAAACCAAAAAGAAAGCACAAAAGACGGGCTTGCCCGGTACGGTCGCCGCGCTTGTCTCACGATATTCGACCGCCGCCGCCGCTGGCGTCACGGTTGTCGCCGTGCTGGCCGCCGTGTTGTTGTGGTCGGGCGGTTATGTCGGGCTCCTAGGCGAGCGCGTCAGCCGTTTTACGGACGGCGTCACCGTCGCCGCCGGGTTCGAAATCAATCGCATCACCGCAAGAGGTTTTGAACATGTCAGCGAGGAAGAGCTGCTCGCGGCGCTCGGCCCGGTCATGGGCGCGTCGATAGCGCATTTCGACCCTTACGCGGCGCAGGCGCGGGTTGAGGAACTCGGCTGGGTGCGTTCCGCGGCGGTGTCGCGGCTGTGGCCGAACACCATCCATGTTTCCGTGCGCGAACGTGAGCCGGCCGCCGTCTGGCAGCTTTCCGGGGCGTTGCACCTCATCGATCAGTCAGGCGCCGTCATTCGCCAGATCGATGCTTTTGAATATTCAAACCTGCCGCTGATCGTCGGCGCCGGCGCGCCGGGTTCGGCTTCGGGCATGCTGAAAGCGCTGCGCAGCGAACCGGCGCTCTGGGGCGCCGCCTCGGCGCTCATTCGCGTCGGCGACCGGCGCTGGAACGTGCGGCTCAATTCCGGCGCCGACGTGAAGTTTCCCGAAGACGGATACGAGGACGCCGTGCACGATCTTGCAAGGCTCCACGCCGCATACGGATTGCTTGACCAGAAACTCGAATATATCGATCTTCGCGACCCTAACCATCTTGTCTATCGCGAGATCGGGGCCGGCGAAGTCGCGCCGGCGATAGAACGTACGCGGTGACGAACGGCTTATAAAACTACGCAACCGGAGAATTGGCGGGCGATGTTGCTTCGACGCGGAAAAGACCAGCAATTAATCGCCGCTGTTGATATCGGCGCGTCGAAAGTCTCCTGTTTCATTGCGCGCGTCACGCAGGAAAACGATTTCTCGGCTCATGCGGAGATCGTCGGCGTCGGTCACAACGGCGTTCCGTCGAGGAGCGGCGGCGGTCACGCCGCCGAGCAGTTTGAGGCGGGGCTGCGCCACGCGGTCGACGCCGCGGAACGCATGGCAGGCGCCCGCGTTCATCGCGTCGGCGTCGCCGTGCCGGGCAGGGCGTTGCGCACCAGACGCATCGCGGTCGACATCGAAATTGCTGACGGCGTCGTCACCGAAGAAGACGTTGCGGACACGCTGACGGAAGGCGCCGCCATCGCCGTCGCGCCGGAAGACGCGGTCCTGCACGCCATGCCGACCGGCTTTCGCCTTGACGGTGAGGAGATTGACGGAGATCCGGTCGGCCTGAACGGCGCGGTCCTGTCGACCGAAATGATCGGCGTCGGCGCCCGTCAGAGCGTACTCGATAACCTGTCGTCTCTCATCGAGCGCTGCGGGCTTGCCGCCGAGGAATTCGTCGCCGCCCCTTATGCGGCGGCGGAAGCAACGCTGATCGAGGACGAAAAAGAGCTCGGCGTCGTTCTCATCGATATCGGCGCCGCCTCGACCGGTTATGCGGTTTACGATCACGGCGTGCTTGTCGATTGCGGCGGGGTTGGCGCTGGCGGCGGTCACATCACCAAGGACATTGCGCAGATATTCGGCTCGCCGCTCGTTCAGGCCGAGCGCATCAAGACGCTTTACGGCGCCGCGCTGATCGGACCCGGCGACGAACACCGGTTCGTCGACTTCCCGCAGCTTGGCGACATCGGCGAAACGGCGCGCGCCTCACGCGCCGACCTGTGCGAAGTGATCATCCCCCGGGTCGAGGAGATCTTTGAACTTGTCGCCGAACGCTTGCCGGACGACAGACTTCGCCGCAGCGGCCTTCGCCGTGCGGTGATCACCGGCGGCGGCAGTCTCCTGGTCGGCGCGCGCGAGATCGCGGAGAAAACGTTATCCATGAAATGCCGCAACGGCCGTCCGGTGTCGATCGCCGGCGCGCCGGAGGCGGCGACCGCGCCCGGCTTTTCAGTTTGCGCCGGGATCATTCAGCACTGCATGAATGTGCGCAGCGAAGACAATTTAACGCTTGGCGCGCCGAGCCAATCACCTCATTCCTTAACGCGGTCAGCTTTCCTTGGCGGCGCTCGAGCGTGGTTGCGCGCAAAATTCTGATACGCGGTTAAGGGGCTGTTAACCTTTTAGAAAGGGTTCTGAACGAATCTTTAACAAAGGGGTAACCATAAGGGCGGGCCCCCGACTGCAGCGTGAAACCGGAGCATCCCATGCCGTTAAAATTAAGCGTGCCAGAACTGACAGAATTAAAACCGCGCATAAGCGTCATTGGCGTCGGCGGCGCGGGCGGCAACGCCGTCAACAACATGATCGAGAGCCAGCTCGAAGGCGTCGATTTTGTCGTCGCCAACACGGATGCGCAGGCCGTGGGGCTCTCCAAGGCGGAAAAGAAAATTCAACTCGGGGTCAAAACGACCCAGGGCTTGGGCGCAGGCTCCGTGCCGGATATCGGTCGTGCAGCGGCTGAAGAGTCTCTGGATGAGCTTTTGGAGTTTGTCGGCAACGCTCACATGCTGTTCGTGACCGCCGGTATGGGCGGCGGCACCGGCACCGGCGCCGCGCCGGTGATCGCCAAGGCGGCGAAGGAACGCGACATTCTGACGGTCGGGGTCGTCACAAAGCCCTTCCATTTTGAAGGCGCGCGGCGGATGCGGATCGCCAACGCCGGCATCGAAGAGCTCCAGAAGCATGTCGATACGCTGCTGATCATTCCGAATCAGAACCTCTTCTCGATCGCCAACGAACGCACGACCTTCCATGAAGCCTTCTCCATGGCTGATCAGGTTCTGCATTCGGGCGTGCGCGGCATCACCGACCTGATGGTCATGCCCGGCCTTATCAATCTCGACTTCGCCGATGTCAGAA
>ENA-ORCV01000326-ORCV01000326.1-marine-metagenome-genome-assembly--contig:-NODE-326-length-42080-cov-4.184653_pt1 | contig 42080 bp, 34 predicted proteins | sample MGYA00237779_ERZ508509 | MGnify/ENA primary metagenome ERZ508509 (study PRJEB26180, sample SAMN06268772) | marine metagenome | isolation source: Bioluminescent Bay, La Paraguera, Puerto Rico | place... | reverse complement strand
AGCGAGGCTGGCCTGTACGAATGGGCGCACGGCGACAACCCGAACAAGGCCAAGCCGGGCAAGAAGGCGCAGGAGCGCGAGGAAGAGCGCGCGGCCAAGGAAGCGGCCAAGGCCGAAGCCGCCGCCGCCCCGACCGAAGCTGAAGCCCCCGCCGAGGAGGCCCCGGCTGAAGAAGCTCCGGCCGAAGCCGCCGCTGAGGAAGCCCCCGCCGAGGAAGCCCCGGCCGAAGAGGCTCCGGCAGAAGAAGAGACGGCCTAGGACCGCTCTTTCGCGATGTCCTCCCCTGCGCGCCTGATCTGCGTCGGCGAAATCCGCGGCGCATTCGGCGTGCGCGGGGAGGCGCGCATCGCGTCCTTCACTGCGGATCCGGAGGCGGTCTTCGCCTACGGCCCGCTGCTGGACGCGGACGGCGCCCCCCGGCTCAGCGTCCGCTCATGGCGCCCGGTGAAGGACGGCTTCGCCGCCCTGGCGCCGGAGATCGAAAGCCGCGAACAGGCCGAGGCGATGAAGGGCCAGCGCCTTTATGTCCCGCGCACCGCGCTGCCCGCGCCGGAGGAGGACGAGTTCTATTTCTCGGACCTCGTCGGCATGGCGGTGCGCAATCTGGACGGCGCCGATCTCGGCCGCATCAAGGCGGTGGTGAATTTCGGCGGCGGCGACCTTCTGGAGATCGCCGGCCCGCCGGGCCCGAAAGAGGCCTGGCGCATTCCCTTCACGCGGGACTTCGCGCCGGAGGTCGATCTGGAGGGCCGCACCGTCACCATCGACCCGCCCGAGGGCCTGATCCCGGACTGACAGATCCCGGACTGACGGGTTTGCTCAGGCGCTACGCGCGACCACGACGTCGGTCGACTGGCGGTCCTGTTCCCGCGCGGCCTTCCGCTCCTCCCGCAATTCCTCCGTTTTGCTGATGGTCGCGGGCATGAAGCGGTCCATCACCTTGCACGCCACCAGGTCGCCGGTGACGTTCAGGCTGGTGCGGAACCGCTCCAGAACGCGGTCCACCCCCACGATCAGCGCCAGGCCCGACAGCGGGATGCCGGCGCTGGACAGGACGCTGGCCAGCACCACGATCCCCACGCCCGGCACGGCCGGCGTGCCGATGGATGCGCCCAGCGCCGTGGCCACCAGCGCCGCCAGCGCGGGCAGCGGCAGGTCGATATCGAACATCTGCGCCATGAACACCGCCGCCAGCCCCTGATACAGCGCCGTGCCGCCCATATTCACCGTCGCGCCCAGCGGGATGATGAATTGCGACAGCGACGGCCGCACGCGCAGCTTCTCTTCCGCCGCCCGGATCGTGATCGGCATCGTCGCGGCGGAGCTGTTGGTGGAAAAGCCCAGCAGGAACGGCTCGCGGATCGCGGACAGGAAGCGCGCCGGGCCGATCCCGGCCAGCACGCGCGCGATGGCCATATAGACCAGCAGCAGGACGCCCATGCCCAGCACCACCGCACCCGCATAGACGCCAAGGCCGCCCAGCACATTCGGCCCGGTGCGGATCACCGCCTGGGCCAGCAGGCCGAACACGGCCAGCGGCGCCATGGTCATCACCGCGCCGACAATGGCCATGCACACGCTCTGCACGCTGCCCATCAGCTCCAGCAGCGGCTTGGCCGAGGACGGCTTCAGGCTCAGCAGGCCGACCCCCAGCACCATGGCGAAGATCACGATCTGCAGCATCTGCCCCTCGGCGATGGCGCTCATCGGATTGATCGGCAGCACCCCGACCAGCTCGCCCGGAATGTCGGCCAGGGTGATCTCGCCCTGCGCCTGCGCCGCTTGTTCGGTCGCCGCGCGCACCGCCTCCGCGGACTGGCCGCCCGCCGCGCGCGTCACCGATTCCGCGTCGATGAACCGGCCGGGCTGCAGCGTCAGGCCCAGCCCGATCCCGATCACCACCGCAACGATCGTGGTGGCCAGGAAATAGACCCCCACCCACACGCCGGTGCTTTTCAGTTGCTGCACGTCGGTCGCCGCCGCGATGCCCCGGATGATCGACGCCAGGATCAGCGGCACGACGATCATCTGGATAAAGGCCAGGAACAGATGGCCGGGCAGGGCCAGCCATTCGCCCAGCGCCGTGGCCAGGTTCTCCCCCACCAGCCCGGTGTCGGGGCTCAGCAGCACGCCCGCGCCGACGCCCAGCACCATCCCGATAATGACCTGCAGCCACAGCCGCCCCCGGATCAGCCGGTGCAGCGGTTCGCCGAAATATTTCATGTTGCGCGGGTGCAGGCGGCGCTTGCGGACGGGCGCGGGGGACGGGGTCGGCACGGCGGTGCTCCGGCGTTGCTGGGGTCCGGCCATCCTATTTCCGCTGTTTGCCATGTGAATGCGGCGGCGCGTCCCCTCTGGCGCCGGGGCGCGATATGCGCCATCTGCGCGCCGTGACCGACGCCCCGACCCAGCCCGCCGCCCGCACGTCCGCTCCCGCCGGGCCGGTCGCCGCCCCGGGTCCCGTTCCGGCCGACTGGGCGCGCATGGCGCTCCTCACCTGTCTGTGGGGCAGCGCCTTCGCCACGATCGAAGTGGCGCTGGAAACCCTCTCGCCGCTGGTCATCGTCATGTTGCGCATGTGGCTGGGCGCCGCCTTCCTGCTGACCGTTGCCGCCATCGTGCGCGCGCCGCTGCCGCGCCTGCTGCCGCGCCCCGACCCGGCGTGGAAATGGCTGGCCGCCGTGGGCCTGGTCGGCAACACCATCCCCTTCTTCCTGATCCCCTGGGCGCAGCAGACGGTGAATTCCGGCATGACCGGCATCGTCATCTCCAGCGCCCCGCTCTTCGTCGCGGTGCTGGCGCACTTTCTGGCGGGCGAACGCATCACCCGCCGGCGCAGCGCCGGTCTGGCGGTGGCGTTTCTGGGCGTCATCGTCCTGTTCGCGCCGACCCTGTCGGCGGAGGCCGGTCCGGGCTATGCGATGGCCGTCGGCGCGCTGCTGCTGACCGCCGTGCTCTACGCCTTCACCGTCATTCTGGCGCGCTTCTCCACGCACAAATCCCTGATCGGCGGCGCGGCGGGCGTTTGCCTGGTTGCGGCGATCGCCACCACACCGCTCGGCCTGTGGGACGCGACGACCAATGGGCTGGAATTCTCTGCCCGCTCGGGCGCGGCGATCCTTGCGCTCGGCGCCGGCCCGACGGCGCTGGCGACGATCACCTATCTGGCGCTGGCGCGCAGCGCGGGTCCGGGCTTCCTGTCTCTGACCAATTATCTGGTGCCGGTCTTCGCGGTGACCCTCGGCGCGGTCGCGCTGAACGAGACGTTCGGCTGGAACGCTTTGGCGGCGCTGGGCCTGATCCTGCTCGGCCTGCTGCTCGCCGGCCGGCGCCCAAAACTGCGCGCCTAGCTCTTCGCCCTCAGCGTCCAGCCATGGTCCAGGGGCCCGGCGCCCTTGCCGAAGCCGGGCGCGTACAGGATCGCGTGGTGCACATAATCGCGCGCCGCCTCCACCGCGTCGGGCAGGGTCTTGCCTGCGCCCAGCCCCGTGGCGATGGCGCTGGCCAGGGTGCAGCCCGTGCCGTGCGTGTGCTGCGTGTTGATGCGCGGGCTTTCGAACACGCGCGTGCCGCCCTCGAAGGCCAGCACGTCGCGCACCGTCTCGCCCGCCACATGCCCGCCTTTCACCAGCGCCGCCGCCGCGCCCATCTCCATCAGTTTTTCCGCCGCCGCCATCTGGCCGTCCGCATCCTCGACCTCCAGCCCGGTCAGGCGCGCGGCCTCCGGCGCGTTCGGGGTGATGACGGCCGCCAGCGGCATCAGCGCGCCGACCAGCGCCTCCACGGCGTCGTCTTCGATCAGGCTCGCCCCGCCCTTGGCCACCATCACCGGGTCGGCCACCAGCGGCAGGCCGCCGCCGGACAGCTCCTCCGCCACCGCCTCGACCAGCGCCGCATTGGCCAGCATCCCGGTCTTCGCCGCGTCGGCGCCGATATCGGACAGCACCGCGCGCATCTGCGCCCGCACGATATGTTCGGGCGCCTCGAACACGTCGGTGACGCCCAGCGTGTTCTGCACGGTCAGCGCCGTGATCGCCGTCATGGCGTAGCCGCCCAGCGCCGTGACCGTCTTGATGTCGGCCTGGATGCCCGCGCCGCCGCCGGAATCCGATCCCGCGATGATCAGGACGCGCGCCGGCTTATGCATCGGGACCCAGCACGATGGCGGACAGCAGCCGGCCGTAATCGCCTTCGCCGCGATGCACCGCCCGGCGGTTGGAATAAAAGCGCGCCTCGTCTGCACAGGTGTCATGCGGCAGGACCTCCACGGTCTCCACCCCCGCCGCGTTCAGCCGCCCGGCGCAGAACGCCTTCAGGTCGAACTGCAGCCGGTCGCCCGCGCCCGGAATGAAGAAGCGGTCGTAATCCTCATTCGCGTCGACAAAGGCGTCGTAAAATTCGCGGCCGACCTCATAGCTCGGCTGCGCGATACACGGGCCCACCGCCGCGGCGATGCGCGCGGGGTCGGCGCCCAGTTCCGTCATCGCCGCCACCGTGTTCTCGATCACGCCGGACAGCGCGCCGCGCCAGCCCGCATGCGCCGCGCCGATCACCCCGGCTTCCGTATCGGCCAGCAGGACCGGCCCGCAATCGGCCGTCACGATGCCCAGCACCAGTCCGGGCGTGGCGGTGACCAGCGCGTCGCCCTTCGGCGTCTCGCCCGGCCACGGCCCGTCGACCGTCAGCACGTCCGGCGAGTGAACCTGATAGGACGTCACCAGATCGCCCGCCGCGGCGCCCAGCGCCGCCATCGCCCGCTTGCGGTTCTCCTCGGCGTGCGCCGGGTCGTCTTTCGACCCGCGCCCGCAATTCAGCCCCGCATAGATGCCCTCGGAGACGCCGCCCTCGCGCGTGAAGAAGCCATGGCGCACCCCACGCAGGTCCAGCGCTCCGGCGCGGATCGGCGCCGCGCCGCTCATGCGAACCCCGCCGGCGCCGGCAGGCCCTCGGACGACAGGCAGATCGCCTTGAACAGCGCGCCCATCTGGTCGTCCCCGGTCAGGCGGAACAGCTGGCGCGCGATCTTCGACCGCTCCGCGCCCTCCTGTTTCTGGGACAGCGCCGCGGCGCGGTGCTCCACGCCCAGCGCGGTCAGGAACGCCGCCTGGGTCACCGGTCCGGCGACATCCAGGCCCGCGGCGCGCGCCGCATCGGCCAGCGCCGCGAAATCCACCCGCGCGGTCAGGTCCGCGCCGCCCGGCTCGGCCAGCGGGTCGGTCTTTTCGTGTTTCGCGATGGCCTGCAGCGTATCGCCCCCTTCGCTCTGCGCCGGTCCGTAATCGATGAACAGCGCCCGGCCGGGTTTTGTTGCGAACCGCTCGCCCAGATGCGCGGCCAGCGGCGCGCTCGCCGGGCGGATCTCCGCAACCGTCCCGGGCTCTGCCTCGCGCAGGCTTTCGGGGATCAGCGCCACGTCGTCCGGATGCGGCGCGGCGTTGGACAGCACATAGGCGACGCGCTCGCCGTCTGGGTCCAGCCCGGCCAGCCGTTCGCGCCAGCCGTCAGGCGTCATCAGGAACTGGCGGATCGGCAGACAGTCCAGATATTCGTTGCCGACGATCAGCGCCGGCGTCTCGGGCGCGTCTTCCACCGCCCCGATCCAGGCGATCGGGCAGGGGCTGGCCTCCAGCGACCGGCCCTGAACGGTCTTCAACGCCGGGCTCGCCTCCACCAGGAAGACGCGCGCCGCGCGCACGAAATCCGGGTCCAGCCGCGCGGCGCGCAGCATGTCGGCCATCATCGTGCCCTTGCCGGGCCCCAGCTCGATCAGAGACAGGCGCGGCGGCGCGCCCATGTCGCGCCAGGCCTGCACGCACCACAGGCCGATCAGCTCCCCGAACATCTGGCTGATCTCCGGCGCGGTGACGAAATCCGCGCCCGCGCCGATCGGGTCGCGCGTGGCGTAGAAGCCTTCGGTCGGGTCGAACAGCGCCTCCGCCATGAAGGCGGACAGGGTCATCGGTCCTTCGCTGCGGATGCGGCCTTTGATGCGCTCGGCCAGAGCTGTCATGCGGGCGCGGATTCCGCGTCGGCGCGCGCATAGACCGGCACCTTGCCCGCGGCCCGCTGCATCAGCCAGGCGCCGGCCAGGATCATGGGGAAGGACAGCATCATCCCCATCGTCAGGCCCAGCGGGAAGTCCGGCATCTGCGCGTCCGGCTGGCGCACGAACTCCAGAAGGAAGCGCGACACGCCATACCCGGCCAGGAACAGCCCGGTATTGAAGCCCGGCCGCGTCAGGCTGCGGAACATGCGCACGGCCAGCAGCAGCAGCACGAACAGGATCACGCCCTCCATCGCCGCTTCGTAAAGCTGGCTCGGGTGGCGGGGCAGGTCGCCCGCCACGCACTCGCCATAGGCGTTGCGCAGATTGTCGTTACAGAAGACGACGCCCCAGGGGACGTCGGTCGGCCGGCCCCACAATTCGGCGTTCACGAAATTCGCCAGCCGGCCGAAGAGCAGGCCGATGGGCGCGGCGCAGGCCATCAGGTCGCCCAGGCGCAGCGGGTGAACGTTCTGGCTTCGCGAAAACAGCAGGATGGCCAGCGCCACCCCGATCAGCCCGCCGTGAAAGCTCATCCCCCCCTGCCACACCATCAGGATGCGCAGCGGGTCGGTCCACAGCACGCTCGGGTCGTCGGGCAGCATATAGAACAGCACATAGCCCAGCCGCCCGCCCAGGATCACGCCGATCACCGCCCAGACGAAGAAATCGTCGATCTGCGGCTCGGTCATCGCCGGCGCGCCGGTCGTCCCCTTCGCCGCCGATTTCGGCGCCCACAGCGCGCCCTGGCGCGTCAAATGGATCAGATAGCGCCAGCCGATCAGCAGCCCGGCGATATAGGCCAGCGCGTACCAGCGGATCGGGAACGCCCAGGCGCGCCCGCCGATCTCGACCGGGCCGATGGTCAGCAGCTCCGGCTGCAGCCATTCGGGAAACATGATCAGCGCCTGGATCATCGCGTCTCCATAGAGCGATCTGGCCCGCCGGGAAACCGCGCCCGCGCATGGACGGCGGCGGGATCAGCCCCTAAATGGGGACCATGCAGAGTAAAAACCCGATCTTTGAAGATTTCGCCAATCTGATGGCCAACGCCGCCGGCGCCGCGCGCGCCGCGGGCGAGGAGGCCAAGACCGCCATGCGCGGCCAGGCGGACCGTTTCATCGCGGAAATGGACCTGGTCGGGCGCGAGGAGTTCGAGGCCATGAAACAGGCCGCGCTGGACGCCCGCGCCGAGTGCGAATCCCTGCGCGCCCGCGTCGAGGCGCTGGAGGCGAAACTGGGCGCCGGCGTCAAGGCTGGGGACGAATAAGCCCACAAGTTCTGGTGTCCACAAGCGTTAACATGCCCACATATTGCGTGCCCTGAGTCCGCTGCCCTAGCGTGACCCCTGTCGGCGATTCGAACGCCGGGGCGGTTGAAGCAGGGGGAGCGCGCATGCAGGCGCTGGCGGAGAGTCACAGATCGGAAGCGGGGCCGCTCGACCTGGTCGAGCAGGTTCTGATCTCCGAGGACTATCCCTATGAGCGTGACGCCTCCCAGGCGCATTTCGCGGTGGAGGGCGCCTGGTCCGATCACCGGCTGTGGTTCGCCTGGCGGGACGACATCCGCATCCTGGAGCTCAACCTGGCGGTGGACCTGAAATCGCCGCCCGCGCGCCGGGCCGATCTGTGCGATCTGGTCTCCCGTATCAATGAGCGTCTGGCCCTCGGCCATTTCGAGGCGGCGGAGGAAGAGCGCACGCTGATCTATCGCTCCGTCCTGCCCGTTCTGGACGCGCCGCTGACCGTTCTGCAGGTCTCCACGCTGATCGCCGCGGCCCTCGATGCTGCGGATCGCTTCTATCCGGCCTTCAATTTCCTGATCTGGGCTGGCAAAAGCGCGCAGGAAGCGGTGGACGCCGCGATGTTCGAGACCGCCGGCGAGGCGTAAAACCCGTTATGAAACCTGACCTTGTGTTGATCGGCGCGGGCCGTATGGGCTCCGCCTTGGCCGCCGGCTGGATCGCGTCCGGCCGTCCCGCGGACAGCTTTTTCGCGGTCGACCCGCGTCCGGGCCCGGCCGCCGCGCGCCTGCGTGAGGCCGGCGTACGCATCGAAAAGACGCTGTCGGCCGAAGACGCCGCGGGCGTGAAGACCGTCCTGCTGGCCGTGAAGCCCCAGATCATGGACGAGGCCGCGGCCGCCGTCGCCCGCCTGCTGCCGGCCGACGCGATGCTGGTCTCCATCCTCGCCGGCAAGACGCTCGACCGCCTGAAAGAGGCGTTCGGCGACCGGCCCTATGTCCGCTCCATGCCGAACACGCCCGCTGCCGTCGGCAAGGGCTACACCGTCTATGTCGCCTCCGGCGGCGCCCCGCGCGAGCGGGTGGAGGAGGCGCGCTCGCTGCTCGCGGCGGGCGGCGACACCGCGGAGCTGGAAAACGAAGGCCAGATGGATGCGGTCACCGCCGTGTCCGGTTCCGGCCCGGCCTATTTCTTCCTGCTGGCCGAGGCGCTGGCCGCCGCCGGCCGGGCGGAGGGCCTGCCGGAGGACCTGGCCGCGGACCTCGCCCGCGCCACGCTGATCGGTTCCGGCGCGCTGCTGGAATCCAGCACCGAAACCCCGGGCCGGCTGCGGGAGGGGGTGACCTCCCCGGGCGGCACCACCGCCGCCGCGCTGGACGTCCTGACCAAGGAGCCGGGCCTGCCGGCCCTGATGCGCCGGGCCGTCGCCGCCGCCGCGGGCCGTTCGCGCGAGCTGCGAGGCTAGGTCCGGCCTGCAACCTCCGGCGCCCATTGTGCCCGTCGGCTCCCGATGGCTATGGTCGCCGTGATGTCCTACTGCAAAAGCGCTGAAGGCCTGTTTAGCGCCCTTCAGACCCTGATTCGCGGCTTGAAGATCGCCGAGGCCAATGGCGCGGAGGCCGCGGCCTCGCGTCTGTCCCCGACGGACCTTCAGGCGCTGATGCTGATCGGGGAGCGCCAGCGCTGCATCGTCAGCGACGTCGCGCACGGGCTGAACATCAGCCCGACCACGGCCAGCTCGCTCGTCGACCGTCTGGTGCGCAATCAATATGTGGAGCGCTACCGGACCGAGGACGACCGCCGCATCGTCCGCCTGGAGCTCAGCTCCGAGGGCGCGCGCATCCGCGAAGAGGCGGTCTCGCTCCAGTTGCAGAATTGCCGCCAGATGCTGGACGAACTGACTCCGGAAGAAGCCGAGGATTTCCTCCGCCTGATGCGCAAGATCGGCGACGGCCTGACCCAGCAGCAGGAAGCCTCCAAAACCGCCGCCGGCGCGTCGTAAAAAATAAACCGAATTTCGTAGTATTCCGCTCGACATTGTCGCGCGGGGCCGTATATGCAGGTGCGAAATGCCGGCCCCCGCGGCGTTCGCTGATAACGAGTTTCCGTTCATGCGTCTGAAGACCAATCACTGGCTCGCGATCGGCGTGCTTGTGCTGAGCGCGCTCTGGTTGCTCAGCGGCATGATTTTCGATTTCGGCGGCGGCGAGGAAGAGGAAACGGCCGATATCGCGCCTTTGCGCGTGGTCGTTGAGCCGCTGACCTATCGCGCCATGCCGGGCGGCGTCTCGATTTCCGGCCGCACCGAGGCCAACCACGCCGCCACCGCCCAGGCGCGCGCCGCCGGTATCGTGGTCGAGCTGCCCGTGCGCGAAGGCGCGGAGGTCGAGCGCGGCCAGGTCATCGCCCGCCTGTCGGACGAGGCCCGCACCGAAGCGGTGCGCGAGGCGCAGGCCCGCGCCGAACAGGCGCGCGCCGCCTATCAGGCCTCCGCCGAACTGGCGGACGAGGGCTTCTATCCCAAGCTGCAGCTGGACCAGCGCCGCGCCGAACAGGCTGCCGCCGAGGCCGCGCTGGACCGCGCCCGGGCCGAGGCCGCGCGCGGCGTCATCACCGCCCCGGTGGCGGGCGTGCTGGACCGGCTCCTGGTCGATCCGGGCGAGGCGGTGCAGATCGGCGCGGAGATCGCGCGCATCGTTGATCTCGATCCCATCGTTGCGGTCGCCAATATCAGCGACACCGAACGCGGCTCCGCCCGCCTGGGCGATCTGGCGCAGGTGACGCTGCAGGACGGCCGCCAGCTGGAAGGCGAGGTCCGCTTCGTCGCGGCCAGCGCCGACGCCGCCACCGCCACCTACCGGATCGAGGTGGAGATCCCCAATCCGGACGGCGCCATTCTGGACGGCCAGATCGCGGACATCCGCCTGGCCGGCGCCGGCGCGCGCGCCGCCCAGATCGCCCGCTCCGCGGTCACGCTGGACGAGAACGGCGTGATCGGCGTGAAATACGTGGACCAAAGCGACGCCGTCGTGTTCGCCCCGGTCCAGATCGTTCAGGACGATCCCGACGGGCTCTGGATTTCCGGTCCGCCCGAAGGCGTCTCGGTCATCGTCCGCGGTCAGGAATTCGCGCGCACCGGCGCGGTCGTGGAGCCGGTGCAGGGCGGACGGCAGGAAGCCCTGGTGGCGGGCGGCTCCGAATGAACGGCCTGATCCAGTTCGCGCTGGATCGCTCGCGGTTCACGCTGTCTTTGCTCGCCTTCCTGCTGGTGATGGGCGGCTTCGCCTATATCAGCATCCCCAAGGAAGCCGAGCCGGACATCCAGATCCCGACCATCTATGTGTCGCTGGCCCAGCGCGGCATCTCGCCGGAGGACGCCGAGCGCCTGCTGCTGCGCCCGATGGAGCAGCAGCTCAAGACGCTGGAGAGCCTCGATGAGATGCGCTCCACCGCCTATGAGGGCGGCGGCAACGTCATACTGGAATTCGACGCCGGCTTCTCGCCTGACGCCGCGCTCGCCGACGTGCGGGAAAAGGTGGACACCGCCCGCCCCGAACTGCCGAGCGAGGCCGAAGAGCCCAGCGTCAACGAGGTCAATCTCTCCCTTTTCCCGGTCCTGGTCATCACCCTGTCCGGCGACATCCCGGAGCGGACGCTGGTCAGCCTGGCCGAGGATCTGGAGCGGGAGGTCGACGGCCTGCCCGGCGTGCTGGACGCGGAGGTCCAGGGCGCCCGCACCGACGAGGTCCAGATCCTGATCGACCCGGCGCGGCTGGACGCCTACGGCGTCGCCGTCGACCAGGTCGCCCAGTCCGTCGCCCGCGACAACCAGCTGATCGCCGCCGGCGCGCTGGAGGGGCCGGAGGGACGCTTCGCCATCAAGGTCCCGGCGCTGATCGAGGATCTGGACGACCTGATGGAGATCCCGGTCGTGGCCAGCCAGAACGCCACGGTGCGTCTGGGCGATGTCGCCACGATCCGCCGCACCTATGCGGACGCCAATTCCATCGCCCGCTTCGACGGCAAGCCCGCGATCTCGCTGGAGGTGACCAAGCGCGTCGGCGCCAACCTGATCCAGACCGTGGACGGGGTGCGCGAGCGCGTGGACGATGTCGTGGAGTCCTGGCCGGATCAGGTCCAGATCGCCTATTCGCAGGACAATTCCGAACAGATCCGCGTCCTGCTGCTGGAGCTTCAGAACTCCATCGCGCTGGCGGTCGTGCTGGTCTTCGTCATCCTGCTGGTGACGATCGGCGTGCGCGCCTCCATCGTCGTCGGCCTCGCCATCCCGACGTCGTTCCTGATCGGCATCCTGTTCCTCAGCCTGATGGGGCTGACGGTGAATCTGGTCGTGCTGTTCAGTCTGATCCTCGCCGTCGGCATGCTGGTGGACGACACCATCATCGTCGCCGAATACGCGGAGCGGCGAATGGCGGAGGGCATGGCCCCGGCGGAGGCCTATTCGCTGGCCAGCCGGCGCATGGCCGGCCCGGTCGTCGCCGCCACGCTGACCCGGATCGCGGCCTTCCTGCCCTTGCTGTTCTGGCCCGGCCTGGTCGGCCAGTTCATGTCCTATATGCCGATCACGCTGATCGTCACGCTGTCCGGTTCTCTGGCCGCCGCGCTCTTCTTCCTGCCGACTTTGGGCGTGATGCTGGCGGGCAAGGAGCCGCGCACCCCCGACGCCGGCATCAAGCCGGACTCGATCTATATGCGCGCGGTCCGCGGCACACTGGCCCATCCCTGGCGGGTGATGCTGGGCACGGTCTTCCTGATGGTCGCCGTGATCGCGATCTATGTCCGCTTCGGCCAGGACGTGGAGTTCTTCCCGGAGGTCGAACCCGAAGTCGCGCAGATCTATGTCGCCGCCCAGGGCAATCTCTCCATCACAGAGATGGACCAGATCGTCAGCGAGACCGAGCAGCGCCTGCTCGGCCACCCCTATCTGGACAATATCTACACCCGCATCGGCTCGGTCGGCCGCGGCACCGAAGGCGCCCCGCAGGACGCGATCGGCGTCATTTCCTTCGAGTTCACCGACTGGCGCGAGCGGCCCAAGGCCGCCGAAATCCTCGACGACCTGCGCACCCAGGTCTCCGACCTCGCCGGCGTCCGCATCGTGATGCAGGAGCAGGAACAGGGCATCGGCGGCGGCAAGCCGATCCAGATCGAATTCGCCGGCGGCGACGACGACGTCCGGCGCGAGATCGCCGACCAGGCCGCCGCCATGCTGGCCACCCATCCCCAGATCATCGATATCGAGGACGGTCGTCCGCCCCCCGGCATCGACTGGGAGATCGAGGTCGACCGAGATCTCGCCGCCCGCTACGGCGCCAGCGCGGCCAGCGTCGGCCTGGCCGTCACGCTGGTCACCAATGGCGCGCGCCTGGCCGAATACCGCCCCTCCGACGTCGACGACGCGGTGGATATCGTCCTGCGCTTCCCGCCCGACCGGCGGACGCTGGACCAGATCCTGTCCCTGCGCGTCAGCACCGCCACCGGCCCGACGCCGATCTCCACCTTCGCGGAGCTGCGTCCGGTGGAGCGCATCGGCCAGATCAACCGCGTGGACGGGCGCCGCGTCGTCACCGTGACCGCCGACGTGACCTCCGACGCCAACGAGATCGAGGTGCGGGAGACCGTCGCGGCGGAGCTGGACGCGACCGACCTGCCGCCGGGCATCGGCTACACGCTGGTCGGCGCCCAGGAGGAGCAGGAGGAGGCCTCCAGCTTCCTGATCGGCGCCTTCGGCGCGGCCATCTTCCTGATCTTCGCGATCCTGCTGATCGTGTTTAACCGCTTCAGCTCGGTCGCCATCGTGCTCAGCTCGATCATTCTGTCCACGATCGGGGTGTTCCTCGGCATCCTGATCATGGGCCAGGCCTTCAATATCGTGATGCACGGCGTCGGCGTGATCGCGCTGGCCGGCGTGGTGACCAACAACAATATCGTCCTGATCGACACCTATGACCGCCTGCGGCGGGAGGGGATGGACGTCGATCCGGCCATCCTCCAGACATGCGAGGAACGGGCTCGCCCGGTCCTGCTCACCGCCGTCACCGCCATGCTGGGCGTGCTGCCTATCGCCTTCGCGGTGAATGTCGATTTCGTCAATCGCGACATCATCTATGGCGCGCCCTCGACCCAGTGGTGGATCCAGCTGTCCACCGCCATCGTCTATGGCCTGGGCTTCGCCACGGTCCTGACCCTGATCGTCACGCCCGCCGCGCTGAAGGCGCTGGCCACCGCCCGCGAAAAGGCCAACGCCCGCGCCGAACGCCGCGCCGCCCGCAAGGCCGCCCGCTCCGGCGGCGGCGCCTACCAGCCCGCGGAATAGCCGCCCTCGCGGAAACGTGGCTTGACGCTGCGCCGCCGTGCGCCCGACCATCGCCCCCGAATACCGCTGCAGAATCTGCGTGACGTTGAGTGGGAGGGAGGCCCGCGCCATGTCCAATCGCATCGCCGCAATCCTGGCCGGGAGCGCGCTCGCCGCGCTGGCCTCGCCCGCATTCGCCCAGTTCGGCCCCCCGGCGGAGCTCGCCGAAGGCGAGGGCAAGGCGCTGGTGGAGGGCGTATGCACCGCCTGCCACCTCGCCAACAATATCGTCTATTCCAACGGCTACACCGCAGAGGGGTGGGAGCTGATCACCGCCTCGATGGTCGACCTGTCGGCCTCGCCCGCGCACGACACGATCGTCGCCTATCTGGCGGAAAATTATCCGCCGAACGGCACGCGCGACGCCACGCCCGTGGACGGTCCGCTTGAGATCGAATTCACCGGCGAATGGAAGACGCCCAAGCTCGGCGCCCGCCCGCGCGATCCGGTCGAGGCGCCGGACGGCATGATCTGGTATGTCGGCCAGCGCGGAAACACGATCGGCCGGATCAATCCGGAAACGGACGAGATCGACGAATGGGATTTGCCGCCGGAGACCATGGCCCACAGCGTCACCATCCATGACGACGGCGGCGTCTGGTATCTCGGCAACGGCAACGGCACGATCGGCAAGTTCGATCCCGAAACCGGCCAGGCGCAGGTCTTCGAAATGCCGGACCCGGAGGCCCGCGATCCCCATACCGGGGAGTTCGACCGGGACGGGACATTCTGGTTCACGCTGCAGCAATCCAACATGATCGGCCGCTTTGACCCGGCGACCGAGCAGATCGACCTGGTCACCGCGACCAGCCCGAATTCCCGCCCCTACGGCATCAAGATCGCCGATGACGGAACGGTCTGGGTCGCGCGCAACGGAAACGGCGGCGGCCTCTACAAGGTCGATCCGGACACGATGGCGCTGACCGAATACCGCCTGCCGGGGGAGGACAGCACCACCCGCCGCTTCGACATCGCGGAAAACGGCATGATCTGGCTGGACAATTCGGCCGGCGGAAAGATCGCCAGCTTCGATCCGGAGACCGAAGAGTTCACCCAGTGGGATTCCCCCTCCGGTCCCGGCTCGCACCCCTACGGGATGGAGGTCGTGGACGGAATCGTCTGGTACAATGAATCCGGTACTCGCCCGGACCTGCTGGTCCGCTTCGACCCGGCCAGCGAGACCTTCCAGAGCTGGAAAATCCCCTCCGGCCCCGACGGGATCGGCGCGGGCATCAACCGCCATATGCGCCCCACGGCGGACGGCGATTTGCTCATCCATCAGGACGCCACCAATCGCATCTTCCGCGTCGACATCCCGGAGCCGGGCGAAGATTCCGCCGCCGCCGGCGCCCCGGACTCGGAGGGCTAGGCGCGCTGGCGGTCGACGTCCGGCAGACCGGCCAGGGCGATCCGCTCACCTTCGATGTCGCCGTGACCGATGGCGGCGGCCAGACGCGCCACGCCGTGACCATGAGCCGGGCCGACCATGCGCGCCTGGCTCCCGACGCCGCGCCGGACGCGGTCATCGCCGCCGCCTTCGCCTTCCTGCTGGACCGGGAGCCGAAGGACTCCATCGTCGGCGCCTTCGACGTCTCGGTGATCGGCCGCTATTTCCCGGAATTTCCGGAGAGGCTGCCGGACTATCTGCAAAACGCCTGAAGCGCGCCGCGCCCGTCGACGTTTCCGAAACGTTCTGGTCTAACAGTGTCCGTGATGACGGGGACGATTCGCATTCTGGGCGTCGATCCGGGGCTGAACCGCTGCGGCTGGGGCGTCGTGGCGGTGCAGGGCTCGCGCCTGTCCCATATCGCCCATGGCGTCATCGCGCCCGACCCGAAGGCGGAAATGGCCCAGCGGCTTCTGGTCCTGCTCGACGGCCTGTCGGAGGTCATCGCCGCGCACGGCCCCATGGCCGCTGCGGTGGAGGAGACGTTCGTGGCCAAGAACGCCGGATCGGCGCTGAAACTGGGCCAGGCGCGGGCCGCCGCCCTGATCGCCCCGGCCCGCGCCGGGCTTCCGGTCGCCGAATACGCCGCCACGGCGATCAAGAAATCCGTCGTCGGCGTCGGCCGCGCCGAAAAGGACCAGGTCGCCGCGATGATCGCCGTCCTCCTGCCCGGCTGCGGCGCCAGCGCCGACGCGGCGGACGCGCTGGCCGTCGCCATCACCCATGCGCACAGCGCCGGCACGCGCGCCCGCATGCAGGCCGCCTCATGATCGGCATGCTGAAGGGCACGGTCGCCGCTCTTGGCGACGACGAGGCGGTGATCGACATTCACGGCGTCGGCTATCTGGTCGGCGCCGGCGCGCGCACGCTGCGCCGCCTCGCGGTGGGGGAGGCCGCCCATCTGCATGTGGAGACGGAGGTGCGCGACGACGCCATCCGCCTCTGGGGCTTCATGAGCGAGGAAGAGCGCGCCTGGTTCGTCGCACTGAAGACGGTTCAGGGCGTCGGCTCCAAGGCCGCGCTCGCCATCCTGGACGTGCTGACCCCGGCCGAACTGATGAGCGCCGCGGCCCTCGGCGACGCCGTATCCATCGCCCGCGCCCACGGCGTCGGCAAGAAAATCGCCGAGCGCGTCGCCGGGGAGTTCAAGGACAAGCCGCCCCCGCACGGGCGCAGCCTCGGCGGCCTCACGACCGCCGCCGAATCCGCCGCGCCCGCGCCGGGCTCCGCGCTCCAGGCCGACGCCGTCTCGGCGCTGGTCAATCTGGGCTATCAGCGGGCGGAGGCCGCGCCCGCCGTCGCCGGCGCGCTGAAGGCGCTGGGCGGGGAGCCGGCGCTGGACGCCCTGATCGGGCGCGCGCTGAAGGAGCTGGCCCATGGCTGACGGCCGTCAGATCGACCCGGCCGAACAGGACGGCGACCGCGCGGACCGGGCGCTGCGCCCCGAAACCTTCGCCGACTTCATCGGCCAGAAGGGCGAAATCGCCAATCTGAAGACCTTCGTCTCCGCCGCCGCCGCGCGGGGGGAGGCGCTGGACCATGTTCTCCTTTCCGGCCCGCCGGGCCTCGGCAAGACGACGCTGGCCCAGATCGTGGCGCGGGAGCTGAAGGTCAATTTCCGCTCCACCTCCGGCCCGGTCCTGGCGCGCGCCGGCGACCTCGCCGCCCAGCTCACCAATCTGGAGCCGCGCGACGTCCTCTTCATCGACGAAATCCACCGCCTGCCCCCGGTCGTGGAGGAAATCCTCTATCCGGCGATGGAGGATTTCGAGCTGGATTTGATCATCGGCGAGGGCCCCGCGGCGCGCAGCGTGAAGGTCGGCCTCGCCCCCTTCACCCTGATCGGCGCCACCACCCGCGCCGGCCTTCTGGCCACCCCGCTGCGCGACCGGTTCGGCGTGCAGATGCGGCTGGATTTCTACGAACCGGCGGAGCTGGCGCGCATCGTCTCGCGCGGCGCGCGCAAGATGGGCGCGGACCTGACCGAGGACGGCGCGCATGAGATCGCCGGCCGCGCCCGCGGCACGCCGCGCGTCGCCGGCCGCCTGCTGCGCCGCGTCCGCGACATCGCCGAGTCCGATGGCGCCGACCGCATCGGGGCGGAGGAGGCGGACAAGGCGCTGCGCCGCCTGGGCGTCGACCGCGACGGGCTGGACGAACAGGACCGGCGCTATCTGAAGGCGCTGGTGGAAAATTACGGCGGCGGCCCGGCGGGGGTGGAGACGCTCGCCGCCGCCCTGGCCGAGGCCCGCGACGCCATCGAGGACGTCGTGGAGCCCTTCCTGCTGCGTCAGGGCTTCATCCAGCGCACCCCGCGCGGCCGCGTCGCCTGTCCGAAGGCGTGGGACCATCTGGGTCTCGACCGCCCGAAAACCGCGCCCCAGTCGGATATGTTCAGCGGCAAGTGACGGACGGAATGCAGTCCGCGCGCGACATCCTGCGGCGCGTTTTCGGCCACGCCGATTTCCGGGGCATGCAGGCGCCGGTCATCGCCGAATTGCTGGCCGGGCGCAGCGCCATGGCCGTGCTGCCCACCGGCGGCGGCAAGAGCCTCTGCTACCAGATTCCGGCAATGATCCGGCCCGGCCTCGGCCTCGTCGTCTCGCCGCTGATCGCGCTGATGGCCGATCAGGTGGAGGGGCTGAAACAGTCCGGCGTCGCGGCGGAGCGGCTGGACTCCACCACCGACCCCGATGCGCGTCAGGACATCTGGCGGCGCATCGACGCCGGCGCGCTGGACTTGCTCTATATGTCGCCGGAGGCGCTGGGCCAGTCCGCGATGCGGGACCGCCTGTCGCGCGCGCAACTGGCCCTGATCGCCATCGACGAGGCGCATTGCGTCAGCCAGTGGGGCCACGATTTCCGCCCGGACTACCGCAATCTCGGCCGCCTGGCGGAGGTGTTTCCGGACACCCCGCGCCTGGCCGTCACCGCCACCGCCGACGCCCGCACCCGCGCCGACATCCGCGCCGAGCTGCGCCTGCAGGACGCCGCGGAATTCGTGGACAGCTTCGCCCGCCCCGAACTGGCTCTGGCCGCGGAGCGCAAATCCGGCTCCGGCCGCAAGCGGGTGGAGGAGCTGGTGCTGGCCCGCCCCGGCCGCTCCGGCGTCATCTACGCCGGCTCGCGCGAGGGGACGGAGAAACTGGCGCAGAGCCTGACCGCCTCCGGCGCCCCAGCGCTCGCCTATCACGCCGGGCTGGACAAGGACGTCCGCGCCCGGCGGCTCGAGCAGTTTCTGGAGGCCGACGCCGCCGTGATGGTCGCCACCATCGCCTTCGGCATGGGCGTCGACAAACCGGACGTCCGCTATGTCATCCACGCCGACCCGCCGGCTTCCATAGAGGCCTATTGGCAGGAGATCGGCCGCGCCGGGCGTGACGGCGACCCGGCGGAGGGGATCACGCTCTACGGCGCGTCCGACATGGCCTGGGCGATGCGCCGCATCGATGCGCGCGAGGCGCCGCAGGAGGTGCGCATGGCCCAGCTGCGCAAGGTGCGCCAGCTCTACGCCATGCTGGACGGCGTCTCCTGCCGCGCCGCCGCCGTCCGCCGCTATTTCGGGGAGGAGGGGGCCGCGCCCTGCGGCGCCTGCGACATCTGCCTGTCCCCGCCGGAGACCGAGGACGCCAGCGTCGCCGCGCAAAAGGCCCTGGCCGCCGCCCACCGCCTCGGCGGGCGCACCGGGCGCGGCCGGCTGGTCGATCATCTGCTCGGCAAGACCAAGGACGTGTCGGAGGCCGAGGCCGCCCTCTCCACCTGGGGCGTCGGGACCGAGCTCAGCCCCGCCGCCTGGCGCCAGCTGATCGACGGCCTGCTGTTCGAGGGGCTGCTGAAGGAAGACCCCAATGACGGCCGCCCGCTGATCGGTCTCGGGGATGCGGAGGCGGTGAAGGCCGTCTGGCGCGGCGACCGCACGGTCGGCGTCCGCAAGATGGTGGACACGCGCTCCGGCCGCCCGCGCAAAAGCCGCCCCGGAAAAGCGGCGGAATCGCTGTCGGGGGAGGCGCAGACGCTCTTTGAAACCCTCCGCGCCTGGCGGCTGGAGGAGGCGCGGGCCCAGCACGTCCCGCCTTACGTCATCTTCCATGACGCCACGCTGGCCGCCATCGCGGAGGCCCGCCCGCGCAGCACCGCGGACCTCGCCGCGATCAGCGGGGTGGGGGAGGGCAAGCTCGCCCGCTATGGCGAGGCGGTGCTGAAAGCCGTCCGCGGCGGCTGAATCCCAATTGCAAACGGTTCGCGCGTGGACGGCGGCGGGCCGGTCCGGTAAACCGTTTCGCACGCGCAAAAACCGCCGAAAAACCTTGGCGTAAGGGAGAATTACCGCCGATGGCGTCTGCCGACAGCTTCAAATGCCGCCGTGAGCTCACGATCGGCTCCAGCACCTATGTCTATTTCGATCTGAAGGAGGCCGAGAAGAACGGTCTGGAGGGCGTTTCGCGCCTCCCGTTCACGCTCAAAGTCCTTCTGGAGAACCTGCTGCGCAACGAGGACGGCTTCGTCGTCGACAAGGCGCAGATACAGGCCGTCGCCGACTGGCTGAAGGAAAAGCGCAATTTCGTGGAAATCGCCTATCAGCCCGCCCGCGTGCTGATGCAGGACTTCACCGGCGTTCCGGCGGTGGTCGACCTCGCCGCGATGCGCGACGCCGCCACGGCGCTGGGCGCGGACGCCGAAGCGATCAACCCCCAGGTCCCGGTCGATCTGGTCATCGACCACTCGGTGATGGTCGACTATTTCGGCAAGCCAGACGCGTTCGAACAGAACGTGGAGAAGGAATATGAGCGCAACGCAGAGCGCTACCAGTTCCTGAAATGGGGCTCGACCGCCTTCGCCAATTTCCGCGTCGTGCCGCCGGGCACCGGCATCTGCCACCAGGTGAATCTGGAGCATCTGGCCCAGACCGTCTGGACCAAGGATGAGGACGGCGTCACCTACGCCTTCCCCGACACGCTGGTCGGCACTGATTCCCACACCACCATGGTCAACGGCCTGTCGGTCCTCGGCTGGGGCGTCGGCGGGATCGAGGCCGAGGCCGCCATGCTGGGCCAGCCGATCTCCATGCTGATTCCGGAGGTCGTGGGCTTCAAGCTGACCGGCAGACTGCCGGAGGGCGCGACCGCCACCGACCTGGTGCTGACCGTCGTGCAGATGCTGCGCAAGCTCGGCGTGGTCGGCAAATTCGTGGAATTCTATGGCGAAGGCCTGGACCACCTGACGATCGAGGACCAGTCCACCATCGCCAACATGGCGCCGGAATACGGCGCCACCTGCGGTTTCTTCCCGGTCGACGACGAGTCGCTGAACTACCTCACCGCCACCGGCCGCGATCCGGAGCGGGTGAAGCTGGTCGAGGCCTATGCGAAAGCCCAGGGCATGTGGCGCCCGGAGGCGGAAGAGCCGGTCTATACCGAGACCCTGCACCTCGATATGTCGGAAGTCGTGCCGTCCCTGGCCGGGCCGAAGCGGCCGCAGGACCGGATCGAGCTCGCCGCCGCCGCCGACAGTTTCGCGGAGGCGCTGGCCGGCGTGTTCAACAAGGCCGATGACGGCATGCGCCGCGAAAAGGTCACCGATGACGGCGCCGATTATTCCATCGGCCATGGCGAGGTCGCCATCGCCGCCATCACCTCCTGCACCAACACCTCCAATCCCTCGGTGATGCTGGGCGCGGGCCTGCTGGCCCGCAACGCGCTCGCCAAGGGGCTCAGCGTGAAGCCCTGGGTGAAGACCTCGCTCGCCCCGGGCAGCCAGGTGGTCACGGACTATCTGGAAAAGGCCGGCCTGCAGGACGATCTGGACGCGCTCGGCTTCAACCTCGTCGGCTATGGCTGCACGACCTGTATCGGCAATTCGGGCCCGCTGCCCCAGCCGGTCTCCGACGCGGTACGCAAGGGCGACCTGGTGGTCACCTCCGTCCTGTCGGGCAACCGCAATTTCGAGGGCCGCATCAGCCCTGACGTGAAGGCGAACTATCTGGCCAGCCCGCCGCTGGTCGTGGCCTACGCCATCGCCGGGTCGATGAACGTCAACCTGACCGAGGACCCGATCGGCTACACCAACGATAACGAGCCGGTCTACCTGAAGGACATCTGGCCCAGCAGCCAGGAAGTCAGCGATCTGGTGCGCAGCGCCGTGACGCCGGAAATGTTCGCCGAGCGCTATTCCCAGGTCTTCAAGGGTGACGAGCACTGGCAGGCCGTGAAGGTCTCCGGCGGCCGCACCTATGACTGGGACGACAAGTCGACCTATGTCCGCAACCCGCCCTATTTCGAGGGCATGTCGGCCCAGCCGACCCCGCCGGGCGACATCGTGGACGCCAATATCATGGCGCTGCTGGGCGACTCGATCACCACCGACCACATCTCGCCGGCCGGTTCGATCAAGAAGGACAGCCCCGCCGGCCGCTATCTGATGGATCACGGGGTGGAGCCGCTGGACTTCAACTCCTACGGCTCGCGCCGCGGCAACCATGAAGTGATGATGCGCGGCACCTTCGCCAATATCCGCATCAAGAACGCGATGGCGGGCGGCGTGGAAGGCGGCTTCACGAAATACATCCCCGAAGGGGACGTGGAGCCGATCTACGACGCCGCGATGAAATACCAGAAGGCCGGAACGCCGCTGGTCGTCTTCGCCGGCAAGGAATACGGCACCGGCTCGTCCCGCGACTGGGCGGCCAAGGGCACGATCCTGCTGGGCGTGAAGGCCGTCGTCGCCGAAAGCTTCGAGCGGATCCACCGCTCCAACCTGATCGGCATGGGCGTCCTCCCGCTGCAGTTCGAAGAGGGTCACAGCTGGGAAGAGCTCGGCCTGGACGGCGACGAGAAGGTCACCATCAAGGGGATCGAGACGCTGAAGCCGCAGCAGATGCTGGACATCCTGGTGGAGCGCGGCGACGAGCCCGCCCGCACCGTGAAGGCCAAGGTCCGCATCGATACGGAGAACGAGCTGGAGTACTACCGCAACGGCGGCATTCTCCACTACGTCCTGCGGAAGCTCGCGGCGGGTTAGGGCGGTCCGCACAGCTTTCGGCAGAGGATTCAGCGTCGCAGGCGCCCTGACGGTTTAATACACGCGTTCCGTGCATTAGGCTGACAACGGGTTAATTGACCGCGGTCAATTTTCCCTTGGGGAGAGGCGGCTGTGATGGATTCAGGACCTCAAGGTCGGACGCTGGCGGAGACGCGCGCGCGCAGCGCCGTGGACCTGCCCGCCCGCGCCGGTCTTCTGGCGCGGATCGGCCTGTTCGCGGTGATGGCCGTCGCGCTCAGCGTCCTGATCGGCGGCTGGGTGCTGGGGCTGGAGCGGTTCCTGCGCCTGCGCCTGGATTTCGCCGCCATGGCGCCCAGCACCTCCGTCGTGCTCTTCCTGTTCAGCGGCGCGGCCCTGTGGCGGTCCTATTTCCCGGAGGACCAGCGCGCGCGCCTCGCCAAGCGGATCGCGGCGGTTTTCGCCGCGATCGTGGCGGTGGTGGATCTCGGCGTGATCTTCACCCGGGTCGGCACGGGCGTGGACGCCCTGATCTGGCCGGGAGAACCGGCGTTTCACACCGTCAGCATGGCTCCGGCGACCGCCTTCTGCACCCTGATGGCGGCGATCTGCGCCTGGAGCGCCTCGCGCCCCGGTCATCCGCAATGGACCCGCTGGGCCGTGATCGCCGGCACGCTCGGCCTGATGCTGTCGCTGTTCGCGCTGGTCAGCTATGCGTTCGACGCCGCAGCGCTCTATGAGGTGTCGCTGTTCACCGCGATGGCGCTGCACACCGCCTTCGCCTTTTCCCTCCTTTTCATCAGCCTGCTTCTGATCCATCCGGGCGACGGCTGGATGGCGGTGCTGCTGGCGCCGGATTCGGGCAGCGCGGGCGCCCGCCGGCTGCTGCCCGCCGTCGTGCTGATCGCGTTCGTCCTTGGCCTGATCACGCTGGCGGCGACCGACCGCGGCCTGTTCAGCGCCAATTTCCGGCTCAGCCTGATGACCATCCTGATGATCGGGCTTCTGACCGCCGCGGTCATCCGCAACGCCGCGATTGAAAACGCCACGGGCCAGCGGCTGCGCAAGACCGCGACCGACCTCGCCCGCGCGCTGGACGACCGGGACCTGCTGCTGCGCGAGGTCTATCACCGCGTGAAAAACAATCTCCAGCAGGTCAACGCCCTGCTGATGATCGAATCCAACCGCCTGACCGACCCGAAGGCCAAAGAGCCGTTCATGGCGATGGGCGACCGCATCCGCGCGCTCAGCGGCGTGCACAGCCTGCTTCTGTCCTCGCCCCGCCCGTCCCAGCTCAGCGTGAAGGACTATCTGGATTCCCTCGGCGCCGGCATCGCCGCCAGCAATGGCGCGGCCCAGCGCAACATCACGATCGACGTCGACGCCGACGCCCATCCCGTCGATGTGGATTTCGCCATCCCGCTCGGCCTTCTGGTGAACGAGCTGCTCAGCAATTGCGTGAAGCACGCCTTCCGCGACCAGGACAGCGGCGCCATCGAGGTCCGATTCAAGGTGCCGGAGGAGGGGCCGGTCATTCTGTCCGTATCGGACGACGGCTGCGGCCTGCCGGACGGCGCGACCGGCATTCCCGGCTCCAGCGCCGGCGGCCTCATCATTTCCGGCCTCGTCGGCCAGCTCGGCGCCGACATGGACATGGACGGGTCCGACGGCCTGAAGGTCACCATCACCATCCCGAGAGAGAAGGTAGAGGCACATGGGTGATAACGACGAACGCCGCGTCGTCGTGGTCGAGGACGATTTCCTGATTGCGGAATACCTCTCGGGGCTCTGCACCCAGTTCGGCGCGTCGGTCGTCGGCCGCGCCGCGCGCGGCTATGAGGCGATCGAGGTCATCAAGCAGCACCGCCCGAACGTCGTCCTGATGGATATGCGCCTGGCGGACGAAGTCGACGGCGTCGACGTGATCCACGCCATCCAGATGTCCGACATAAATCTGCGCATCATCTTCATCACCGGCTCGAACGAGCCGCCGACGATCCAGCGCATCGAATCCGTCACCCCCCACCGCGTCCTGATCAAACCCATCGATCCGGAGGCGCTGCGCTCGGCGCTGTTCTAGGACGCGTCTCCGGCGATCCCGAACGCCGGGGCGAAGACCAGCCGCCCCGCCGCGCGCGCCAGCGCCCCGTCGCTCAGCTCCAGCGCCATGAAGGCCGGCCCCGCCTCGGGAAACGGATGGTCCAGCCCGGCCGCCGCCGCGTGGGAAAAGCCGAAGGGCGGATAATAATCCGGATGGCCCAGCACGATCACCGCGTCCCAGCCTTCGGTCCGGGCGCGGCCCAGCCCGGCGCGCACCAGCGCCCCGCCAACGCCCTGCCGCTGACAGTCCGGCCGCACCGCCACGGGCGCCAGCGACAGCAGACGCGGCGCGTTTTCGGGTTCGGGCCGAAGGGCGAGGGGGCTGAACAGGATATGGCCGACCACCGCGCCGTCCCGCTCCGCCGCCAGCTCGAACGCCACGTCCCCGTCCGCGCGTAGCGCCTCAACGAGCGCGGCCTCGTCCGGCTGTCCGAAGGCTTCTGTGTTGATCGCGGCGATGGCCGCGCGGTCGGCGGGCGCCGCCGCGCGCACGGCGATGGTCAATGCGCCGCGGCCCAGTTCGCGCCGTGCCCGGCCTCGACCACCAGCGGAACCTTCAGCTGCATCACGGGCGCGCAGCTGTCCTGCATCACGCCGATGGCCAGTGCTTTCAGATCGCCCACCTGACCCTCCGGAACCTCGAAGATCAGTTCGTCATGCACCTGCAGCAGCATCTGCGCGTCCAGCCCGGCCTCTGAGATTGCGCCGGGCAGGCGCACCATCGCGCGGCGGATAATGTCGGCCGCCGCGCCCTGGATCGGGGCGTTGATGGCCTGCCGCTCGGCAAAGCCGCGCACATTGAAATTCTTGTCGCGGATGCCGGGCACATGGATGCGCCGGCCGAACAGCGTCTCGACATAGCCCTGGTTTTTCGCCAGCGCCTTGGTCTCGTCCATATAGGCCTTGATGCCGGGAAATTTCTCGAAATAGGCGTCGATATAGTCGCGCGCCTCGTCCCGCCCGATGCCCAGATTGGCGGCCAGGCCGAAGGCGCTGATGCCGTAGATAATGCCGAAATTGATGGCCTTGGCCTTGCGCCGCACCATCGGGTCCATGCCCTCGACCGGCACGCCGAACATCTCGCTCGCCGTCATGGCGTGGATGTCCAGCCCGTCCTCGAACGCGGTCTTCAGCGCCGAAATGTCGGCCACGTGCGCCAGCACGCGCAATTCGATCTGCGAATAGTCGGCGCTGACCAGAACCTTGCCCGGCTCGGCGATGAACGCCTCACGGATGCGCCGTCCCTCCTCGGTCCGGATCGGGATGTTCTGCAGGTTCGGATCGGATGAGCTGAGCCGCCCCGTCGGCGTGGCCGCGAGGGAAAAGCTGGTGTGCACCCGCCCCGTGTCGCGGTTGATCGACTGGGGCAGGGCGTCGGTATAGGTCGATTTCAGCTTGGAGAACTGGCGCCAGTCCATCAGCGCCCGGGCGAACTCATTGCCCTGCGCGGCTAGGTCTTCCAGCACGCGCGCGTCGGTGGACCAGGCGCCGCCCTTGGTCTTCTTGCCGCCGGGCACGCCCATCTCGCCGAACAGGATCTCGCCGATCTGCTTCGGGCTGCCCAGATTGAAGTCCCGCCCGGCCAGCGCGTGCGCGCGCGCTTCCGCCTCGCCCATCTTGTTCGCGAACTGGGTCGACAGGTCGCGCAGCACGCCGGTGTCCACCTTCACGCCGGCCCGCTCCATGTCGGCCAGCACGGTCACCATCGGCCGCTCCAGCCGCTCATAGACCGTGGCCAGACCCTCTTCGGCCAGGCGCGGCTTCAGATGAGACCACAGGCGCAGCGTCACGTCCGCGTCCTCGGCGGCGTAACAGGTCGCCTTGGCCAGCTCGACGCGGTCGAACGTGATCTGGGCCTTTCCGGTCCCGCACACCTCCTTGAACGGGATCGGGGTGTGCCCGAAATGCAGGACCGACAGCTCGTCCATGCCGTGATTGTGCAGCCCGCCTTCCAGGGCGTAGCTGATCAGCATCGTGTCGTCGAAGGGCGCGACCTCGATCCCGTACCGGGCCAGCACCTCAAGATCGTATTTGAAATTCTGCCCGACCTTCAGCACGGCCGGGTCTTCCAGCATCGGCTTCAGCAGCGCGATCGCCGCGTCGCAGTCCAGCTGCTCCGGCCGCGTCTTCGACCCCAGCAAATCGCCGCTATCGTCCGGGTCGCAGTGATTGAGCGGGATGTAGCAGGCCTCGTTGGGCGCAGTGGCCAGCGACACGCCGCACAGGCCCGCCCCCATGGAATCCAGCGCGTCTGTCTCGGTGTCCACGCCGATCACCCCCGCCGCATAGGCCCGCGCGATCCAGCTCTCCAGCGCCTCGCGCGTGGTCACGCATTCGTATTTCTCGCTGTCGAACCCTTCGTCCGCGGGGCCGGAAACGGCGGATACCGCGGCCAGCTCGTTCGCCGCGCCCAGCGCCTCGCGGATGCGCCGTCCGATGGTCGCGAACTCCATCTCGTCCACGAACCCCAGCAGGGTCTCGGCGTCCGGGTCGCGCATGAAGAAGCCGTCCACGCTGTCCGGCAGGTCCAGATCGTCGCGCAGCGTCACCAGCTGTTTGGAAATCCGCGCCGCCTCGGCGTGTTCGATCAGGTTCTCCCGGCGCTTGGGCTGTTTGATCTCCTCGGCCCGCGCCAGCAGCGTTTCCAGATCGCCGTATTCGTTGATCAGCTGCGCCGCCGTCTTGATGCCAATCCCCGGCACGCCCGGCACATTGTCGACGGAATCGCCGCACAGGGCCTGCACCTCGATGACCTTTTCCGGCGGCACGCCGAATTTCTCGATCACCTGCTCGCGGCCGATCCGCACATCCTTCATCGTGTCGTACAGCTCGATCTGCGGGGAGACGAGCTGCATCAGATCCTTGTCGCTGGACACGATGGTCACCTTCGCCCCGGCGCGCTCGGCCGCCCGCGCATAGGTGGCGATCAGGTCGTCCGCCTCGTACCCGTTCATCTCGATGCACGGCGTGTTGAAGGCGGTGACGCACTGCCGGATCAGCGGGAATTGCGGCACCAGATCCTCGGGCGCCGGCGGGCGGTGCGCCTTGTACTGGTCGTACAGCTCGTTGCGGAACGTCTTCTCGCTGGCGTCGAAGATCACGGCCAGATGGCTCGGCTTGTCCCCGTCGGCCAGCTCCCGGCGCAGCTTGAACAGCATCTGGGTAAAGCCGGCCACCGCCCCCACCGGCGCCTTGTCCGACTTGCGGGTCAGCGGCGGCAAAGCGTGATAGGCCCGGAAAATATAGCCCGACCCGTCGATCAGATAGAGGTGGGAATCCTTGCCCAGCGGCGCGGGATCGCCGGCCGGATGGGCCGGAACCTCTGCGGGCTTTTCTGCGGTTTTCGCGGCGTCTTTCGTGGGGGCCATGCCCCAATCATGTAGGGCGCCGGACCCGGAATCGGAACCGCGGATTGTGCAGGGCGGCTACTGCGCCGCCGGGTCGGCCGGGCCGCCGCGCAGGACGAAGCGGCGGTCGCAATAGCCGCATTCGACATAGCCGCCATGGCCCATTTCGTACCAGACGCGCGGATGGCCCAGCGCCCCGCCGCCGCCGTCGCAGGACACGCGGTGGCTGTCGACGACGATCACCTCCGGCGGGGTCATCACGTCGCGGAAGGCGTTGTCTGTGCTGGGTTCCGCCATGCTCTCCGGTCTCCGTCTGGGCCTGTCCGAGTGTTAGGGGCGGCGGCGCCTGCGGTCAATTCGGCGCGGGCGTTGCGCGCGCCGCATCGGACGCCTAACTGTGCCCGATGCCCGCTGATCTCCAGACCCCGCCCCGTCCCGACGCCCAGCCCCGGACCGAGACTGTCCCGGACCTCGCGCTGGAGGCGCGGGGGCTGGTGAAGACCTATCGCCGGAAAAAGGGCGGGGGAGACGTCAAGGCGCTGAAAGGCGTGGATCTTTCGGTGCCGCGCGGCTCGATCTTCGGCCTTCTGGGGCCGAATGGCGCCGGCAAGTCCACCATGATCAATATCTTCGCCGGCCTTGTGAACAAGACGGCGGGCACGGCCAAAATCTGGGGCATGGATATCGACGCCGAGCCGCGCAACGCGCGCGCCGCCATCGGCGTGGTGCCCCAGGAAATCAACATGGATCCGTTCTTCAGCCCGTTTGAGAGCCTGGAGTTCCAGGCCGGTTTCTACGGCGTGCCGAAGGCGGAGCGGCGGACCATGGAAATCCTGGAAATGGTCGGCCTGGCCGACAAGAAGGACGCCTGGGTCCGCGCTTTGTCCGGCGGGATGAAGCGGCGGCTCCTGGTCGCCAAGGCGCTGGTGCACAGCCCGCCCATCCTCGTCCTCGACGAGCCGACCGCCGGCGTGGATATCGAACTGCGCCGCCAGCTCTGGGAAAACGTGAAGCGCCTGCACGAGCAGGGCACCACCGTCGTCCTCACCACCCATTATCTGGAAGAGGCGCAGGAGCTCTGCGACACCATCGCCATCATCAATCATGGCGAGGTCGTGGCCTGCGAGCCCACCGGCGACCTCTTGCGCCGGATCGACACCAAGACGCTGGTCATCCATCCGCGCGAGCCGCTCTCGGCCGTACCGGACACGCTCGCCGGTTACGACGCCACGATCCGAAAGGACGGCGCGCTCGCCATTGTCTACCGCTATGGCCAGCAATCGGTGGCGGAGATCATCGAGCGCGCCAAGACCGGCGGCGTCGGCATCGCCGACCTCGCCACGCTGGAGCCGGACCTGGAGGACGTCTTTTTAAGGTTGACTTACCACAACCCAGATTAGGACTATGCTCACCACACAATTTCTGGTGGGGCATATGAGTAACGTTTTTGATCGTACCGACCCACGAACTTCTCGATGGATAGATACTTTTGGTATTTTTATTAATTTCCTGAGTGTCGCGGTCGTTATTATCGCAACTGTTTTCCCAGCATTAAGAAATGGCAGCCTGCTTTACGCTTGGTCGGTGGGTGTTCTTTCTGGTGTTTTGTTTATTTCATTTATTTATAATGGATTTTCATACTTAAGAAATATAAATCTACAAAACAGACTAAATAATTTGAATGTCGATAGAAAGATAATAGATCAAATAAGAGAGAGGGATAAGGATTCTTTCGAGAGAATCCAGCAGGTTTCGCAAGAGGGGTCAAAGATAATATCGCTTCTATATGCCCACAGCGTAGCAAAAGCTGGAGGATACGCGGCCAGCGGTGAAGAGCAAAACTCAATAAGTTTAAGAGTTAGCATGTATCTTCTATATTTTTTGGATAATGTGAAGGAAACATTTGACGCCCTTACGGGATATAACTGTTCGAGTTGTATAAAATTTCTTCTGCCCGCCAATGTTGGGGGCACAGGTGAAATATTGGTTAAGACCTATATGCGGGACGCATGTTCGTATGGAAAGAGAAAGTCCTCTGATGCAGTGTTGGGAGAGTACAATTATAAGGCAAATACCGCATTTGAGTATATAATGAATTCTGAGGTTGAGGATATGCATTACATATCAAATAATTTGCGTATGGAAACGATGTATAATACGGCAAATAATAAGTACTCTAGGTATTATAATGCAACGGTCGTTGTTCCAATTTGCTTAAAAAAATCGGATGAACCGGATATGGTGTATGGATTCCTCTGCGTAGACAATAAGAGGGGGGGATTCGATGAAATCATCGCGCCGGCAGTGTTGCAGGCCTATGCCGATCAATTGTTAATGGTGTTAATGATGGGCGTGGATCTAGAATTGAACGAGGCTTTGGGAGCTAATGTCGGAGCCTGATGTCTCTGAAGTTAGGGGATATTTAAGCCGAATTTGGTTGCATGGCCCTGCTTGATGAGGCACAATCCCGAATCAAGATAGGGTGTTACTGCATGGCTTCCCCACTAGATGTTGTGAAATCTCGACGCGTAGGCGTAACGCTAAACAAGAACAAGGAAAGTGGGGCGGGGCAGGCCCGGTCTTCCGAGTTTTCGGACGCTAGGGCGACTACCGATTTCGTTGACTCATTTATGTATGTTCGGAAGAGCGCTCTTCGGACAAAAAAGCGGTAGAAATAGAATTGGTGGCCTAGCCGGAGAATGGTTAGTGCCCGCCACCGGCATAGTGCCGGGCCAGGATCGTCGCGCCGAAATCGTCCGACTTGTCGCGCCACACCGTATGGGCGTGATTGCCGTTGTCCTGCGCGGCGTCGAACTCATAGACGAAGTCCCCGCCGGTGATCCGGAAATAATAGGGCGCGCCGACTTCGGCCGGCCCCATCCAGGCGAAGCTGAGCGAATCCAACTCCATCGCCGCCCGCGCCGCGTTGGCGATCTCCGGCCGGTAACGGCCCAGCACCTGCTCGATCAAATCGGACAGCAGCGCCCGCTGCGCGTCGCTCATGTCCGCGGCGGCGACGCCCGCCTCGTCCAGCGTCTCTTTCCACGCATCCGGATCGGGCGCGTTCAGCGACCCGGACAGGATGTCGTTCGGCGCGGCGTCCGAAATGATCGCCTGCGCGCGCTGGCCCTCGTCCAGGGAGTCCAGCAGGGCGAAGCCCGCCATGCGCTCATAGCGCAGCGCCTCGAACCCCGCCCGCGACCCGGTCTGGATCACCATGGGGTTGGAGCCGAAAAAGCTCGGCGTCGCGGAAATCCCCTCCGGCGTCACCGTGACGTTCAGCGAAATATGGTGGCCCTCGAAGCTCCAGCCCCAGGCCGAATCCGCCGCCGGGTCGCCATAGATGGTCAGCCAGTAATATTCCTCGCCGCGCATGAACCCGACCGTCTCGATGGCGGCCAGCACCGGCTCCAGGCTCATGATCGCCGACACCTGCAGATAGCCGCGCGCCGACAGCAGCGTCGTCAGCATCTCCTGCACCGCCATGCGCTGGCGCGCATTCATCCGGCCCAGCGGCCAGCCCTCGCGCGAGCGCGGCCAGTACGACCAGTCCGTCCGCTCCACGCTGTCCAGGCCGTGGCGCAGGACCTCCGGCGGGTTCACGCCCTGCAAATTCGCGATCGGGTTCGGTCCCTCCGCCGCCGCGATGATCGCCTGCGCCTGCGCCGCCATCTCCTCGGCCACGCCGTCCAGCGCGCCGTCTTGCGCCGCGGCGGGCAGGGCGGTCAGCGCCGCCGCCCCCGCCAGAGCGGCGCACGCCACGCGCGCGATGTGATGCAATCTGCCGATCATCCCCGAACCTCCCCGACGCAGGCTTGGCGCATTCGCGCGCTCCTCGTTCTTGCGCGGCACGCTAGCCAATGGGCGAAGGAGGGTCGAGGGCGATTGGGGTCCGGGCTCAGGCCCCGGCCGGTTGCGGCGTCGGCGGCAGCAGCGGGCGCGCCGGCGCCGGCGCGGTGATCGTGTCGAACCGGGTCAGGTCGTTTTCCTCGATCAGCGCGATTAGGCTGTCCGTATAGGCCTCGCCGCTTTCGGCATAGGGGGCGAGGTACGGGGCCAGCGCCCGCGCCTCCAGCCTCTCCGCGCCCAGGATGCGCTGCTGCGCCCGCGCGTCGCGGAATTCCTGGAACGCCGGCGCGGTGTTCAGCGTATGCAGATAGTCGCGCACGCTGGCGCGCAGCGTGCGGAACCGTCCCGGATCGCCCTCGCCGTCAATATCCTCGTCGGCGGAGGGCCGGCGCCCGAACAGGGCGTTGTTGTCGATGGCCGCGTCGCTGCCGCCCCAGCCGGTGGCCAGCACCGCCTGCGCCAGCGCCAGCGAGGTCGGCGCCCCGTCGACATGGTTCAGCAGCAGCGGCAGGTCGGAATACGGCGCGTCATATTCCCGCGCCAGCAGGTCGCGGCGCGCCTGTTCGTTCAGGGTCAGCGTGCGGCCGGAACTCTCCGCCTCGATCAGGCGCATCACCTCCGCCCGGTCGGCGGCGATGCGCGCATTCTCCGCCGCGATCAGCGGCGCCACCGTCTCCAGGAACAGGCGCTTGCGCCGTTCGGTCTCGTCCACCGTGCGCAGGCCCGGCGGGAAGGCGTCGACCAGAACCGCCCCGCCCGGCGTCGTGCGCGCCAGCACGGTCTCCAGCTCCTCCACCGTCTGCGGGGTGGCGGTCACCGCGCGCGCCGGCTGGGCGGTGTCGGCGATCCACAGGCACGCGGCCAGAACCGCCGCCGCCCCCGCGCCCCCGGCCAGCAGGCGCGGGTTGCGCCATCCCCGCGCATGGCTCTTGGCCGGTTCGCCGCCATGCACCTGCACGCCGGTGATCCGGGCCGCCGCCGGCGCGGTCCAGCCCTGCACAGTCAGGGACAGCAGCACCACGGCGAAGGCGATGGAGAAATACAGATTGGCGTTCTCCACCCCGGCCAGCACCGGCACCACGCCCAGAAACACCGGCGTCGCCCCGCGCAGGCCGGTCCAGGCCACAAAGGCCTGCTCGCGCAAATTCAGCTTGCTGAAGGCGAGCGAGATCACGGTCGCCACGGGCCGCGCCACCAGGATCAGGAAGGCCGCGACCCCCAGCGCCGCCGGCGCCACCGCCCACAGGTGAGACGGGAACACCAGCAGGCCCAGCATCAGGAACATGCCCAGCTGCGCCAGCCAGGCGAACCCGTCCAGCGCCCGCCGCACGGTCTCCGCCTCGCGGATCGCGCCGTTGCCATAGATCACCGCGGCCAGATAGACGGCCAGGAACCCCGAGGCCCCCAGCGTCTGCGCCAGGCCGAACACGGTCAGCCCGCCGGCCAGCGCAAAGATCGGATACAGGCCCGCGGCCACCGACAGCCGCTTCTGCGCCCATAACAGGGCGAACCCGCCGGCCGCGCCGAACGCCGCCCCGCCCAGCAATTGCCACCCGATGGCGACGGCCCAGCCCGCCGGCCCGCCCGGCGACTCTCCGGTCAGCACCCCGACCAGGGTCAGCACCAGGAACACCGCGACCGGGTCGTTCATCCCCGACTCGGCCTCCAGCGTCGCGGCCACGCGCGGGCTGACGATCAGCCCCCGCCCGCCCAGCAGGGAGAACACCGCCGCCGCGTCGGTGGACGACACGATGGCGCCCAGCAGGAAGCCCTCGGTCCAGGAAAAATCCAGCAGATAGACCGCCAGCGCCGCGGTCAGCCCGGCGGTGATGAACACGCCCAGCGTGGCCAGCGTCACCGCCGGCGCCGCGGCCAGGCGGAAGATGCGCTTGGACGTCCGCGCCCCGCCGTCGAACAGGATCACCGCCAGCGACAGCCCGCCGAACAGCACGGCCAGGTCATAGCGTTCGAAGGCCAGATTGCCCGGCCCCTCGTCCCCGGCCAGCATGCCCAGCGCCAGAAACACCAGCAGCACCGGCGCGCCGAACCGCCCGGAGACCGAGGCGGCCGCGATCGCGGCCAGCACCAGGCCGGCGCCGATCAGAATAAGGGTGGAGGCGCTGTCCATTCCCGCCACCATGCCACGTCCGCACGGCGGAATTGAGGCCCCCGGGGCCGGGAATCCACCCCGCAAGACGCTTTAGAGTCCGATCAGGCCGCCTCGTCCTCCTCGGACGCCGGCGCCAGCGGGATGTCGATCGTGCAGGTCAGGCCCTCCGGCTCGAACCGCATCTCCGCCTTGCCGTTATGCTGGGCCACCAGCCCCCGCTCGATCAGGCGGGAGCCGAAGCCCCGCCGTCCGGGCGGCGAAACCTGCGGCCCGCCGCGCTCGCGCCATTCCAGGCTCAGGCATTCGCGGCCCTCGAACGGCGTCAGGCTCCAGCCGACATGCAGCCGACCCTCGGGGCGGGACAGCGCGCCGTATTTCACCGCATTGGTGGTCAGCTCGTGGAACGCCATGCCCAGCGATGTCGCCTCCGCCGGGCGCAGGCGCACGTCCGGCCCGTCCATCGTCACCCGCCCGCTCTCATGCTCGAACGGCGCCAGCTCCGCCTTCAGCAGTTCGCGCAGCGACGCGCCCTTCCAGGCCCCCTTGGTCAGCAGGTTGTGCGTGCTCGACAGCGCGATCAGGCGGGATTCGAACGCCTGATGGAAGCGGGGCAGGGAGTCCGCCCCGCGCAGCGTCTGCGCCGCCATCGACTGCACCGTGGCCAGCGTGTTCTTCACCCGGTGGTTCAGCTCGTCCAGCAGCAGCTTGCGGTGATCCATCTCGCCGCGCATGTCCCGCCACAGATTGGCGTTGTCCAGCGCGATCGCCGCCTGCGCGGCCAGGCTGGCGATCACCCGCTCCGACCGGGCGTCGAACCGGCCGGCCTTGCGGTGGCCGAAGGCCAGCCCGCCCAGAACGTCGCCGCTGCGCCCCATCACCGGCGCGGCCAGCCAGGACCGCATGGGCAGCCCGCCTTCGCCGGTGCCGCCTTCGCCGTCCGTCGCGGCAATGTCCGTCTCGCGCAGGACCAGCTTGGCGGCGCAGGCCGCGCGCGCGGCCTCCGCGGCGGCCGCGGTCTGCGCCACCGCCGCCACCGGCGCGCCGGACGTCGCGGACAGGCGCAGTTCGGTCTCGCCGTTCTCTCCGGCGTTTTCGAAAAACGCGCCGAACCCGGCTCCGGTCAGCTCTGCGCCCGCGTCGGTGACGGCTTGCACCAGGCGCCCGGGGTCCAGCTCCGCCACCAGCGCCACGCCCAGCGCGTTGAACACCTCCAGCTCGCGCGTGCGCCGCGCGGCCAGCTGATAGGTGCGCGCCTGCCACCAGGCGACGGACGCAAGGATCAGCGTCACCACGATCCCCGCGATAAAGGCCAGCGGCGCCAGCTGCGCGCTGGAGCTGTATTCGAATTCGGGGCGGGAGGCGTAGACCGCCGTCCAGGACCGCGCGCCGATATCCAGCGTGCGCGTCGCGTTGAAGCGCGGCGCCGGGCCGCGCCCGCCCAGCAGCGCGGTCTCCCCGCCCGCCGAAACGTGCATCAGGTTCTCCAGGCGCGGTTCGCCGTCATACAGGGCGATATGCAGGCGCGGATTGGGCGCCTCGCCGAAAATCCCGGACATCAGGTCGTCGGCGCGGAACGGGCTGTAGACGAACCCGGCCAGCCGGTCGCGCCGCGCCTCCAGCTCCCCCGGATCGCCGCCCTCATAGACCGGCACATAGATCAGGAACCCGGCCTGCTTGTCCTCGGTGATCTCCTGGACCAGCTCCACCCGCCCGCTGGCCGACGGCCGGCCGGTGTCGCGCGCCCGCTCCATCGCCGCGCGCCGCGTCGCCTCGGAGAACATATTGTATCCGATCGCCGCGTCATTCCGGTCGTCCAGCGGCTCCAGATACAGGATGGCGTGGCGCTCGCCGCTGTCGTCGGCCTCTTGCGGCCAGAAGGCGAAATCCGACACCCCCTGGCGCTGCATCATCTCGGTGACCAGCGGCCCGCTGTTGCGCCGGATCCGCACGCTGTAGCCGACGCCCTGGACCCCCGGATACCGGCCCGACAGGTTCACCCGCTGGGCGAAGGCGTGGAATTCGGCCTTGCTCAGATCCAGGTCGACGGCGGCCAGCATCGCCGCCCCGGCCTCCAGCATCGCCACATAGGTGTCGACCCGGTCCTCGATCGTGTCGTGGGTCTGGGCGACCGCGTAATCGAACCGGTCGGCGTCCTTCTCCCCGGCCACCGCGGCCAGATTCAGCGCCACGGCGGTGGAGCAGACCAGGCCGATCAGCAGCACATAGCCCGGCACGGCGAGAAGTCTCAGCTGGGAATTCATGCCGTCCGCTGGGTCTGGCGTCGGAAAATCGGGATTGCAGCCCAAGTATCGCCGCCCGGCCCCCCCGTGTCACCCACGCGGCCCCGCCCTGCGCTTCGCCCTGCGTTCCGCCCTGCGCGCTCCGGCGCCCATTCGTTGCGCCCGCGCCCCGCGGCGGCTAGGTTCCGCCCGCGATCTGCATCGCCCCGCGCACCCGTAGCTCAGCTGGATAGAGTGCTGCCCTCCGAAGGCAGAGGTCACAGGTTCGAATCCTGTCGGGTGCGCCATCATCCTAAGCCATTGAAGTGGCGAGGCTTGCGGTTTGCGCTATAGGATAAAACTAGGAACTTTTGTCCTTACGACTCAGCCCGCAGATCATTCCGGTAGGCAGCATGGTCGAGATTCAAACTGACCCGCTCAGCGCCCTGGAAGCGAAATTGTTTCGGTATCCGCAGGTCAAGCATCGGCGAGTTCGAGGCGGTGTTGAGATCGATCCGCCGAACGATGGCGGTTTCGGCGTTGGCATTTTTCCCAACGAAGAGGGGTGGGTTGTCAATTTTGGACGTCGGGGTTGCCACGAGCATTTTGACGATCCTCATGAAGCGCTGGAATTTGTCGCATTCGGACTCTCGAACGCATGTCGCCTTAGAGAGATATCCATCTCGTGTCTGAAACGCTCTGTCGTTGAAGTTTGGATCGACAACGATTGGGTGTGGCGCAACGAGGTCGCATGGTTGGGGCGCCCATTCCCTCTACGCCGCACGGAGCGAATGTTTCAGAATTCTCTGATTCATACCGAAGGCTAGCGGCTCACCTCACCCGCCAGTTCGCACTTTCATCGCTCCCGGCGCGTCTTTTCTCCCCGTGCTCCAACAGTCCCCCCACGCCGCTAACCATTCGCTCACCAAACCGGTTTGCGGCCGGGTAACGGTCCGGCGGTAGTCAGCGTCTGGCGTGCGCACGGTTCCGCGCCGCGTTCCGGAGCGCCCGATGGAGCGGATCTTCGATCCCGGTCTTTCGCAGCCGTTCATCGCCGCGTTCCTGGAGAACGCGCCGTCGGCCATCGCCATGTTCGACCGGGACATGAACTATCTGATGGCCACGCGCCGCTGGATGACCGATTACGGGCTGGAGGGGCAGGACCTCGTCGGCCGCTGCCATTACGACATCTTCCCTGAAATTCCGGAGCGCTGGCGCGCTTTGCACCGCCGCACGCTGGAGGGCGAGACGCTTAGCGCCGAGGCCGACGCCTTCGCGCGCGCCGACGGCTCGGTCACCTATGTACGCTGGCGCAATGTCCCCTGGCGCGACGCGGACGGCGTCGTCGGCGGCATGGTCATGTTCACCGAGGTCGTCACCGACCAGGTCCTCGCCGCCGAGGAAACCCGCCGCAAGACCGAATGGCTGGAGCTGACCGAGAAGATCGGGCGCATCGGCCACTGGCGCGTCGATCTGCGCGCCGGCGACGTCTTCTGGTCGGACCAGGTCTATCGCATCCACGGGCTGGACCCGGCGGAATTCTCGCCGGATCTGGACAGCGCGCTGGAATTCTACCACCCCGAGGACCGGGCCGAGGTCGAACGGGCCATCGCCGCCGCGATGGAGGCCGCCGCGCCCTTCGCCTTCGAGCTGCGCCTCGTGCGCCCGGACGGGCAGGAGCGCTGGGTCGCCTCGCGCGGCGAATGCCGGGTCGACGACAATGGCGCGGTCGTCGCCCTGTTCGGCACGTTCCAGGACGTCACCGCCCGGCGCCAGCGCGAGGCCGAGGTGCGCGAGAGCGAGGAGCGCTTCGCCCTCGCCGTAAACGCCTCCGCCGCCGGCATCTGGGACTGGTCCGATCTGAGTTCGGTGGAAGGATTCTGGTCCGATCAGTTCTACCGCCTGCTTGGCTATCAGCCCGGAGAGATTGCGCCCTCCGCCGACACATTCCGGGAAAAAATCCTGCACCCCGACGACCGCGAGTCGGTCAGCGCCGCGCTCGACCAGCACATCGCGGGCGGCGAGCCGTACCGGGTGGAGCATCGCCTGCGCGGAAAGGACGGGCGCTATCGCTGGTATCTGGGCACCGGTCAGGCGGTGTGGGATTCCGAGGGCCAGCCGCGCCGCATGATCGGCTCCATCATGGACATCCACGACCGCAAGGCGGCCGAGGAGCTGAAGAGCGAATTCGTATCCACGGTCAGCCATGAGCTGCGCACGCCGATGACCTCCATCATGGGCGCGCTCGGCCTGGTCCAGTCCGGGGCCTGCGGCGAGATTTCGCCCAAGGCGCGGGAGCTTCTGGGCATCGCCAAGGGCAATGGCGACCGGCTGGTGCGCCTCATCAACGACATTCTGGACGTGGAGAAGATCGAGGGCGGGCGCATCGAAATGCGCCGGGGCGTCGTCGCCGCCGCCGACCTGGTGCGCGACGCGGTGGAGCAGAACGCCGCCTTCGTCGCCGGCCGCGGCGCGCGCCTCTCCGTCGACGACCGCTCGGACGGCGCCTGCATCCTGGCCGACCCGGACCGCATCATTCAGGTGCTTACCAATCTCATCTCCAACGCCGCGAAATTCTCCGGCGACGAGGGCCGGATCGACATCGCGCTGCGCGCGGGCGACGGCGCGGTGACCGTCGCGGTCCGCGACAACGGGCCGGGCATTCCCGCCGCGCATCTGGACGCGGTCTTCGACCGCTTCATGCAGATCGACAGCGGCGACACCCGCGCCAATCAGGAGGGCGCGGGGCTCGGCCTGTCGATCTCCCGCGCCATCGTGAAGGCGCATGGCGGCAAGATCCGCGCGGACAGCCCCTCCGGCGGCGGCGCGCTGTTCACCATCGAATTGCCCCGCGCCCAGCCCGATCAGGACGCCGGCGATCCGGCGCGCAGCGTGCTGAACCTGCTGCGCGCCGGATAGGCCGCCCGCGTTCGATTTCCCGCCCGCCCGGCATTGGCGTTTCGCGAAACCCGCCGCCTGCACTAGTCTTCCCTGCAAGAACAGAACATCGCCAAACGATCGGGGAGGGATCATGAGGCGCAGGGATTTCCTGGCTGGCGCTGCGGCGGCGGCCGGCGCGGCCGCGGGTCTGCCCGCCTGCGCCCAGACTCAGGCCCAGACTCAGGGCCAGACAGCCGCTCAGACCGCCGGCCGCATCGTCCGCAAAGGCCGCATCAAACAGGGCCTGTGGCGCGTCAATTTCGGCGCGAATTTCGGGGAGGACAGCCCCTTTACCGTGGAGGACATGTGCCGCCACGCCGCCCGCCTTGGCGCCGCGGGGTTCGACCTGTTTTCCTTCGACGACCTGCCTTTGATGCGCAGCTACGGGCTGGAACTCTTGCTGACCGGCCCGGGCCAGATGGATTTCCTGACCGGCCTCATCCATCCGGAGGTCCACGACACTGTCGAGGCCGCGCTGAAGGCGCAGGCCGATCTCTGCGCCCAGCACGGCGTGAAGGCCATCGCGGTGAACGCCGGACAGCTGCGCGGCCTGTCTCTGGCGGAGGCCGCGGACAACGCCGTGGCGGTCTGTTCGCGCGTCGGGCCGTATCTGGCGGAGCGCGGCGTGCACCTGGCTATCGAAAACGTGAACGACGTGCGCCCGGCCGATTCCGGCCTCGGCCGCACCGATATGGCCTTCGGTCACTGGGACTGGGGCGTGGACGTCTGCCGGCGCGTGAATTCGCCCGGCGTGAAGCTGCTCTGCGACGTCTATCACCTTCAAATCATGGACGGAGATGTCGCCTGGCGGATCCGGGAAACGGCCGACTGTATCGGCCATTTTCACGTCGCCGGCGTGCCTTCGCGGCGGGAGATCGACGCCTCTCAGGAGCTCAATTTCCGCTACATCGCGGAGGTCATCGCCGATCTCGACTATGACGGATATGTCAGTCATGAATGGCGCCCGTCGCCGGGCCGCGATCCGCTGGACAGCATCGCGCAGGCGATGGACATCATGGACGTCTAGGCGGGCCGCAAGAATATATCGGGGCGGCGAACGCCCCGCCGAAAACCGAGGGAAGCATCCGATGAATATTGGCATCAAGGGCGCAATCGCGGGCGTCGCCGCCATGCTGCTGGCCGGCGCGGCCGCGGCGCAGGACGCGCCGCAGGGCTATATCGACGGCGTGGTGACCAGCGCCGCGGGGCCGGAGGCCGGGGTCTGGGTCATCGCCGAAACCGAAGAGACCAAGACGCCCCTGATCAAGATCGTCGTCACCGACGACGAGGGCCGCTTCGTCCTGCCCGAGCTTCCCGAATACACCTACAATGTCTGGGTGCGCGGCTACGGCCTGCTGGACTCCGATCCGATCGAGGGCCGCCCCGGCGACCGCGACGTGCAGCTGGCGGTCGAGGTCGCTTCCGACCCGGTCGCCGCGGCGCAGGTCTATCCGCCGAACTACTGGTACTCGATGCTGGAGCTACCCTCGGCCGATCAGTTCCCGGGCACCGGCCCGGCCGGCAACGGCATCTCGCCCCAGATGGAAAGTCTGGACCAGTGGGTCTGGCACCAGAAGAGCGCGTGCAATTTCTGCCACGCCCTCGGCACGCCGATCACCCGCACGCTGGAGCATATGGACCATCTGGGCTTCCCGGACGCCGAGACCGCCTGGACCTACCGCACCGGGCTCGGCGTGCGCGGCGGCTCCATGGCCGCGGCCTTCGCCACGTTCGGCCCGCAGGCCGCCGCCGGCATGTTCTCCGACTGGACCGACCGCATCGCGGCCGGCGAGGTCCCGCCCGCGCCGCCCCGCCCGGAGGGCGTGGAGCGCAACGTCGTCATCACGATGTGGGACTGGGGCGTCGACTCGTCCTTCATGCACGACGAGATCACGACCGATAAGCGCGACCCCACGGTTAACGCGAACGGCCTCGTTTATGCGGTTTCGTCCGGCCACGGCAAGCTGACCATCGTCGACCCCAACGACAACGACGCGTGGGAGCTGATCATCCCGACCCGCGAAGACCCGCGCGAGGTCGCCTCCCGCTTCCCGCCGCCGGGCCTGCCTTCCAATTTCTGGGGCGACACGCATCTGTGGGGGCTGGAGCATCCGTCCGACCCGCACAACGCCATGCTGGACGGTCAGGGCCGGGTCTGGATGACCTCCAAGATCCGCAATGACGAACCGGCCTGGTGCATGGAAGGCTCGGACAACAAATTCGCCCAATACTACCCGCTGACCTTCTCCAACCGTCAGGCGTCCTATTGGGACCCGGAGACCGGCGAGTTCACGCTGATCGACACCTGTTTCGCGACGCACCACCTGCAGTTCGACAATGACGAGGACAACACCCTCTATTTCAACGAGCTGCTGGGCCCGATGGTCGGCTGGGTGAACACCCGCATCTTCGACGAGACCGGCGACGAACAGGCCGCCCAGGGGTGGTGCCCGCAAATCCTCGACACCAATGGCGACGGCGTCATCACCAAGCCATGGAACGCCGCCGGCGAGGAAAACCCGGACCCGGCGCTGGACACCGAGGTGCGGCACAATCTGTACGCCGTGATCCCGGACCCGACCAACGGCTCGGTCTGGGGCGCCTCGGAGGAGTTCCCGGGCTGGATCGTGCGGGTGACCCCTGGCGACAACGCGCCGGAGACCTGCATCGCCGAGCATTACAAGATGCCCGAGGGCGGGCTCGACCCGCGCGGCATCGACATCGACACCAATGGCGTCGTCTGGACGGCGCTGGCGGCTTCCAGCCACCTGGCCAGCTTCGACCGCTCCAAGTGCGCGGTGCTGAACGGCCCGGAGACCCTGTCCGGCACCCACTGCGAGGAAGGCTGGACGCTCTACAAATCGGACGGCCCGACCTTCCAGAACTCGGACATCCCGGCCGACTTCCACTATTATAACTGGGTGGACCAGCACGACGTGGCGGGCTTCGGCGCCAACACGCCGATCGCCACGGGCTCGAACTCCGACGCCCTGCTGGTCCTGCATCCGGACAGCGGCGAATGGGACACGATCCGGGTGCCGTACCCGATCGGCTTCTATCACCGCGGTCTGGACGGCCGGATCGACGATCCGGACGCCGGCTGGAAGGGCCGGGCGCTGTGGGCCAATTACGGCACCCACCTGATCTGGCACGTCGAAGGCGGCAAGGGCACGCTGGGCAAGATGGTGAAATTCCAGTTCCGCCCGGATCCCCTGGCCCGATAGGGCCAGACGAAGTGGCGCGTTAGAGGCCAGCCACACTCTGAACGTCGCGGCGCGCGCGGTCCCCCGGGGCCGCGCGCGTTTGCGTTCGGCGCTGCTCAAATCCCGTCGTCCAGCCATGGTTTGGCCGGAATCCCGGCGCATGAGGCTTGACGGGCGGCAGGATGCGGCGAATGGTTTTTGCACCTG
>ENA-ORCV01000325-ORCV01000325.1-marine-metagenome-genome-assembly--contig:-NODE-325-length-42182-cov-4.633155_pt1 | contig 42182 bp, 39 predicted proteins | sample MGYA00237779_ERZ508509 | MGnify/ENA primary metagenome ERZ508509 (study PRJEB26180, sample SAMN06268772) | marine metagenome | isolation source: Bioluminescent Bay, La Paraguera, Puerto Rico | place... | reverse complement strand
CTGGTTTGTCTATCTGATCCGCACCCGCAGTGGCAGCCTGTACACCGGTGTCACCCGGGACGTGGCGCGCCGCTTCGCGGAGCACGCCAGCGGTGGTCCCAAGGCGGCCAAGGCCCTGCGCGGGCGCGGGCCGCTGACTCTGGCATTCCAGTGCCCAATGCGCAGCAAGTCCGATGCGCTCAAGCTGGAGGTGCAGATCAAACGCTGGCCCAAATCCAGAAAGGAACAACTGATCCAGGTCGGCCCCGAAATGCTGGCGGATTACCAGGGAATCTTTGAACCATCGTAATTGTAGAAGTGGCCGCTGCACCGGGAATCAGCTTCGGTTAGCAGTTTTTTTAGTCCATTCACGCTCTCGGTGGTGGAAATCAGCGCATTGGGGCCGCCCATCTCGGTCTGCACCCAGCCCGGATGCAGGGCAAGCACCGCGATCCCCTCCTCCGCCAGGTCCACGGACAGGCTTTTTACCACCTGGTTCACCGCTGTTTTGGAGGAGCGGTAGATATACCCCCCTCCGGAACTGTTGTCGGCGATGCTTCCCACCTTGCTGCTAATGATACCCACCACCTTGCCGGAGCCCGCCAGCAAGTGAGGGCGGAAAGTCTCCACCAGCTTGTAGGGCGCGATGGTGTTGATTTCCAGCACCTTGCGCCACTCTTCCACATCCACATTGCCGAAACCGACTCCCTTGGGGCCGTAGTAGCCGGCATTGCTCAGCAGGATATCCAGCGGCTTGTCGTCCAGCTGCTGTGCCAAGTCCGCCATTTGCCCGTAATCGGTGACATCCAGTGCATGGACTTCGATATTCCCCCGCTCTGTCGCGAGCTCACTCAGCTCCCAGGCCGCCGCCGGATTGCGGCAGGTGGCGATCACCTGCCAGCCATCGGCGCTGAATTGCCGTGTCAACTCCAGGCCGATACCGCGATTACAGCCGGTAATGAGAATCGTGCCGGGCATACTCCCTCCTCTGGTGGTATTCTTGCGCGGTTGGATGATAGCAACTGTAGGCGTTATGTATTACTCACTGGGCGATCTGATCTGGGTGTTCCTGCTACTTCTTGGCGGCTGGTACCTCTGGTCCGGCATGGCGGCGAAGGACCGGGTGCGCCGGATTGTAAAGGCACACTGCGCGGAAACCGGCGTACAACTGCTGGACGACACCGTGATGCTGTCGCGCACGCGCCTGAAGCGTGACCGCAGCGGCCAGGTGCGCCTGCACCGCCAGTACGAGTTCGAGTTCACCTCGACCGGCGAACGACGCTACAGCGGCGTTGCGGTGCTGCACGGGCAACGTATTTCCCAGATCCAGCTCTCCCCTTACCACTTGGCCTGACAGGCCTCACCGGTTCTGCAAGGCTCCATTCGAGGCATCCCATGCAAAGAGGCATCTATCGCCACTACAAGGGCAATCTCTACCACTTGATGGAAATTGCCACCCACAGTGAAACCGGGGAACAACTGGCCATCTACCGGGCTCTGTATGATGAGTTCGGCGTCTGGGCGCGCCCCCTGGCCATGTTTGCGGAAACCGTCGACAAAGACGGACAGACCATCCCCCGCTTCGCGCTGGAAAAGGCGCTCGACTGACACACAACACCCGCCCACCGACGACAGAGCAAAAACAACAAGGAATTCCGGTGAACAACGAACAGATCATGATTTACGGTGCCTACGGCTATACCGGCGAGCTGATTGCGCGCCAGGCGGTGGCCAAGGGCCTGAAACCCATCCTGTCCGGCCGCAGCGCCAGCAAACTGCAACCCCTGGCGAGTGAGCTGGGACTGCCCGCCATCGCCGTCAGCCTGGACGACCAGGATGCACTGGCCCGCGCCCTGCAGGATGTGGCGGTGGTCATCCACTGTGCCGGTCCATTTTCGGCGACGGCGGAACCCATGATGCGCGCCTGTATTGCCAGCGGCACCCACTACCAGGACATCACCGGCGAGATGTCCGTGTATATCCAGGCCAACGACCTGGCCGCGGAAGCCAAAGCCGCCGGTGTGGTATTGTGCCCGGGCACCGGATTTGATGTGATTCCCACGGACTGCATGGCGGCGGCGCTGCACAGGGAAATGCCCAGTGCCACCCACCTGACCCTGGGATTCGACTCCGATTCCGGCCTCAGCCCCGGCACCGCCAAAACCAGTATCGAGAGCCTGGGTGTGGGCGGTGCCGTGCGCCGCAACGGCAAGATCGAGGTTATTCCCCACGGCGAGCGCACCCGGGAAATCAACTTCGGCCGCGGCGAGAAATTTGCTGTGGCCATTCCCTGGGGCGACGTGGCCACCGCCTACTACTCCACCGAGATTCCGAATATCGAGGTGTACATCCCCATGAGCCCGCGACGGGCAAAGAAGATGCAGGGCCTGAACAAGTTCCGCTGGCTGCTGCGGATGAACTGGGTGCAGAACTGGCTCAAGGGCAAGGTGGACAAAAATGTGCGCGGCCCCAGCGCAAACCAGCGTGCGGAGCAGCAGACCTGGGTGTGGGGAGAAGTGCGCAACGACCGCCGCGGCGAACGCCGGATAGGCCGCATCACCACCGCCAACGGCTATGACGTTACCGTGCACGGCTCCCTGGCGGTCATGCAGTTTTTGCTGAACTACACGGGTCCCGGTGGTTATTTCACGCCGTCGAAACTTTGTGGTCACCAGCTGGTGGAGCAACTGCCCGGCTCCGGCACCTTCAAATTCAGTATCGACTGACACCCGCCCCGCCCAGACAAGATGCGCCGGCCACCTGGCTGGCGATCCCCGCCGTCAGAATTCACGGATCTGACACATTTTGTTCAAGTGAGCGCAATATTGGCTTCGTAGCTTAAGCTACATGAGAAGCTTACCTATCACTTTAAAAACGGTAGATGTGTCACTGGTTCTGCGCATGGCGGAACGGGCGACGCGGCCAGCCTCCCGCAGGAACTACCTGCTGCTTTCCCGCTCAGCGGATGGCTGGCTCTACCTGCTGTCGCCGCTGCTGGTAGCACTGGTAAACACCGCCGCGGCGATGCAGTTTCTCTATACCTGCGGTGCCGCTTTCGCCCTCGAACGGTCCCTCTACTGGACCATCAAGAACACCACCAAGCGGGCGCGCCCCCCGCAATCCATCCCCGGACTGCGCTCGATCATCATCGCCAATGACCGCTTCAGCCTGCCCTCGGGACACACCTCTGGCGCCTTCCTGTTTGTCACCGTGCTGAGCCAGTGCCTGAATCCGCTGTGGGCGCTGGGGTACTTCTGGGCTGCCGGCGTGGGCACCTCCCGTGTCGGTCTGGGCGTGCACTATCCTACCGATGTATGTGCCGGCGCTTTACTGGGCACCAGCGTCGGATTTGCGGTCAGCGGCTTCCTGCTGTAACCGGTTTGCCATTCTTATCCAGCCAATAATGATCACTGGAGTATCACTTTGAAAATTCTGTACGGCGTCCAGGGCACTGGTAACGGCCATATTTCCCGCGCCCGCGAAATGGCCCGCGCGCTGCAAAAATACTCGGAATTGGAAGTGCAGTGGCTGTTCACCGGCCGCCCGCCGGAAAAGCTGTTCGCGATGGAAGATTTCGGGGATTACTGGTGGCGCGAGGGGCTGACCTTCGTGCACAAGGAGGGCAAGATCGACCAGCTGGCCACCACCCGCCAGCTGAATGTCCGCCGCCTGTTGAAGGATATTCGCGAGTTGCCGGTGGAGGAATTCGACCTGGTCATCAGTGATTTTGAACCGGTGTGCGCCTGGGCCGCGCGCAAGCGCAATCGGCCGAGCCTGGGGCTCGGCCACCAGTATGCGTTTGCACACGATATTCCCCGCCCCGCTTTCGGCTGGACCGCGCGCGCCATCATGAAAGTATTTGCACCGGTGGAGGTGAGCCTGGGGATGCACTGGTACCACTTCGGCCATCCGATTCTGCCACCCATCGCGCAACCCCATCTTTCGGAAGCACAGGGCGACGGCGAATCCAGCGGACACGTACTGGTGTATCTGCCATTCGAACACGCGGCCCCCCTGCTGCGGGAACTGGCCAGGCTGCCGCACAAGTTTCTGGTCTACGGCCTGCCGCTGGACCTGCCCCACGCCGATAACATCATCCTCAAGGCGCCCTCGGTCGGCGGCTTCCGCGGTGACGTGGCCAGGTCCCGCGCGGTGATCTGCAACAGCGGCTTTGAACTGATTGCGGAAACCCTGACCCTCGGCAAACCAATCCTGACCCGCCCGCTCCAGGGCCAGTTCGAGCAGGAAGCCAATGCCATGGCACTGCAGGAACTGCAGCTGGCCAGGGTGGCCGCGAGGATCAATGCAGACACCATCGGCCACTGGCTGGACCAGGACCCCAGCGGGGTGCGGATCCTGTGGCCGGATGTGGCCGATGCCATCGTGTACTGGATTGCCAACGGCCGCCGCAACACCCCCCAGCAGCTGGCCGACAGCCTGTGGGAGGCAGTTATACCGGGGCGTGAAGGCGCTACCGCAGAGGAAACGCAAACAGCCACTGAATAGTGGCTGTTGCCATTACCTGATAGATCATTGACCCCTTCCCGCGCTCACCCTAGGCTCGCTCAACCAGAAAAAGTACATCACAAACCGAGCGAGTCGGGTGAGGAGGTAATAGTGAGCGGGACCGAGCATATTGGGCTGCTGAGAGACAGGGATATCGAGTTCCTGCTCTACGAATTTTTAAATGCGGAACAGCTACTGGAACGGCCCCGCTACCAGGAACATTCGCGGGAAATTTTCAACGCGACCCTGAATACCGCGAAAACCATCGCCGACAAATTTTTTGCCAACCACTACACCAAGGGTGATGCCTGCGAGCCGACGTTTGACGGTGAAAAGGTAAGCCTGATCGAAGAGACCCAGCAGGCCTGGAATGCCTTCGCCGAAGCGGGCTTTCTCGCCGCGGGATACGACTTTGCAGAAGGCGGCATGCAAATGCCGGAAGTCATTCTGCGCACCGCCATGGCCTATATCAGCGCCGCCAATGTGAGCTCCGCGGGCTACCCGTTCCTCACTCTGGGCGCCGCCCGCCTGGTCCACGCCTTTGCCAGTAATACACTGAAACAACGCTATCTGCCGCCGATGATGGACGGCCGCTACGCCGGCACCATGGCGCTGACGGAACCGGACCAGGGCTCCGCACTGGCAGACATCCGCACCACCGCCACCCCCGCAGAAGACGGCAGCTACCGCATCAGCGGCCAGAAGATGTTTATCTCCGGTGGCGACCAGTCGCTGACGGAAAACATCGTGCACATGGTGCTGGCGCGGATCCAGGGTGCCCCCGCCGGGGTAAAGGGTATCTCCCTGTTCCTGGTGCCGAAGATACTGCCGGCTGCGGACGGAACTCCGGCGCGGCGCAATGACGTCAGGCTCGCCGGGCTGCTGCACAAAATGGGCTACCGCAATACCACCTCCACGGTACTGAGTTTTGGCGAGGCAGGCGGTGCGGTGGGCTACCTGGTGGGCGAGCCCCATTGCGGCCTGGCATACATGTTCCAGATGATGAACGAGGCTCGAATCGGCGTCGGCAGCGGCGCGGCTGTACTGGGCTATCGCGGCTACCAGCACGCGCTGCAGTATGCGAAAGAGCGGCCCCAGGGACGCCATCCATCAAATCGCGACCCGCAATCGAAACAGGTGGCAATTATCGAGCACGCGGATGTGCGCCGCATGCTGCTGATGCAGAAGAGCTATGTGGAGGGTGGCCTCGCCCTGTGCCTGTATGCTTCTTCACTGCACGAAGATACCCACACGGCGCCGTCACAACCGGAGCGCCAGCGCGCGGCAGACCTGCTGGACCTGCTCACCCCCATCGTGAAATCCTGGCCCTCGCGCTACTGCCTGAAAGCCAATGACCTGGCGATCCAGGTACTGGGCGGTTCCGGCTATATCCGCGAGTATCCACTGGAACAGCTCTACCGCGACAACCGCCTGAATCCAATCCACGAGGGCACCGAAGGCATCCAGGGCCTGGACCTGTTGGGGCGCAAGGTACCCGCAAACGGGCTCGCCAATTACCGCATACTGGTGGAGGAAATCGAAAACACCATCCGCCTCTGCAGCGACGTATCCACATTGCACCCCCTGGCCGGTGCGCTCAAGGATGCCCTCAATCAACTAAACGGGGTCAGCGAATGCCTGCTGAAGCAGATGGCAGAAAACCCCGACAAGGGGCTGGCCAATGCCACCCTGTACCTGGATGTTTTCGGACGCGTGGTGGTGGCCTGGATCTGGCTGCGCCAGGCGCAGATTGCCGATCGGCAACTGCAATCAGAGGAAGAGCTGTCGGGCGAAGAGCGCAATTTCTATCGCGGCAAACTGCAGGCGGCGCGCTTCTATATCAAGTGGGAGCTGCCGGAAATCACCCCGCAGATCCACCTGCTGCAGACCGGCAATTCCCTGCCATTCGATATGAAACAGGATTGGTTCTGAAATAACGGTTCAGTTTTCCCGGGCGGTCGACGCCAGCGGTTCTGATTTCCGCTGCTGTCCGCCCTGGAAGCGCTGCAACTGCGCCACCGCGTCCCTTACCGTCGCCACCCAGTACACATCCGGGTGCGCCGCCAGGTAATCCAGCAATACACGATGGGCTTCTGCGGAAGTCGTCAGGTAATCGCCACCAACCCCGTGAAACATAAAGCCCACCAGGCTGTTTTCAGCGCGGGCGGCCTCCACCACGGCAATCAGTTCGTCACCACTTTTGCCCAGGGCGTCAAAAGATTCCAGCTGATAGAAGTTTCCATCGTCGATAGCGTGCTGGCCGTCCGCCGAACCGAAGCGGGCGGCAACCGCATGGCGCTTGAGGCTGGCAACAATATCTTCGCCGCCCGCCTGCATGTCCCCGCAGGGATAGGCGAAGCTGCGCGTGCGCTCGCCGTCGATGGCAGCCAGCAGGCTGTTGGTGGTCTGCAGCTCGTCGACAAACTGTTCCAGCGTGTAGTGATCCAGGTCCTGCCACGGCTTTACCCAGTCGCGCCCGGCGAGCGATTTGCGACACGGGTGGTAGAGCATATGGTTGCCGAGTTCGTGGCCGGCCGCGGCGGCACTGCGCCATTCCGCCAGCCGCGCCCGGATCGATGGCCTGGCACCACTCAGGTAAAAAGTGCCGGGCAGTTTGTGGGCGTTCAACTGGGGAATGGCAATATCCAGGTGGGAATCCAGCGCGTCGTCATAGGTCAGGACGACCGCTACCTCGGCACCGCCGGGCCAGGGTGAAATGTTTTTGCTGTTGTCATTCGCGTTTTTTCCCAGCGAGGCAACCGCAAACAACGCAACACACGCTGTTAGCAGTAAGCGCAATCCTTGACGCAACATTTAAGCCGCTCCTATTCAGTCTGAATTATTTTTATTTGATGATGCGTATTTAAAGTCGAATGTAGATTTCCGCACCGCCCCACTCCGAGGCACGCACGCCGATGGTACCGTGATAGTTTTCCACGATATCCACCACCACCGCCAGGCCGATTCCCTGCCCCTGCTGTTGCTCGTCCGCACGTACGCCCCGCTGCACCACCTTCTGCCACTGCTCCTGGGTCAGGCCCGGGCCATCGTCCGCCACCCGGATTTCCAGCCCGCGCTGCTCGCCGGTGTTTTCGATCTCCGCCAGTAACCTGCCGCCGCCGTATTTGTAGCCGTTGTCCAGCAGGTTGCCGAGCATTTCCATCAGGTCGCCCTCGTCGCCGTAGAACAGCACCGAGTCATCGCACAGCAACTCGGCATTCACCGACTTGTCCCGGTAAACCTTGTCCAGTGCGGTGAGAATCTTTTCTGCCAGCGGCTTGACCGCAACGCCGCGCAGGATCGATTTGGGGGAGCTGGCTACCGCCCGCTGCAACTGGTAGCTGATAATGCTGTCCATCCGCTGCACCTGTTCCGCCAGAATGCCCTGGGTACCCTTGGGGTCAGCAGCCGGGTCCAGGCCCTTCAATACCGCGAGCGGTGTTTTCAGGCTATGGGCGAGATCCGCCAGCGTGTGCCGGGTCTTTTCCCGCTGGCGGCGTTCGTTTTCAATCAGCAGGTTGAGGTTGTCGGTGAGCGGCACCAGCTCGCGGGGGAAATTTCCCTGCAGTGTGTCGCTGCCGCCCTGCTGCATCTGTTGCAGCGCCCGCGCCACCGAACGCAGCGGTGCCAGCCCCCAGCGCAATACCAGCAGCTGCACCGCGATCAGCGCCAGGGAGCCCAGCCCCAGCCAGCGCCACAGGGTACTGCTGAACTGATGTACCTGCGCCTGCAGCGGCGCCGCATCTTCCAGCACCACAAAGGTAAACTGCACTTCGCTGTCCAGCCCCCAGGCGACGCCCTGGCGGAAACTGCTGAAGGGCGTGGGCATATCCGGCAGGCGCACCTCGGCAAAGACCTGCTGCCCCTGGCGCAGGGGCAGCGGCAGTGGCATCTCGGAAAAATTGGGCAGGCTGAGTGCCGACTGGGAGCGCCAGATTACCCGCCCGCGGGCATCCATCACCGCGCCGATCAGGCCCGAATCCGGCTGGTTGAAGCGCTGCTCCGGCAGATTCGGCGGCAGCCGCAGGCTGTCCCCTTCCGGCTCCGCATACGCCAGCAGGGTGTAGATATGCAACTGCAGCTCGCGGGCCTTGGCCTCGTCCAGCGAGGTGCGGTAGGCCCGTTCGAGCACACTGGACAGCACCACCAGAAATACCAGCAGTACTAGCGTGGCCATCAGCGACAGACGGCCGGAAAGGGAGTGCAGCCAGCGGGACAGCAAGGGTCAGTCCGCGGGCCGGAAGCGGTAGCCGCGCCCACGCAGGGTCTCGATAGGCTTGATACCACCGGCCGCGTCGAGCTTTTTGCGCAGGCGGCCGATAAACACCTCGATCACATTGCTGTCGCGGTCGCAGTCCTGCTCGTAGATATGCTCGGTGAGTGTGGTTTTGGACACCACCTCGTCCGGGTGCAGCATCAGGTATTCCAGCACCTTGTATTCGAACGAGGTCAGCTCCAGCTCGCTGTCAGAGACAATCACCCGCTGGGCGCTGGTATCCAGGCTGATCGGGCCGGCGCTGATGGTGGGGGAGGAAAACCCGGCGGAGCGCCGCACCAGTGCATTCAGCCGTGCCAGCAGCTCTTCGTTGTGGAAGGGTTTTACCAGATAGTCGTCGCCACCCGCTTCCAGGCCGCGCACCCGCTCCTGCCAGTGGCCGCGGGCGGTGAGGATCAGGATGGGAAAATGCCGCGATTCCTTGCGCAGGGTTTCGATCACCTGGATACCATCAATTTTCGGCAGTCCCAGATCCATTACCGCCACGTCGTAAGCGTATTCGCGTCCCAGGTACAGGGCCTCTTCGCCATCCGGCGCCTCGTCGACGGTGTAACCTGCCTTGCGCAGGGACGCGGCCAGTTGCTCGCGCAGGACCTGTTCGTCTTCTACCAGCAGTGCGCGCATAGTTGTTCCTCAAGCTGTGCCCCGCAAAAGCGGGACGTCGGCGGTTCAGCGGGAAATGCGACCGCTCTGTTTATCCACGTAGACCACGTATACCTGGCTCTTTTCCGAAAGCCCCTTTACCCGGTACATGGCCCTGCCGTCTTTATTGGTTTCCTGAATTGCCAGGATCTTGCCACCGTACTTGCGCTTGACCAGTGCCGCGGCCTGGTCGCGGGAGATGCCATTCTTTTTCTGCACCCGGTAAGCGCCGTGTAGCGCTGCACTCCTGGAGTCGCCACTCAGGAGAACCCGCTGCGGAAAAGGCTGGGCCCGTTCAGCCCGCGCCTGTGTCGGTACCGCAACCAGGCTCGTAAGCAATGCGACCACAAAAACGATGGCGCCGGTGAGTTTCACGTTACTGCTCCTGTCAATTCAAAGTGCCGGTGACAATCTGCTCGGGATTACCAGACCGGTGTCACGTCCACGCGTACCCGGATTCTATCGCCTGGATGGCGGTCAGTGCGAGTCAGGAACTCCTGACCGTTGTAGCGGTAGTTTACGTCATAACCAATCAGTTCCCGACGGGTGGTTACCTCCTCCACCACCTGGCACTGCTGCTGGGTACCGTGCTGCACCGGCGCATTGCTGCGGCTGATGGCACTGCCGATCATCGCGCCCACCGCAGCACCGGCAACGGTGCCCGCCGCCTTGCGTCCATGGTCGTGGTAGCGGCGGTGGTGGCCGCGCCCCTTGGCCGCATTGCGACCGACCGCGGCGCCGATCAGGCCGCCGATAATGGTGCCCGCAGGAGATGCCTGCTGGTAGGTCACCGGTTGATCCCAGCAGCGGGTGCGGGGCTCAACCACCTGGACATCGTTATAGATGGGGGTAACGCCGGTCACTATGGCGTAATCGAAACCGTCACCTGCGTAGTAACCGCTTTCGCCAGCGGCAGCGCCGGCGCTGAGCCCCACCAGGGCCGCAGTCAGGCCGGCGAATGCCAGCGGCTTGAAGATGCGGAATTTGTGCTGCTTAGCCATCTCTGTTCTCCCTGTGACCCGCTGGTACTCCAGCGTGGATTTCTCTGGTCTGGCGACCGATGGGAGCACTGTATCGAGGGGAGCCTGAATCTTCGCTGAACCCCGGGGGAACCCCCTATTCCGGGTTCGCTGCCCGGGAAAACCGCAACACGGCCTCCCTGAGACTGTCCTCGGACTGAGGACCGACAAGAGTACCGAGCCAGTTGCCCTCCCCGTCAATGATCAGGGTGGATGGCAGCACCTGGGGGCGCGGCTGTCCCCAGCGCTGTGCAGGTTCCCTGGCCAGCACCGGGAATTCAATGCCCATCTTGTCTGCCTGCGCGCGCACCTGCTCCGGCGGCAACTGATCGAAGTTGATCCCCAGCACCAGCACCTGTTCCCGGTTGTTGCGCTGGAAGGTGTTGAGCTCGGGGATTTCCTCGCGGCAGGGTGTGCACCACTCCGCCCAGTAGTTCACCAGCATCATGCGCCCGCGTGGAATTACCGGCTCGCCGTTGAGATCGGTTAACTGCCCTTCCGGCGAGGTAGCGGCTGGGCCGGAAAAGTCACACCCGCTTGTTATCGCCAGGGCCAACCACAGCCAGACTGCGACTGTCTTTACCCGCGGCTTTGCTGCTCTTGTCTGACTTGTCATTTTTCTTTGCGCTACTCTTTCTCGCCGGTTTTCTGCCACTGCGCCCCTTGCTGTCGGGGGTCTTTTCCTCAGGTTCCTCCGAGTCCGTCCCCTGCCCGCGTTCCTCGGCCATGGAGGCCCGGAACAACTCCCCCAGGGATTGCGACATTTGTTCGTGGGAGAGCACGCGAGATTCGCTGAAGCGCGCGGACATTTCCCGGTACCAGGGACGGCTTTCCAGCTCGCGATGCCCGTGCTCAGGTACCGGTGCCGGGTGCAACCATTCCGTCATCTGCTCGATGGTGACGGAATCCAGGTCCCGCACCAGAACATAATCGTTGCGGTCGGTCTGGGTGATGACGTTGCGATCCTGCAGTACCTGGCGGATGCGCCGCCACTGGCTCGGGCGGATACCCGCGCGGGAAATATCCTGGTCGCGCACCGGCAGGCCCTTCTGATACTGGCTGAAAAATTTCCACATCAACAGCATCGTCGCCACCAGATCGGAGTAATTCCGCCCCTGAGCAGCGGCGTGATAGGCCGAGAGCGTGCGCACCAGCACGCAGCCCGCAAGCACAATCATCCACATCAGGAAGATCCAGATAAGAAACAGCGGCACAAACGCAAAAGCACCGTAGATGGCCTGCACCGAAGTGCGCGCGACGGCGACCCCGAACAGCACCTTCGCCGCTTCGAATACAAACGCGGTAACCACACCCCCGACTACCCCGTGGCGCAGTGGCACGCGGCAGTTGGGCACCGCGATAAACAACAGGGTGAAGGCGGTAGCGGTCAGCATCCACGGCAGCACCCGCAGCACTATGGGCATCACCCCGAGACTGTCGTTCTGCACGATAAACTTCTGAGAAAACAGATAGGTGCTCGCCGCCATGCCGGCACCCAGCAGGATCGGCCCCAGACTGAGGATGGCCCAGTACAGCAGGAAACTGGAAACGCCGCGGCGGCCGCGGGGAATATCCCAGATTGCATTGAAAGTGACTTCAATATTGCGCAGCGTCAGCCCCGCCGTGATCAGCAGGAAGCCGATACCGAGACCGGTAAGCCGCTGGGCCTGGGAAGAAAAGTTGCTGATGTATTCCTGCACCTCGCGCCCGCTTTCCGGCACGAAATGCGCAAAGATCTGCTGCTGGATCTTGCTCTGCAGGCCGGCAAAATCCGGAAACAGGGACAGCATCGCATAGCTCACCGTCACCAGTGGCACTATGGCAAACAGGGTCATATAGGTGAGTGCAGCGGCACTCTGGCGGCAGTTCTTTTCGTTAAACAGCGTCCACAATGAAGTAATAAAACGACGCCAGCGGTGCACCATTTCAGTCATGGGTCTTCTCTTGATATAAACCAGCCAGTGTAACCCGCGCCACAGAACGGCTTCCTGTGCGCGTTTTTTCGCCGGCTAAATACCCCATACCCCAGCGTAGACGAGTCACGGCAGGCTGTTAGAATACGCCAAACCTTAACAGGATACTGCCCGAATGTGGACGATCTATCACAATCCCCGCTGTTCAAAATCCCGCCAGACCCTGCAGCTGCTGCAGGAAAACCAGATTGAACCGGAAGTGGTTCTTTATCTGGAAACGCCCCCGGACTCAGCCACTCTGAAAGCCCTGCTGCAAAAACTCGGCATCAGCGCCCGCGACCTGCTGCGCAAGGGCGAGGACGAATTCAAGGCGCTGGACCTGAAAGACCCGTCCCTGTCCGAGGACCAGCTGATCGACGCCATGCACGCCCACCCCAGGCTGATTGAACGCCCGATCGTGGTCAAAGGCGATCGCGCGGTGCTCGGCCGCCCACCGGAAAATGTTCTGGAGCTGCTGTAAATGGTGGGGGACACAGAAAGTTACATCCTGATTCTGTACTACAGCCGCAACGGTGCCACCGCGCGCATGGCCGCCGAGATGGCCCGCGGTGTCGAATCCGCCGGCCTCAGCGCCCGGCTGCGCACCGTGCCACCGGTGTCGCCGGACACCGAAGCGAGCCTGCCACCGGTAGCGGATACCGGGGCGCCCTACTGCACCGCAGACGACCTGCGCAACTGCGCCGGGCTGCTCCTCGGCAGCCCGACCCGCTTCGGCAATATGGCGTCGCCACTGCGCTACTTTTTCGACCAGACCAGCGACATGTGGCTCGACGGCAGTCTCAGTGGAAAACCCGCCGCCGTGTTCACCTCTACCGGCAGCCTGCACGGCGGACAGGAAACTACGCTGATATCAATGATGCTGCCGCTGTTGCACCACGGCATGGTCATTGCCGGCATCCCCTATTCCGAGGCCGCACTGATGCATACCCGCAGCGGTGGCACGCCCTACGGCGCCTCGCACTGGGCCGGCGGTAACGACGGTGCGCTGAGCGAAGACGAGATCACCCTGTGTCGCGCACAGGGGCAACGCCTGGCCCAACTGGCACACAAACTGGAGGACCGCGATGAGTGAAGCGCAGGCGGACATCGCCCCATTGCAGCGTAAACTGGCTCGGGCCAAGCGCCTCAACTGGTTCTGCTATATCGCCCTGCTGCTCCTGTTTGCGGTCTGGAACCTGTTTCTTCCCGGCGGCTCCATCAAGTGGTGGCTGCTGCAGACGATCCCCCTGCTGCTGGTGCTGCCGGGGCTGCTGAAAGGCAATCACCGCAGCTACCTCTGGCTGTGTTTTATCCTGCTGCTGTACATCACCGCGGGGATTGTCGATGTAATGATGCCTACACGCGGCTGGCAGCATGGCGTACTGACGGCACTCAGCCTTACCCTGTTCGTTTCTGCCATGATGACCAGTCGCTGGCAGGTGAAAGTCCAGTCCGCCGGAGGCTGAACAGGCTTCCGCACACAGACAACCCGCCAGACCGTTCAACAAGGAGTTCCTGGTTTGACAGAGTCGACCCATAACCGAGGTTTCATTCGCCGCTTTTTCGGTGCCATCGGCGGTGCCATCACCTGGCTGCGCCGGGTATTTACCAACCTGCTGTTTCTGCTGCTTCTGGTGTTTATCGGCGCCGCCATTTTCGGTGGCGAAGAACGCATCACCGTGCCCCAGGGGGCCGCGCTGAAAGTGGCTCCCGGCGGCTTCCTGGTGGATGAGCTGAGCCAGCCCGCCGGTATCCCCACGTTCCTGGGCGGCCCGCGGACACCACCGGAAACCCGGGTGAAAGACCTGGTGGACGCCATCGACGCCGCCGCCAGTGACAATCGCATTTCCTCCCTGGTGCTGGAACTCGATTACCTGGTGGGCGCCAACCTCAGCAAACTGGAGGAAGTGGGTGAAGCGGTGCAGCGCTTCAAGGCCAGTAACAAGCCGGTCTACGCCATCGGCGACAACTTCACCCAGGCCCAGTATTTCCTCGCCAGCCACGCCGAGAAAATCTACCTGAACCCCATGGGGTCGCTGCTGTTGACCGGTTTCGGCAGCTATCGCAATTACTACAAGAGTGCGCTGGAAAAACTGAAGATCAACTTCCATGTGTTCCGCGTCGGCGATTACAAGGATTTTATCGAGCCCTATACCCGCGACGATATGTCTCCCGCTTCCCGGGAAAACAACCAGCGCTGGCTGCACGGGCTGTGGCACGAATACACCGAACAGGTGACCGGCCTGCGCAACCTGCCCCCCAACAGCATCGACAGTTTCATTGCCGATCTTCCGCAAAACCTGCGCGCTGAGGGCGGCAGCTGGGCCAGGGCCGCACTGGAGCACAAATTTGTCGACACCCTGGCGAGCCGCCGGGCAGCGGTTGCCGAGCTGCAACAGTCCATCGGCATCAGTGAGGCAGACAACAGCACCTACAAATTTATCAACGCGATGGATTACCTGCGTCACAAGAAACTGACCGAAATCCCCAACCCCGGCACCCAGACCGCGAAAATCGGCCTGATTTCCGCCGCCGGCGCCATCGTCGATGGCGAGGCCCCCGCCGGCCAGATTGGCAGCGAGACCCTCGGTGACCTGATTGCGGAAGCCCGCAACAAGAAGGTCAAGGCGCTGGTGCTGCGTATCGACAGCCCCGGCGGCTCCGCATTTGCCTCCGAGGCCATCCGCCAGGAGCTGCTGGCCACCCGCGAAGCGGGCATCCCGGTGATTATTTCCATGGGCAGCGTGGCCGCTTCCGGTGGCTACTGGATTGCCGCCGGCGGTGACCGCATCTGGGCCTCCCCTTCCACAATTACCGGGTCCATCGGCGTATTCGGTGCCTTCCCCACCTTCGAGGATTCCCTCGAGCACCTGGGCATCTACAACGACGGTATCGGTACCACGGAACTCGCCGGCACCATGCGCCTGGACCGCCCCCTGCCGGAAGCCGCTGCCAGCCTGATCCAGCAAGGTGTGGAAAATACCTACGCGCAATTCCTGCAGCTGGTGGCGGCAGCCCGCAACAGCACCCCGCAGGAAGTCCACAAGATCGCCCAGGGCCAGGTTTGGACCGGGCGCGCGGCGCTGGAGCTGGGTCTGGTGGATGAGCTCGGCAACCTCAAGGAAGCCATTGCCGACGCCGCACAGGTGGCCAAACTGGACCAATATGAGGTGGTGGAAATCCAGCGCCAGCTGACCACCAGTGAAAAGCTGATGCGCGCCCTGGCGGACAACGTGGACGCGCGCATCGCCGCCAGTGTCGAGCAAAACCTGCCACTGGGTGCCTGGCTCAACAGCCTGCAGCCGGCCCTGGACCCACTGCGGGAACTGCGCACATTCAAGGATCCCCGCGCACTGTATGTACGCTGTATGGGCTGCACGGCACCGTAATCAACCCGTACTTGATCTGTTGCAGCAAAACGAACTTTGCTGCAACAGATCCCCTCCCCACTTGAAACGGCGCTTGTTTGCCTCTGGCTCCCCCACTGGCACAGCTCCTCCCCCCTGAGGGAGGATGAGCGGCCGATCCCCTCTCCATAACATCCGCTTCCTACTCCCGACCTGGAGTAGCCCTCCTGAGAAGTGTGTTGTTCAGGTGCAAGCCGGCACCGAATATTTCCCGTCCCCAGTTGTATCCGGAGACATTTCCCTGTTCCGGTGTTCGGTCAAAAAAATAAATATACGACCAACCAACGAGGTGAAATTCATGCGTCACTTATTAGCGATGATCGGCGCGTTGCTGCTTACGGCTCCAGGACTGTCACTGGCCGAAGTTCCACGCACGGCATTCGTGCACCTGTTCGAATGGCAGTGGGATGACGTTGCCAGTGAATGCGAAAACGTACTCGGGCCCAAGGGTTATGCCGCGGTCCAGGTTTCTCCACCGCAGAAATCCGTCAGTGGCAGCCAGTGGTGGACTCGCTACCAGCCGGTGAGCTACCAGATAGAGGGGCGCTCGGGGAGTCGCCAGCAGTTTGCCGACATGGTAAAACGCTGCAACGCCGCCGGCGTCGATATCTATGTGGATGCGGTGATCAACCATATGGCGGCCTGGGATCGCAACTTCCCCGAAGTGCCCTACGGTGTAAACGATTTCCACACCTGTACCGACGATATTGATTACGGCAATGCCTGGTCGATCCAGAACTGCGACCTGGTGGGTCTGAACGACCTCAAAACCGAATCGGATTACGTACAGCAAAAAATTGCCGATTATCTCAACGACCTGAGCAGCCTGGGCGTTGCCGGCTTCCGCATTGACGCCGCCAAACATATTCCCGCTGCGGACATTAACGGCATCAAGAGTCGCCTTGCCGGCAACCCGTATATTTTCCAGGAAGTAATTGGTGCCGGTGGCGAGCCAGTACAGACCACCGACTACAACTGGATTGGCGACGTCACGGAATTCAATTTCTCCAATACCCTCGGGCACTATTTCAAACTGCGCGGCCCCCTGCGGGAGATCAGCAATATCGGCACCTGGTCCGGCTGGCTGCCCAGTGATGATGCCGTGGTGTTTGTTGCCAACCACGACAACCAGCGGCAGAACACCGGAAACATCATCACCCACAAAGACGGCAACAATGCCAACAATATGGCCCATGTGTTTATGCTCGGCTGGCCCTATGGCTACCCCAAGGTAATGTCCAGCTACGACTGGAGCGATCACGACCAGGGCCCGCCGTCCAGTGGCGCCAGCAGCTGCAGCAATGGCTGGCTGTGCGAGCACCGCCATCGGGAAATTGCCAACATGGTGGGCTTTCGCAATCACACCGCAGCCTACTTCGGTGTATCTAATTACTGGGATAACGGCAACCATCAAATGGCCTGGGGGCGCGGCGGACTGGGGTTTGTGGCAATCAATATGGAATCCGGCAGCCTGAACCGGCAATTCGACACCGGGATGCCGGCGGGCGTCTACTGCGACATCATCCATGGCGACTTCGACTCCGCAACCGGCAGCTGCAGCGGCTCCACCATTACCGTGGACAGCAGCGGTGACGCAGGCTTTGACATTGCCTCCCACAATGCATCGGCTATCCACGTTGGTGCCCGGGTCGGCGACATTTGTACAGACTGCAATGGCAGTAGCTCCGGCGGCAGTTCAAGTAGCAGCTCCAGTGGAGGCTCCAGTAGTTCCGGTGGCAACATCGATGTCGCGTTCACCTGCAATAACGGTTACACCTATTGGGGACAGAGCGTTTACGTGGTAGGCGATATCAATGAGCTGGGGAACTGGAATCCCGCGCAGGCGCGCAAGCTCGCCCCTGCCAACTACCCCACGTGGAACGGCAGTCTAGCGCTGCCCACAGATACGGATGTGGAATGGAAATGCCTCAAGCGCGAGGAGCAGAATGCCGGCGCCGGTATAGAGTGGCAGAACGGGGCTAATAACACCTTCAGTTCCGGCAGCAACCAAAGCCCATCTGCCAGTTTTTGAGGATGATAGCGGCCGCCAACTGGAGCGCCAACATCCATACGGCATAAAAAATAACCACGTAGCCCGGTGTAGCATTCACCGGGCTTTTTTTGGTTTCCGCAACCGCCCATTTCCAACTGCCAACGGGTCACCAGATTCCAAAACTTTGACGTATTCACTTTCGGTTCAGATCTGCGCCGATACACTGCCCCCATTGAATCAGAACAACTCGAATGGGATCAGGTGACCCGCTATGAAAATCTACTCCTCCCTGCTCATCGCCCTGTTTTGCGGCAGTCTCGCTACCGCCGTACAGGCCGATCCCCCGGAAGGCCGCGGCTGGAAAAAACACCATAAAAACCGCGAGTACAAAGAAGAGTACTGGGACGGCAACTGCAGGGTAGAACGCAAGTGGAAGCGCAACGGTGACTACAAGGAAGAGCGCAAGTGCTACAACCGCCGCTATGCCGACAACCGCCATCACCACCATCAGGAGCCCGTGCGGGTAGTGGTACTGCCGCCCTGGTTTGACCAGCGCGCGCCAGAACCGGAATACCGCCCCGAATGGCGTCCCGCCCCCCGCACCACTGCCACCCGCTGCAACAGCGACAAGGTAGGCAGTGTACTGGGAGGGCTGATCGGCGGTGTTATCGGTCACCAGATCGGCGACGGGCGCGGCAATACCGCGGCCACCATTGGCGGTGCCATTGCCGGGGTTCTGGTCGGCGGGGAAATCGGCCGCCGCATGGACCAGCGCAATCAGGCGTGTGTCGCCCAGGCCCTGGAATTCGCCCCGGAAGGCGAGCGCATTACCTGGCAGGACTCCCAGAGCAACCAGCAATATGCCGTTACACCCGGTGAAATCGAAATGCGCGGACAGCAGTACTGCCGCTCTTTCACCACCGAAGTATTCGGTCACGGTGACGACAGGCGCACTGCAGGCACCGCCTGCCGCCAGCAGGACGGCACCTGGGTTCAGGCCCTCTGACCTGCTGTCACTAGAGCAATACGGGCTGCCGGCCAGTAGCGGCAGCCCGCCTTCCCATCTCCCCACCTCTCCCCTAGACCCCGCCAGACCAGCCGGTCGCACCATAATGGTGCCGAGCCTGGTCAGCGCCGCAACTCGCTCCCCATTTCAATGCACTTTGCCGGGACATTTTCTGTCCCCCTGAGCAAAGAGAGGAAAATGCCGCCAAATCCCCCTCTACAAGCACCGTAGTGGCTCACAATCCGGTGGACTGGCACTATTTTTGGATTACATAAGGAAAACGGGCGCAGTTTGGCACCCCATGGATAAAAACAGATAGCGGGTACGATGACGCAAAAAAAGCAGCTTCAGGGGCGGTTTCAGGATCAACAGAATACACAGTGGCTTATCGTAAGTGACCTGGACGGCACCTTGCTGGATCACTTCACCTACTCGCACAGCGACGCCGACGCAGCGCTAAAGCTGCTGGAAAACAGCGGCATTCCGGTTATCCTCAACAGCAGCAAGACCCGCGACGAAATGCTGGCGCTGCGCAAATCCTTCGACAATCGACACCCGTTTATCGTGGAAAATGGTTCTGCCATTTTCATTCCCCGCGGCTACTTTCCGCACAAGCCGGATGCCGCACGGGAAGCCGGCGATTACTGGGTTCTTGAACCGGGTGCGCAACGCACGCAATTACTCGAATTCCTCGCACGCGACCAGCAACAGCACCCCGCCGCCTACCTGAACTTTCACGCTGCCACCACCGACGAAATCGTTTCCGCTACCGGGCTTACAACCGCAGAGGCGCAACAGGCACAGACTCGAGGCTACTCCGAACCGCTGCTGTGGCAGGGGAATGAACTGCAGAAACAGGCCTTTATCGCCCGCGCCAATGCCGCCGGTTTTGCCACCCTGCAGGGCGGCCGTTTTCTGCATTTGCTTGGTCAGACCGACAAGGGGCTGGCCATTCAGCTGCTGAAAAAAACCTACCAGCAATACAGTGGCCGCCCGTGCAGCCTGGTCGCCAGCGGTGACGGCCCCAACGACCTGGATATGCTCAAAGTGGCAGAAATTGCCATCATCGTCCGCTCGCCGGCACACAAACCACCCACACTGAGCGGCCACCCCAGGCTTATTGTCACCCGCAATCTCGGACCACTAGGGTGGGCCGAGGCCATCCGCGAAATTTTTCCGCAGATATTCGCTAGCACTCCAACAGAGGGATAATCCCGTGACTGATTTTTTCCAGAACGGCGCCATTACCACCCTGCACAATCTTTGCAATCGCAGCCTCGATGACATGGAAGCGGAACTGATGCGTTTTTCCCGCCAGCGTCCCATGTCACTGCTGTTGCCTTCACTCTATTCCGAGCTGGAGGGTGAAGCACTGCCGCGTATTCTCGAAATACTCGCGGAAGTCCCCTATCTCTCCGAGATCGTAATCGGCCTCGACCGAGCAGATGAATCCCAATACCGCGACGCCCTGCGACAATTCAGCGTCCTGCCCCAGCACGTGCGCGTACTCTGGAACGACGGTCCGCGGCTGCGGGAACTGGATGCGCAATTGCAGCGCGACGGGCTGGCGCCCAAGGAAGCGGGCAAGGGACGCAATGTGTGGTACTGCCTGGGATATATCCTCGCTTCCGGCCGCGGCGAGGCGGTCGCCCTGCACGACTGCGATATCGTCACCTACGACCGTATGCTGCTGGCGCGGCTGTTCTATCCGGTTGCCAATCCCAACTTCAGCTACGAATTCTGCAAGGGCTACTATTCCAGGGTGGCTGGCGGCAAGATCAATGGCCGCGTGTGCCGGTTACTGGTGACACCGCTGATTCGCACCCTGATGAAAATCTACGGCCACACCGAATACCTGGATTATATGGACAGCTTCCGCTACTCCCTGGCCGGGGAGTTTTCCTTCCGCCGCGACGTGATCAATGACCTGCGTATCCCCAGCGACTGGGGTCTGGAAATCGGTGTGCTGTCGGAAATGCACCGCAACTATTCCACCAACCGCCTGTGCCAGGTGGATATCGCCCACGCCTATGACCACAAGCACCAGGATGTCTCCTTCGACGACGACCACGGCGGGCTATCCAAAATGTCTATCGATATTGCCAAATCCCTGTTTCGCAAGCTGGCGACCCAGGGCATCGTCTTTTCTTCCGAGACCTTCCGCAGTATCAAGGCCACTTATTTCCGCGTTGCCCTGGATTTTGTCGAGACCTATCGCAATGACGCCATCATAAATGGCCTGAATTTTGATATACACAAGGAAGAACAGACCGTGGAATTATTCGCCAGCAACCTGGTAAAAGCCGGGCAGGCGTTTCTGGACAATCCCATGGAAACCCCGTTCATCCCCAGCTGGAACCGGGTAACCAGTGCGGAGCCGGGATTCCTGCAACAACTCAAGCACGCGGTGGAAGCGGACTACGAAGAATTCAATCGCTAACAGTGGACCAAAACAACTATCCGGCCTGACATCAAGGGGAGACACAGTGACCAGTCCTTCGGCGGATTTACCGATCAGAGAAGTACTCAAGCAGAAAGTGGTGGATCACCTGGCGGTGATCTATCCCGACCAGGAACTGCAGCCCATCGCTCACGAGCTGATCATCAACATGCGCCTGGACGAGGACTGCCAGACCCCCCTCGCCCACAAAAACCTCTGGGACCAGACCGATATCGCCGTAATCACCTACGGCAATACCATCCTCAGCGAGGACCAGCCGCCGCTCAAGACCCTGCATCACTTCCTGCAGACCCACTTTCCCATGCTGATCAACAGCGTGCATATCCTGCCGTTCTTTCCCTATACCAGTGACGATGGCTTTGCGGTGTCCGCCTACAAGCAGGTAGATCCACCACTGGGGGACTGGAGCGATATTCTGCGGATCAGCACCGACTTCCACCTGATGGCGGACCTGGTGATCAATCACTGCTCCTCCCAGCACGAATGGTTCCGCAACTACCAGCAGGGGGCAGACCCCGGCAGGGACTTTTTCCTGGAAGTGGACCCGGAGGAAGACCTGAGCCGGGTGGTGCGCCCGCGCACTACGCCGCTACTGCGCCCCACCACCACCCCCAACGGCACCCGCTACGTCTGGTGCACCTTCGGCCACGACCAGGTCGACCTGAATTTCCGCAATCCCAAGGTGCTGGCAAAATTCGTCGATATTATCCGCCTGTACCTGGATATGGGTGTGCGAATTTTCCGACTGGATGCGGTCGCCTTTATCTGGAAGCGCGCCGGCAGCAACTGCATCAATCTCAAGGAGACCCACGAGATTGTGCGCCTGTTGCGTACCCTGATTGAACACGCCAACCCCAATGCGGTGATCATTACCGAAACCAATATTCCCAACCGGGAAAACCTTTCCTATTTCGGCAATGCCAATGAAGCCCACTGCATCTACAACTTCTCGCTGCCACCGCTACTGGTAAACACCCTGGTGTCCGGTAACTGCCGCCACCTGAAAAGCTGGCTGATGAGCATGCCGCCGGCACAGAACGGCACGACATATTTCAATTTTATCGCTTCCCATGACGGTATCGGCCTGCGCCCGGTAGAGGGACTGCTGGACGACGACGAACAGGAAGCACTGATCCAGACCATGGAGAATTTCGGCGGGCAGATTTCCTGGCGTACCCTGGACGACGGCAGCAACAAACCCTATGAAATCAATATATCCCTGTACGACGCACTGAAGGGCACCACGGCCGGAGAAGACAGCTGGCAAATGCAGCGATTCTTCTGTGCCCACGCCATCATGCTGGCCCTGGAGGGGATTCCCGCGTTCTACCTGCACAGCCTGGTCGGCACCACCAATGACTACGAGCGCATGAAGGAGCACGGCCACAACCGCGCGATCAACCGCCGCCAGTGGCAGGAACAGGAACTGAATGCGAAACTGGCAGACCCGGAATCCCATCACCACGAGGTATTCTACAAGTTGCGCCAGCTGATCCAGTTGCGTCGGGACCAGCCGGCCTTCCACCCCAATGCAACACAGTTCACCCTGCATCTGGGGGAGCAGGTATTCGCCTTCTGGCGCCAGAGCCTGGACCGCAGGCAGAGCATTTTCTGCCTCAACAATATCTCCGATCAGCCGCAGACCATTTCCCTGAATGCCATCAACCTGATCGGTACCGATGAATGGTGCGATCTGATCAGCGGCGCCACCTTCGAGGATATGCTGAGTTCGGTGACCCTGGATCCCTACCAGACCCTGTGGATCAGTAATCGCTCTTGATGGGAGATATCCGCCCCTGGCCCGGCGCTTGCAATAAAGGTGTCAGGCCGGGTGTTCCTCGTCAATGCTTTCCGCACATTTGACCCAGTGTCCCTGCTTGAAAGTAACTTCAAAACGCGCCCACTGGCGAAACTCGTCGCGCATACAAATATCCGTCTCAAAGGCCCCGTTGCCGGCCAGTACCTTGTAGATGATCCGGTCTTTAACGGGCGGCGGCTCCCGGGACTCGTCCACCACCTGGCGCACACTCCACAGGCGCCCCAATTTGCCGTTGCTGTAGCAACGCCCGGCAACGATTTCCCGCGGGTGCACCACATTGCGCTCCGCATGCTGCTTGGCGAGCTCCAGCAACTCGGTCAAACCCTCTGCGGTAATGTCGACAAATGAGTCCTGTTCCTGGATTGCCGCGGCAAAATCTTCCTGGGTAATTTCCGTTTCCCGCACCAACGGCTCGGAGTGCACCACCCGCTTGCTCCGCCGTCCCAAATGCACCGGGTAACGACGCCAGGAAAACAGGCTATTGAAGGCGATAGCGACGGCCAGAATGAGCAGTACATTGGTAAGGATCGGCACCAGGAGAAAATCGAATCCCAGCTGGAAAACCGCATCGCCTCCGGTCACCGCCGTCAGCGCGGTCGCCCCCCCGGGCGGGTGGATACAGCGCAGGTAATACATGGCAGCCACTGCAAGGCCGACCGCGGCACCTGCCGCCAGCAACTGCAACGGGATCAATTTGTGACACAGCACCCCGACCGCAGCCGAGACCAGGTGCCCGCCGAGCAGAGACCAGGGCTGAGAGAGTGCCCCGTGGGGCACCGCGAACAGCAACACCGCACTGGCGCCCATGGAGGCAATGATGAAATAACTGGTAGAAATATCGATCAGCCCCGCGGCCAGGGTGCGCTGGGTTGCCCAGAATACCGCAACGATAGCCAGCGCCGCGCCCAGTGCCGACAGCAACTTTTCCCGGTGACTGGTAGTGTTGCGCTCGATCCCCAGATACGCACGCACTTCACGGATAAATCCCAAACTCTCCCCCCACTCTTCTCTGCGCGCTGCTCTGTTGAACCGGATCTATTCTGGCACTGCCCTGCAGCGCTGCCGTTCCAGGATCCCCGGGAAGCCCCGCGTCTGCCCTACACCGCAGGCTCCGCCCGCGGAACCCTGCCCCAGCGGACCTCGTTACCCGCCGCCGGCAGCACCGGAATATTCTGAGCCAGCAACAGTGAGCCCACTGCCATCGCCGCACCGCACCAGAACACCGCCGCAGGTGACACCAGCCACAAGACCCCGAACAACACCGGGATAACCACAGCGGCAATATGGTTGATGGTAAAGCTGACCGCGGCAGAGGAGGCAATGTCCCGCTCGTCGACAATTTTCTGGAAGTAGGTCTTGATGGCAATGGCCATGGAGAAAAACAGGTGGTCGATGATATACAGCGCCGCCGCAGCCGTCGCGGTCTCCACCAGGGCATAGCCGCTAAATACCAGGATCAACCCGATATACTCCAGAGTCAGCGCCCAACGCTCACCAAAGCGGACAATCAGGCGCCCGATCTTTGGCGCCAGGTACAGGTTCAGCAGGTGGTTGACGATAAACAACTGCGCCACTTCGGCTACCGTATAGCCAAACTTTTCCACCATCAGAAATCCGGCGAAGACCACGAAAATCTGCCGCCGTGCACCGCTCATGAAAGTCAGTGCGTAGTAAAGCCAGTAGCGTTTGCGCAGAATCAGCTTCTTGTGCTGTGCATGGGGCTGCGGAAACGCCGGAAACGCGATCCATAACGCCGCGACGATCACTACCGTAACGCCGCCACCCAGCAGGTAGATCCAGAAGTAATCCAGCTGCAGCAGGTCCGAGGTCAGCCATACCAGACCGTAGGCCGCCAGCGAGGCGAATGAGCCCGCGGCCATGATTCTACCGAGCCAGATGGCCGAACTCTCCTTGGGCAGCCACTGCAGGGCTAGGGACGTCTTCAGGGCCTCGTAATAGTGAAAGCCAACGGACATCAGCAAGGTGGTGCACAGCAGTCCCAGGGTGGAGGGGAAAAAGCCGGTAACCGCCACCCCGATCCCCGTGGCAATCAGCGAGATAAAGGCCAGCCGCTGTTCACGCACCAGCAGCAACACGAATACCACGGTAAATGCGAGGAATCCGGGAATTTCGCGCACACTCTGCAACAGCCCGATTTCCGCCCCGGTAAACTGCGCGCGCTCGATGACAAAGTTGTTCAGCAACGCTTGCCACACGCCAAATGACAGCGGCATGGCGAGCGCCAGTAACAACAGCAGTATTTCTGGACGGCGCCAGTTCAGAGAAGATTGCATGGTAAATCAGTGCTCAGAGATTTCGGATTGTTCGGACTGATGGAAACTCAGTTGGCGCAGGGCGCCGCTGAACCAGGCCAGCACAAAGGCTGCGAGGCTGAATATTCCCGCCCACCACAGGGTGGAGAGTGGCGCGGCAAATTCACTGATCACCCCCGCCGCCAGAGCCCCCACCGCGGCGGAACCGAACAGCGACAACTGGTAGATGGAAATGATGCGGCTGCGCACCTGCTCCGGCGCCAGCAATTGCACAATTGCCTTGCCGAGGGCCGCGGATGCCGCTGCCACCGCCCCCCAGCAGGCACACAGAATCATCAGCCCCACGGGCGTGGGACCGAAGCTGATGGCGATCATCAACGCCGCGCTGTACAGCAGGCACATCAGGACACCGCGCCCGGGACGGTTGCCCTGCCCCCGCCGCAACATTACCACCGTGGCCAGCACGGTACCGGCGATAAACGCAATCTGCAGGGTGGCATAGTAGCCAGCGCCGCGGCCGTAGTCTTCCGCCAGCAGCGGCAGCACCACCAGAAACACGCCGATATGCACCAGGCCGTTAAACCCCACCAGCAAAACCAGCTCGAAAATCGCGCGGCTCTTTTTCAGCTCGGCAAAACCTTCCACCAGTGCCGACGGCAATTTTTGCCGCGCGGATTGCGGTGCCGGCCCCAGGTGGCGCATGCTGAAGAAAAACGCCGCCGCTACACACAGTACCGTCACCTGGATCAGCAGCAATACCTCTGCACCCCATTGGTCGAAGCGGCTCGCCAACAGCATGCCCACCGCCTGCCCGCCGTACTGTGCCAGCATCATCCAGGTCACCGTGTGCTGCACACGGCTTTCATTGATGCGTGCGCTGCCACCCCTGGGTTGCCGCGCGCACCGCTGAACCAGGTTGTCACGCGCCGGCTGCAAAAACGCGGTAAAGACGCCCAGGCTGATACCGTAGATCAGCAGCAGGGAAAGGCTGGGCAAATGGGAGAGCAGAAAAAACGCCAGAAACCCGTGACACAGAGCCAACCCGATACAGGAAAGCGCCGCTACCCGCGCGGAATCAAATCGATCCGCCAGGGCGCCACCAAACAGCAGGAACAACAGGTTGGGCAACAACACCGACGCCTGTACCCAACCCAGCTGCAGTGCCGGCAGGTCCACCAGGGATACCGCAATCCAGGGCAGCAATACCACCTGTAGCCCGGTGGCCAGGGAGGTACCACTGTACCCGAGCAGGAATGTTCGCAGCCGTGCCACCAGTGCGGGAAATGCCATTACAGAATCCGGAAAATCTTGTACGTGCGATCGGGGCGCCATTGTCCCACAGAACGTCCCCCAGAACGCCCCCCGGTTGCGAATACGGTTGCGCTTGCGGGTTACTCAGCGGGCAATGCGCAGGGGCCAGAACCCGCGCAGCAAACGGCGCAACTGCCGCTCCGCCCGGGGATCGTCGCCGTAGGCGGCCTTTTCGTAGGCCGAGGTGATTCTCTCAGCCATCGGGCCGAGGCGGGGAAACTCCCGCTCCACCCGGCGGGCAAACTCCCCCGGTGTTTCGCCAGGCTGGCGAACCAGTCCCACCCGCGCCATACGCCGGCAGAAGCGCAGATACAGCCGCCCGGGTACCGGCAGCTTCGGTCCGCGGCTCGACAGTTTCAGCCACCCCCATAACAGCAGCAGTCCGGCAATAACCGGGGCCCCAATGAAAAGTGCCAGCCGGGTCGGAGAAATTTCCCCCAGCAGGCGCTGCAGCATGCCCTGCTGGCGCTCCTGGTCGAAACTCACCACCGTCTGGTACCAGCGGTAGTTGATCATGTCCCACTGCAGTTGCAGACGGCTGAGAAAAGCGATCTTGTGCAGCGGCAACAGCGCGTCCTGCATAAATTCATCCGCCGCTGCGGATTGCAGCCCGTCGCGAATGCGCTGCGGCGCCACCGCCGCGGTGGGGTCCACCCTCACCCAACCCCGCTCCGGCAGCCAGATTTCCGCCCAGGCGTGGGCGTCGTACTGGCGCACCAGCAGGTACTTCTCCCGCGCGACCCACTCGCCCCCCTGGTAGCCCGCCACGACCCGCGCCGGCACACCGGCCGCGCGCATGGTAAATACATAACTGCTGGCAAAATGCTCACAAAAGCCCTGTTGCGTGGAAAACAGGAATTCGTCCACCGAGTCCTGCCCCAGGGGCGGCGGGCGCAGCGTGTACACAAAACTGCTGTTGAAACGTTTCAGGACTTCGGCAGAAATCTGTTCGGCGCCAAGCCCGCGAGCGCGCAATTCTGCGCCCCAGCGGCGCGCGCGGGCATTGCCCCGCTCCGGCAACTGCAGGTGGCGCTGCAACGCCCGGCTGCCGAGGCCCACGTCCACGGGCAGGCTGTCGCGGGGCCAGGAGCGCACCTCGTAGGCAAAGCGGCTCGCCAGGGGGCTGCGGTAAAACAGGGTGTCGTCGCCGGATTTGCGCACGCCGCGGGTATCCGACTCGGGTCTCGCCATGGCAAACAGCCACGGGCTGTGGCTGGGTTCCTGAATCACCTGGTAGCGGTAGCGCGGCCCCACCGCCGGCAGCGGCTGCGCGTCTTCACCGCCCCCCCCGTGAAAGCCGCTGCGCCCCCGGCCCCAGTGGACCACCCCGTCGCCGGCACCGGGCTCGCTCCAGCGGCGGCCGTCGAAGTGGGTATACACCAACCCGCGCCAGTAGCGCTGCTCCGGCGGCGGTACCGGACCATCGAAGGTGATGCGCAGGGCGGGTTTGCCGGATTTGGACAGGCGGGTGAAATCCCCCGGGCTCATGGAGTCACTGATACCGGTGGAGGCGCCGCCGGCATTTTGCGGCACTGCCCACAGCGGTCCGAGACGCGGAATCACCACGAACAGCAGTAGCATGACCGGCACCGCCTGCGCCAGCAATTTCGCCGACAGCCCGAACGCGCGCCCGGGGCGCGCGGAGCGCCTGCCCTGCTGCGCCGCCAGCGCGGCGGTGATGATCACCACACTGAAAATCCCGTACAGGGCGTAGGGAATGGTCTGCTCGAAGATAAACAGGGTGGCGGCGAGGAAATAGGCGAGCATCAGGCTCAGCAGCGCATCCCGGCGGCTCGCCAGCTCGATATTCTTCAGGGTAAAAGACACCGCCAGCAGTGCCACCATGGGCTCGAGGGCAAACCAGCGCCGGTAGGTGAGCGCCAGCCCCGCCACCGCCAGGGTTACCGCCAGCAGCTTGACCAGTCTGCCGGGCATTTCCCGGCGACCGTAAAAGACTTCCAGCCGCCAGTACACTGCCAGGCACCAGGCGCCCACCAGCCACAGGGGCAGATGGGTAAACTGGGGCAACAGCACCACCAGCTGTGCGGCAAAGATCCACAACAGGCTTTCCCGCGGCAGCAGCGACTGCAACTGGCTGTGGGCCGCACTCACTGTGTCGCCCCCGCCATCCCCAGCACAGGGAACAGGGCCAGCTGCGTCAGCACCTGCTGCCGGTGGGCACTGCCCAGCCCGGGCGCGATGGTCTGCCCCGGCAGGCGCAGCCCGTAGGCGATCTGGGCGCGCTCGGCATCCAGCACCCAGGCGCACAGGTTGCTGAGGCGGGTTTCCACATCCCGCCCACCCAGCAGGTCCCAGTCGAGCCACAGGCGCACGTCGCTGCCGGAGGCGTATTCCTTGGTGTACAGATCGCGCCCGCCGGCAAATTGCTTCCACGCCACGTGGCGCAGGGAGTCACCGGGCTGGTAATTTTTCAGGCCAGCAAAATCGTCGCCCCCCGCCGTGCTCACCTGCTGCTGGTCGCCCTCGCCTGCGGCGGCACCGATGGGCAGCGGACCGGCGGACTTTGGTTGCGGGTAGACCAGGAAGGTCACATCCAGGTCCACCCAGCTCCAGCATTTGAACAGCCCCAGGGGAAAGCGGCTTTCGACGCGAATCCGGGGCGCGGGTACACGGCCGCGGCAAACCACCGGCAATGCGATTGTGATTTCCCGGATACGCTCGCTGGTGTCGTCCAGATCCACGGTCACGCCCTCTTCCGGCGGCCAGGCAATCCGGACCCGCTCGTGCAGGCGCTTGCCGGTGCGCTCCAGTGCGATTCTGGCCTGGGCGTAATCCCCGGCAAATGCCGTTTGCGCTTCCATCAGGCGCAAACGCAGCCCGGAAAGGTTGGCGAAGGTGTGTACCGGCAGCACGACGAACAGTCCCACCAGCAGAAACGCCAGTGCGAATACCAGATTGTTTTCGTAGTTGGTGCCGAGCAGCCACAACAGGAAAATCACCAGCAGAAACCCCAGGCCGACGCCGGTGGGCAGTACGAAGAGTTTGCGGTGATCCAGGGTGACACTGGAGGCCGCTGGCAGTCGCCGCCGGAGCCAGCGCTCCTGCAGCGGCGCCCAACGGCGTCGCCAGCGGGCACTGAAACTCATTGAGGGGGATTGCGGTGACATAAGGTCAGGCCGCAATAATATCTACCTGGTGCATCATGCGTTCCACCAGTTGCCCGCCGTCGGTACCGTCGCTTTGCAGCCGGTGGCCGGCCACTGCCGGCAGCACTGCCTGCAGATCTTCCGGCAACAGGTGGCCGCGACCGTGAATCAGCGCCCAGGCGCGCGCGGCGTGCAGCAGTGCCAGCGCCCCGCGGGGCGACAGCCCCACCGCACATTCCGGGCTCTGGCGGGTGTGCTGCACCAGGCGTTCAAGGTAGTCGAGCAGTGAGTCCGAAGCTTTCACCTGGCCCACCAGGGCCTGCAGTTTTTTCAGACCACCACTGTTGATACGCGGGTTAAGCTGCGCAAGCTGTGCGCGGGGATCAACGCCCTGGAACAGGGCCCGTTCCGCTTCCCGGGTGGGATAGCCGAGGCTGATGCGCATGAGGAAGCGGTCGAGCTGGGATTCTGGCAAGACGAAGGTGCCGGACTGTTGCAGCGGGTTCTGGGTGGCGATGACGAAAAACGGTTCGGGCAGTTGGCGGGTTTCGCCGTCGATGCTGACCTGGCGCTCTTCCATGGCTTCGAGCAGGGCGCTCTGGGTTTTTGGGGAGGAGCGGTTGATCTCGTCGGCGAGCAGCAGCTGGCTGAATACCGGCCCCTGGTGGAAGCGGAATTGCCCGCTGTCCCGCTCGAATACACTGACCCCGAGGATGTCGGCGGGCAGCATGTCGCTGGTGAACTGCACGCGGTTGTAGGACAGCCCGAGTACCTGCGCGAGGGCGTGGGCCAGGGTGGTCTTGCCCATGCCCGGCAGGTCTTCAATCAGGAGATGGCCACGGGCCAGCAGACAGGCCAACGCCAGTTTTACCTGGTGCTCTTTGCCCAGAAGCACCTTGCCGATATCGGCGACGATGGCGGAAATAACTTTTTGCACGGCGAATCCATTACTGCTCGGTTTTTCTTCCACTGCTGCTTTAGGCTTTACCTGCCGCACAGAGCAGTAGTACTGCCAGTGGCCGGTTACGGGGCGGCGCTGCTAGCGATGGTGATTCGCACCTGCGCATCGAGCAATACGCTCAAAAATTGGCCACTAGATTTTAATGATAGGCACAGCGGAAGCCGGAACTACGCATCAAGCCATATTCCACGCCATTGTGACCGCATTATGCGAGCACCGACAAGCCTCGCGCCAGATCCGCCTTCAGGTCTTCAACATTTTCAAGGCCGACGGAAACCCGGATCAGGTTTTCGGTGATGCCCGCACGGACCTTTTCCTCGTCACTCAGACGACCGTGGGTGGTGGTGGCCGGGTGCACGATGGTGCTCTTGGCGTCGCCGAGGTTGGCGGTGACGGAAAAAATCTTGCAGGCGTCGATCACTTTCCACGCCGCCGCCCGATCGCCTTTCACTGCAAAGCTGAACACGGCACCGAATCCACTCTGCTGTGCTGCGGCGAGCTGGTGGTTGGGATGGCTGGGCAGGCCGACGTAGTTGACCTTTTCCACCTGCGGTTGCTCGTTCAGCCACCAGGCGACATCCAGTGCGTTGGTACAGTGCGCTTGCATGCGCAGATTCAGGGTTTCCAGCCCCTTGAGGAATACCCAGGCGTTGAACGGGCTCATGCTGGGGCCACAGGTGCGCAGGAAGATCACCAGTTCGGCCATGACTTCCTTCTTGCCTACCACGACTCCACCCACGCAACGGCCCTGGCCGTCGAGGAATTTGGTGGCGGAGTGCACGACGATGTCGGCGCCGTGCTCCAGCGGGCGCTGCAGGGCCGGGGTGCAAAAACAGTTGTCCACTACCAGCTGTGCGCCGGCACTGTGGGCGAGATCGGCCATGGCGCGGATGTCCGCGACTTCGCACAGGGGGTTAGACGGGGTTTCCATAAACAGCAGCTTGGTTTCGCCGTCGAGGGCATCTTTCCAGGCCTGGATATCTGTCAGGTCGACGAAGGAGACCTTGACCCCGAACTTGACCATGTAACGGGTAAACAGTGCGGTGGTGGTACCGAACACGCTGCGGGAGCAGATGACCTTGTCACCGCTTTTCAGCAGCGCCATGCACAGGCTCAGGATGGCGGCCATGCCGCTGGACGTGGCGACGGCAGCCTCCCCTCCTTCCATCGCGGCGATGCGTTCCTCGAACATGCGCACGGTGGGATTGGTATAGCGCGAGTAGACGTTGCCAGGGGATTCCCCGGAAAAGCGCGCGGCGGCTTCTGCCGCTGAGGGAAAGACGTAACTGGAGGTGGTGTAAATGGGCTCGGAGTGCTCGCCCTCCTGCGACCGGCTCTGGCCTGCACGTACCGCCAGAGTTTCCAGTGCGTAGCCGTCGTCTTCAAACATGGAATAACCGTCCCGGGTTAGTGTGTTGGAAACGGTCATCTTAACCGAAGAATCGACACAAAGCAGAAACGAAGAGCAATAAAGGTATGCAGTACGACGTTACAAATTGAAGACAGAGGGGCCGACACCCACTTTCAGAAGCGTCAGCGCCATAAACACTTCGGCCCACCGATTGGTGGGCCGAAATTAGAGATGGAAACGGGAAAAAAGATCAGAGAGAGCTTTCGTTGCCCTTACTCGCTTTTGCATTGTCATTGCGGGCCGCATGCAGGCTGTTGAGGTACTCCTCGGTGACATCACCGGTGATGTACTCCCCATTAAACACTGAACAATCAAATGCCTCGATCTCACTATTGCCTTCACCAGAAGAAATAATGAGCTCATCCAGATCCTGGTAGATCAGCCAGTCCGCACCGATCTCCTCACACACCTCCTCGGTGGTGCGACCGTGTGCAACCAGCTCGGTAGCGGACGGCATATCAATACCGTATACATTCGGGTACTTCACCGCCGGTGCCGCAGAAGCGAAATACACCTTGTTGGCACCCGCCTCGCGGGCCATCTGGATAATCTGCTTACAGGTAGTACCGCGCACAATCGAATCATCCACCAGCAATACATTCTTGCCGCGGAACTCCAGCTCGATCGGGTTCAGCTTCTGGCGCACGGACTTCTTGCGCTGCTTCTGGCCCGGCATGATGAAGGTACGGCCGATATAGCGGTTCTTCACCATACCTTCGCGGAATTTGACCCCCAGACGGTGTGCCACCATCTGGCCCGCGGAGCGGGAGGAATCCGGAATCGGGATGACCACATCGATATCGTGGTCCGGGCGCTCGCGCAGGATCTTTTCCGCCAGGTGCTCGCCCTGACGCAGGCGCGCCTTGTGTACGGAAACACCGTCCATGATGGAGTCCGGGCGGGCAAAGTACACGTGTTCGAAAATGCACGGGGTCAGTTTCGGGTTATCCGCACACTGCTCAGAGTGCACGGTGCCATCCAGTTCGATGTAGATACATTCGCCCGGCGCCACATCGCGCACCAGGGTGTAGCCCAGCACGTCCAGCGCTACAGACTCGGAAGCCACCATGTATTCGGTGCCCTTGTCGGTGTCGCGCTTGCCGTAGACCAGCGGGCGGATACCGTTGGGATCGCGGAAGGCGACGACGCCGTAGCCGACGATCATCGCCACACAGGCGTAGCCGCCGCGCACGCGCTTGTGGACCGCGCGCATGGCAGTGAAGATATCTTCGGCCTTGGGCTGGAGTTTGTGCTGCTTGTGCAGCTCGTGGGCGAATACGTTGAGCAGGACTTCGGAATCCGAGTCGGTGTTGATGTGGCGCAGGTCCTGCTGGAAGATCTCTTCGCTCACCTCTTTCACGTTGGTGAGGTTGCCATTGTGGGCCATGGCGATGCCGTAGGGGGAGTTGACGTAGAACGGCTGGGCCAGCGCCGGGCCGGAGCTGCCGGCCGTGGGATAACGCACGTGGCCGATACCGAAGTTGCCGGTCAGGCGCTGCATATGGCGAGCGCGGAACACGTCGCGCACCAGGCCATTGGCCTTCTGCTGATTCAGGCGGTCACCGTCACAGGTGACGATACCCGCGGCATCCTGGCCCCGGTGCTGCAACAGGGTGAGCGCGTCATACAGCTGCAGATTGACGTCACTCTTACCTACGATTCCAACGATGCCACACATATTTCAGATAACCCCAGTCATATAGAGACAGTTTCGAAACAATAACAGTGAGATCCGGCGCCGCCTCCCGCAGCCCGAGGATCAGTCAAATTGACCTGCGAAGAAATCCTTGATCGCGCCAGCCGCTTCGCGCGCGCGATCCTCAAATTCTAGAAAGTGCGGAATCAGATTCGATTCCTGCCACCAGTTGTCCTCATTCACCGGCGCCAGCGCCGGGGCGAAGATCAGCAGCGCCATCACGATGATGCAGCCGCGGAACAATCCAAATACCATCCCCAGCACCCGGTCCGTACCGGACAGACCGGTGGCCTCAACAAAGGCGGACAGGGTCATATTCAGGCCGGCTCCCGCCAGCAGAGTGAAAATGAACAGGATGGCAAAGGCGGCGATGGCCTGCAGTGAAGGTGTATCGACGAGGTTGGAGAGCAGTGGCGCCAGCTGGTCGCGGAACATCATCGCCACCACGAACGCCGCCACCCAGGTAAGCAGCGACAAGACTTCGCGCACGAAGCCTCGGCTCAAGCCGATCAGCGTGGAAATGGCGACAATTGCCAGGATGGTCCAGTCAGCCCAGTTCATTCAACCCTACCTGCTACGCGGCGGCCGCCGCGAAGAGCGCGCATTCTAACTTACCGACCGGAGCCCGTGAAGCAGTTCACCAAAACCAGTTACTTTAGGCGGAATCTTTCTCCCCAACCCGCTTCCCAATATCGCAGGCCGGGCAGTCACAGGCATTCAATAGCACGATCAGGCTTTGTAGCGCAGCACCAGGGTCTGGGCGTTCAGCAACTTGTCCAGCTTGCCCTTGTCTGACTGGGCGTCCGCCTTGTCCAGTTTGGGGCCCACAAACACCCGAACAAGGCGGCCGTTCTGGGTATCTACCGCACGGGTATAGGCGCGAAAGCCGGCATCCAGCAATTTGGCGCGCATCCGCTCGGCACTGGCGGCCTCGCGGTACGCGCCCACCTGCACCACCCAGCCCTCAGGCAGGTTGTATTCGTCCAGCGCCGATTTGGCCGGCTCGGCCTTGTCGGTTGCCGCAGGCTTGGCCGTTTTGATCTCTTCCTTGGCCGCGACCTGTGGCGACGGTTTGGGCGCCGCCCGCGCTTCAGGTTCCGGGTCTTGCGCTTCCGCCACCGGCTCCGCGGGCTTGTTCAGGGGGGCATCGGGATCCGGCGCAGTGCCAGACTGTTCGACAAACTCGGGCTGGAAAACCTCGTTGACCGGCGGCGCTGGCTCGATATCCGCGACCGGCGTCGGCTCGGCGATGACGATAGGCTCGATATCCGGGGCCGGCGGGATCTGGCTGGTCACGTCGATATAGCGCACCCCTTCGCGGTCAAACAGGGACGGCAGGAAGATGACCGCCAGCGCCGCCAGCACCAGTGCGCCGACAATACGCTGTTTTACGCCGTCATTGAGGCGGCGCGGAGATTTCGCTCCGGAGGAGTAAGCGGCAGATTCAGGATCCCGGCTGGCCATCACTGTTGTCTCGTATAAAGCCCAGTACTGCTGCAACGGTAAAGAAAGAACCGAAGACAAGCAACCTGTCGCCCGCTTCCAGCTCCCGCGATACCTGCTCCAGGCGCTCTGTGACCGGGATACAGTCCGCGCCGACCTGCTCCGGCGCCACCCCAGCCGCAGCCAGCCCACCGGTCAGCTGCGGGCAGTCTGCCGCGCGCTCGTTACCCGGCAACAGCGCCGGATACCAGTGATCCACCAGTTCAGACAGCGGGGCAACGAGCCCGGCGATATCCTTGTCGCCCATGGCGGCCATCAGAGCCAGGGTGCGCCCCGCTACCGGATGGGCGCGCAGCCACTGTGCCAGGTACTCCGCCGCGGCGGGATTGTGCCCCACATCCAGCAGCAGGTCCCGCTCGCGCCAGCGCAGCTGCTGGCAGCGGCCGGGCATGTGCAGGCTCTCCAGAATTTCACAAATCTCCTCCGCTCCCGGCAACTCGCCCGCCAGCGCCAATGCAGTGATCGCCGCAGCAACACTGGGTGGCGGCAGGTGCACGGTGGGCAGACCGAATGCCAGCCGGGGTTCAGCAGTGAGCTCATAGTGCTGGTTTTGCAGTGTAAACTCGTGCCCGAAGTAGTAGCTGTCGCAGTCGAGCTCACGGGAAATATCCACCACCGATGCCGGCGGGTGTGGATCTGCACACACGAAGGTCTTGCCCGCCCGCAGAATGCCGGCTTTTTCCCGCCCGATCACTTCCCGGTCACTACCCAGCCAGGCCTCGTGATCCACTGCGACACTGGTAATGATGGCGATATCCGCATCCACCAGATTGACCGCATCGAGCCGGCCACCCAGCCCCACTTCCAGCAGCGCGAACTCGACTTCTGCCTGTTTGAACAGCCAGAACGCCGCCAGCGTGGTGAATTCGAAATAGGTCAGGCTGATCTCACCTCGCGCCGCCTCAACCGCCGCAAACGCCTCGATCAACTGCTGATCGCTCACCTCCTCGCCGTCGATCCGCACCCGTTCATTGAAGTCGAGCAGGTGTGGCGAACTGTAGGCACCGGTACTGTGGCCGCCGGCCCGCAGCAGCGCCTCCATGGTGCGCACACAACTGCCCTTGCCGTTGGTGCCGGCAACGGTAATCACCCGCCGCGCGGGGTCGGTAACATCCAGCTGGCGGGCCACTGCGGAAACCCGCTCGAGGCCCAGCTCAATTTCCGTGGGGTGCAGCTGCTCCAGTCGGGCCAGCCAGGATTGAAGGTCACGCATGGGGAGATTCAAACTTTTGGAAATATGGAGGGAATTCTAGTCGCGAAGCATCAGAGGAAACAGCAGAAAAGCAGCACTTAAACCGCGCCAGCGCTTACTTACCGGTTCGTGCGTGACGCGAAGGTGCCGATGCCGGGGGTGGTCTTGCGAGACCTTCGAAAACAGGGATGTTTTCGAAGAGCCCCCAGGGATGGGTTGAGGGGGGACGCCTAGTCCGTGTCTCGCAAGACCACACCCGGCAGCGGTACCGCCACAACGGTCGCCACCGGGTCCACGTGAACAGAGCGACTACAGATCAACTATTGGTGAGCTTACCCAGCAGGCGACCAACCGTATTCCGCATGTCGTGGCGCGGGATGATCATGTCGATGGCGCCATGCTCCAGCAGGAATTCCGCGCGCTGGAAGCCCTTCGGCAGCTTCTGGCGGATGGTCTGCTCGATGATATTGGGGCCGGCAAAACCGGCGCGGGCGCCCGGCTCCGCGGCATTGATATCCCCCAGCAGCGCCAGCGATGCGGAAACACCACCGTACACCGGGTCGGTCATAATGGAGATATACGGCACACCGGCCATACGCAGTTTCTCCAGTACCGCAGAGGTCTTCGCCATCTGCATCAGGGAGATCAACGCTTCCTGCATACGTGCACCACCGGTCGCCGAGAAGCAGACCAGCGGAATATTCTCATCCAGCGCGCGCTGGGCTGCACGGGTAAACTTCTCACCCACCACATACCCCATGGAACCACCGTGGAAAGCGAACTCGAAAGCCACCGCCACCAGCGGCTTGCCTTCCAGCAGGCCCTGCATGGCAACCAGCGCGTCTTTCTCGCCGGTGGCCTTCTGCGCCTGGGTCAGGCGGTCCTTGTACTTTTTAACATCCTTGAACTTGAGGCGATCCACCGGCTCCACGTCGGTAGCCAGCTCTTCGCGGTGCTCGACGTCCAGGAACATATCCAGACGCTTGCGCGCGCCGATGCGGAAATGGTGTTCGCACTTGGGGCATACCTCCAGGTTGCGCTCCAGCTCAGGCAGGTACAGCTGGGCGTCGCACTTGACGCACTTTTTCCATACACCTTCCGGAACCTTGCTCGCGCCGGCACGGCGCTCGGTGCGAATTACCGCGGGAACAATTCTTTCTAACCAGCTCATTCTGTTTCCAATATCCGATGCGTGACCGTCTTACGTGTTGCGGGCATTTACTTGCAAATTTTTACCTGCGAGAAAAAACCGCCCTGCAGCCAAGCAAATATTAAGTGACCAGTAATTCTGAAACCGCGAATTAAACCACTTTCAAAAACATTGCTCTTGGCCAGTCAAGCCGCCAAATAGGGCGTTCTGGCCAAAAACATCAGGCTAGGCACGGTTGTACTCAGCTATCCAGAGCGGTGCGCATCTCACTGACAATGGCACCTATCCGGTCCTTGGCCGCGGCGCCATCCGTCGCCTCGGCCACCGCACTCACCAGCACACTGCCCACCACAGCACCGTCGCCATCGGCACTGACCGATTTGGCGGAGGCGCCGTCCTTGATGCCGAATCCCACACACAGCGGCAGGTCGGTATGGCGGCGGATGCGGGCGAGGTTTTCGCGCACGGAATCCAGGTCCAGGTGGCCTGCCCCGGTGACACCTTTCAGAGATACATAGTAGACAAAGCCGCTGGCCAGCCGGGTAATTTCAGCGATGCGCTCGTCGCTGGTGGTGGGCGTCAGCAGGAAAATATTGCGCAGGTTGCGCGCCTCCAGCATCTCGTTCAGGGGGCCCGCCTCTTCCGCCGGCAGGTCCACGGTCAGGGCGCCGTCGGCCCCGGCCTCCTGCAGGCCATCTGCAAAAGCCTCTGCCCCCATTCGCTCGATGGGATTGTCATAGCCCATCAGGATTACCGGGGTATCGGCATCTTTACTGCGAAACTCTTTAACCAGGGCGAGACATTTGCGCAGAGAGGCCTTGTTGGCCAGCGCGCGCTCGTGCCCCTTCTGGATCACCGGCCCCTCCGCCATCGGGTCGGAAAACGGCACCCCCAGCTCGATCAGGTCGGAGCCGCTGGCCACCAGCTGGTGCATCAGGTCCACGGTGTTTTCAAGACCGCCGTCGCCGGCCACGATATAGGTCACCAGCGCCTTGCGCCCTTCGCTGCGGAGCCGGGCAAAGCGACGGTCAATTCTGTTCTGTTGTTGTGTCACGATGCCGCTCCTTACACTTCGATGCCGTCAATGGCCGCTACCGTAAAAATGTCCTTGTCGCCGCGACCGGACAGGTTCACCACAATGTTCTGCTCCGGCGACATGCTCGCCGCCAGCTTGAGGCCATAGGCCACGGCGTGGCTGGACTCCAGCGCGGGAATGATGCCCTCGCTGCGAGTCAGGGTGCGGAAGGCTGCCAGCGCTTCGTCGTCGTTGGCGGTGACATAGTCCACCCGGCCGATGTCTTTCAGCCAGGCGTGTTCGGGCCCTACCCCCGGATAATCCAGACCCGCAGACACCGAGTGGGTCTCGATAATCTGGCCGTCTTCATCTTCCATCAGGTAGGTGCGGTTGCCGTGCAGTACGCCCGGCACGCCGTCGTTCAGCGGAGCCGCGTGGCGGCCGGTTTCCAGGCCGTCGCCGCCAGCTTCCACGCCATACATTTTCACCGACTCGTCGCCGAGGAACGGATGGAACAGGCCGATGGCATTGGAGCCGCCGCCGACACAGGCAACCAGCGCGTCCGGCAATTGGCCGAACTCCTCCAGGCTCTGGCGGCGGGCCTCGCGGCCGATCACCGAGTTGAAGTCCCGCACCAGCTGCGGATACGGATGCGGGCCGGCGACGGTACCGATAATGTAGAAGGTGTCATCCACATTGGTTACCCAGTCGCGCATGGCTTCGTTCATCGCATCTTTCAGCGTCTTGGAGCCGGACTCTACCGGAATTACCTCCGCGCCCAGCAGCTTCATGCGGTACACATTTGGCGACTGCCGTTTTACGTCTTCGGCCCCCATGTAAACGGCGCACTTCAGGCCCAGGCGGGCAGCGACGGTGGCGGTAGCCACGCCGTGCTGGCCGGCACCGGTCTCTGCAATTACCCGGCTCTTGCCGCTGTGCTTGGCCAGCAGGGCCTGGCCCACGGTGTTGTTCACCTTGTGCGCGCCGGTGTGATTGAGGTCTTCACGCTTGAGCCAGATGCGGGCACCGCCGGCCTCCGCTGTCAATCGCTCCGCCAGATACAAAGGTGACGGGCGGCCGACATAGTGGGCCAAGTCGTAATCAAATGCGGCGAGGAATTCCGGGTCGTCTTTCAGGCGCGCATACATTGCCTGCAGTTCGTCGAGGGCACTGATCAGAGTCTCGGAAACAAAGCGGCCACCGAACTGCCCGAAGTGCCCGCGGGCATCCGGGTAGGCACCGTAATCGATCGGCGAAGAAGGTTTACTCACTGCTCAAACTCCTTGTGTAAATTCTGTTCCGCGGCTACCGAGCGCGCCGCACGGATGAATGCGCGCACCTTTTGCGGGTCTTTTTTCCCCGGCGCGGATTCGACACCACCACTGACATCCACCGCATCCGGCCGCGCGCTGCGCACAGCCTGTGCAACATTGTCCGGGGTAAGCCCTCCGGCGAGTACAATCTGGCGATCAACGCCCTGCGGCACCCGCTGCCAGTCGAAGGTATCGCCGGTGCCCCCGGGCACCCCGGGGCGGTAGGCGTCCAGCAAAACGCCACGGGCATCGGCGTAGGCTGCCATTGCCTCCAGCGGATCCAGCTCCGGCTTCATGCGCAGGGCCTTGATATAGGGGCGGTGGAACTGGCGGCAATAGGGGGCGGTTTCGCTGCCGTGAAACTGCAGCAGGTTCAGCGGCACCTGCCCCAGCACCTGCTCCACCTGTTGTGGGTGCGCATCCACAAACAGGCCGGTCAGCACCACAAACGGGGACACCGCGCGGGCAATTTCCACTGCCTGCTCGGGGGAAACATTGCGCGGGCTGGGAGGGTAAAACACCAGACCGAGCGCATCTGCACCGGCCTCTACCGCCAGCAGGGCGTCTTCGACTCGGGTAATTCCGCAGATTTTTACGCGCATAATCCTTCAACCGCTGGTTTGCCGGCCACTGCAACTACCGGGCAGGCCTCCACAACCGGGGCGCCGGCAATCCGGGATCCCGACAGCAGAGATGATCAGAGAGCCCGCGATACTAGCAGATAGACGAAGCTGACGAAACGCAGCAGTCGGCGGCCTCGCCGCTGTCGCGACTCAACCCCGCCCCACGCCCCCCAGGGGCAGCGGCACCAGCAACGGGCCCGGCTCCGTTTGCGGCAACACAATGCTTTCCGGGTACTGAACGTCGACCAGATAGAGACCATGCGGCGGCGCGGTAACACTGGCCGCGCTGCGATCCCGCGCCGCCAGTACGTCACCCACCCATTCCGGCGGGTGATCACCGCGGGCGACCGCCATCAATACTCCGGCGATATTACGCACCATGTGGTGCAGGAAAGCGGTGGCGCTCACTTCCAGCACGATCAACTGCCCTACCCGGCCAATATCCAGCTGGATCAGGCGCCGCACCGGCGACTTCGCCTGGCACTGGGCCGCGCGAAAACTGCTGAAGTCATGTTCGCCGATCAGGTGTGCCGCGCCGGCACGCATGGCATCGAGATCGAGATGGCGCTCGGTCCAGGTCACCTCGCTGGCGGCCTGGGCGGAACGGGTGGGCGCACTGTGAATCAGGTAGCGGTAGGTGCGACGCTGCGCGGAAAAGCGTGCGTGAAACTGGGGCGGCACTTCCTGTGCCCAGTGCACGCGCACGTCGAAGGGCATCTGTGTATTGACCCCCTGGACCCACGCCTTGGTGGGGCGCGCCGCGCGGGTATCAAAATGAATCACCTGACCGGTGGCGTGCACCCCGGCGTCGGTGCGCCCCGCACACACCAGCGTCACCGGTTCCGCCGCCACTCTGGACAGAGCCTGTTCCAGGGTTTCCTGTACGGTGAGGCGATCGTGCTTCTGCTTCTGGAACCCCCGCATACGGGTACCGCAATATTCCACACCGAGCGCCACCCGCCGCAGCCCTTCGGGCAGGGTCTCTCCCGGCGGTACTTCTCCGTTGGGTTTGTATTCGTACTTTTTCATGGATGTCGCAGATTCATCTGGCATACAACTAAAAAGCTCCCCAACAAGCTTAGAGAGCCAGCGCCAGAAAAGAAAAGACCCCGCAGTTATGCGGGGTCAAAAGTGTTGTTGTAGACAGCTGGGAAATATCAGGCCATGCGCTCGAGCATATCCCTGGCCCGCTGTTGCTGTTCACCGGCGGCCTCATCGACCACTTCACCAAGGATTTCACGGGCGCCGTCTTTGTCACCCATATCCAGATAGGCCTGGGCCAGTTCCAGCTTGGTACTGACTTCGTCACTACCTTCCAGCAGGTTCAGTTCGGAATCGAGATCGCTTTCCAGGTTGAATCCCAGGTCCTCAAACTCCGCCCCTTCTTCAGCGCCCTGCGCTGCCGCGGGTTCGGAAACCGGCTGCGCAGCCGCGGGTTCTTCTTCCACCGCCAGGTCGAAATCCAGGTCCGCTTCGGCCTCGCTGGCCTGCGCCATATCCGCAGAGCCACCCGCAGCCAGGTCATCGCCCAGCTCCAGATCTCCCAGGTCGATGGAATCCAGGTCCA
>ENA-ORCV01000324-ORCV01000324.1-marine-metagenome-genome-assembly--contig:-NODE-324-length-42185-cov-4.262800_pt1 | contig 42185 bp, 37 predicted proteins | sample MGYA00237779_ERZ508509 | MGnify/ENA primary metagenome ERZ508509 (study PRJEB26180, sample SAMN06268772) | marine metagenome | isolation source: Bioluminescent Bay, La Paraguera, Puerto Rico | place... | reverse complement strand
AAATCCCCCCCCGAAAAATTAACTCTAAACTCTTCAATTCCGGGCAAAATCACCTAACTGATAAGCGGGGCGCGCTCGCGCGCGCCCTAAGAAAGTGTTAACGCGGAACAAGTTCCAGCCGGTAGAGACGAGTTAGGCAGAGGAAGGCCTTGGCGAGAAATCCGTACGCAGTTCTGGGCGTGGCGCCGACGGCGAGCGATTCTGAAATTCGCTCGGCGTTTCGCGCCCTTGCGAAGAAATTTCACCCGGACCGGAACCCGGACGACAAGCGTTCGGAGGAGCGGTTCAAGGAAATCTCGGCGGCGTTCGACATTGTCGGCGATCCCGACCGGCGCAAGAAATTCGACCGCGGCGAACTCGACGAGGATGGCCGCGAACGGGCCCATCCGTTCGGCCAGTGGTCGTCAAAACGCGGCGCGCCCGGCGGCGGCGGCTATGGCGCGGCGGGCGGCATGGGCGGAGGGATGGGCGGCGGTCCCGGCGGCGCCTCCTTCGAGGATTTAAGCGACATCTTTTCCGACCTTTTCGGCGCAAGGCGCGGCGCGCCCGGCGGCGGTCCCCGCGCGGCGCAGCGCGGCCGCGACGTGCGCTACCGGCTCGAGGTCGACTTCCTCGATGCCGCGGCGGGCGCCAAGAAGCGCGTCACCATGCCGGACGGGCGCACCCTCGATCTTTCGATCCCCGCCGGTCTCGACGACGGCCAGACCCTGCGCCTTAAAGGCCAGGGTGAGCGCGGTCCCGGCGGCGTCGGCGACGTTTATGTGGAAGTGAAGGTGAAGCCCCACCCGCTGTTCGAGCGCAAGGGCAATGACATTCACGTCGAGGCGCCGATCACGCTGAAACAGGCGGTCCTTGGCGGCAAGATCACCGCGCCGACCATCGCCGGCGACGTGACGGTCACCGTGCCGAAGAATTCGAGTTCCGGCACGGTGCTGCGCCTGCGCGGCCGCGGCGTCGTCAAGGGCAAGAACGGTCCGGCCGGCGATCAGTATGTGAAGCTGAAGATCATGCTGCCCGAGGGCGGCGATCCCGAGCTTGAAGAATTCATCAAGCGCTGGAAAGGCGCCGATCATCCGTCCGCCAAGCATTTCGCTGGCGTTTAAACGGCAATCTTGATGTAATGACGTTGAAAACACCGCTCATCCCGGCGAAGGCCGGGATCTGGGTAAAAGTACCGTTCCGAGTGTTTGAAGAGATTCCGGCTGGAGTTTATCCTCGGACCGGCCTTTGGCCGGATCCGGGGGGCGGAATGACCGGACCAAGTTAAGGGGTTTCTGCCTTGTCCATCTCGCCGCGCAAGAAGCAGCAGCTCGCGACGTTTCTCGGCGGACTTCAGGGCGCGACGGCGCTGAAGCTGTTCGCCGCGATCGAGGCCGACCGCGCCGCCGGCGGCAAGGGCCTGCCTCATGATGCGCTGCTCGACAGTCTGAGAAAGCAGATGCTGGCGCGCGGCCAGCGCCCCCCTGCCAGAAAGCCCGACGCGAAGCGGCTTTTCTTCACCCCGTTCGAAGATTTCTTCATCGGCGCGCACGGCTCCTCGAACCGGCGCATTGAGATCGCGCGCCCCTCTCTCGGCCCGATCTGGCGGCTGATGATGACCGACAGGGCGCTCGCCGATGCGGCGCTGGCCGCCGCCGCGCTCGATGACGCCTTGCGCGGGAAAGGCGATCCGGCGTCCCTTGAGCGTGCGTTGTTTTTCGCCGCCGAAGCCGGTCTTGGCCGCCTTTGCGCGGTGGCGGAAGACAATAGAGAGGCCGCGTCCCGCCTTGCCGACGCGCTCGGCGGCGAGGGGGCGTTCGGCGATCTTAAAACCCTCAACCGGTTGCTCCGGGGTGTTGAAATCTTGAAGGCGCTGCACCGGCTCGTTCCCTCGGGCGCGCCCTCTTTAAGCGAAACGCAGCTTTACGAGCTGCGCGCGCTCTTTCTATCCGCATACGGAAAATCACGACGGCTCGGCGCCGATCTTTTGCTGGCGCTCAAGGGCCGGCTTGAAAAGCCGTGGCGCGCGCTCGCCGTCTATTATCATCTCGACCGCAGCTCCGACGAAAGGCTTGTGGCGGCGGGAGAGCAGATCGCCCTTCTCAAGGACAGCCTGATCGACGATCTCGAAGCGCTTGCCCGCGCGCTCGAACGGGACGGCGCCGGCGCGCTTGAAGCGGACACGGCGCGGCTCAGGATCCGCTATTTCGCAGACTTCGCCGACGGTCTCTCGAAGGAAGCCGCGAAAGCCGGCGACACGGTGTTTTTGAAACGCATCGACGCCTGCCGCGACGTCGCCGCCGAAGCGTTCGAACGGTTCGGCGAACTGGCGCTTGCGGTGTTGCGCGAGGCGACGCCGACGCGGCAGGCGGGCGGCTCGACGCGGCTGATGGCGCAGCGCCCCGACATTGCAAGGCCGCTGACCCCGGCTGCGGTTGAGAACGCCTGCGATGCGGCGGGACTGATTGCGGAAAGCGCGGGGCTCGCCGAACGGCTCGGCGCGGAGGCGGCGTTCGCCGCCGACATCGCGCGCGACGCCGCCGACCGCCTCACCGCCTACGCGAAAGACCTCGTCGTCGAGATCCGCGCCGCCGAAGGCGAAGAGCGCCGCGCCGCCCGGCGGCTTCTGGAGCATGTTCTCGTCATGGCGGCCTATCTGGTGGAAAGTGAAGAGATCGAGACAATTCGTGATCGCGCGGCGACTGCATCCCTGACGGTTTGACGCTAACTCCATCGGCGCAGCAGCCTGAAAGAGAGCTCATGGACGGCGAAACACGCAAGACTGAATTTCAGACGGCGGGGGGCGAAAAGCTCGCCGCGGCGCTTGAACTGCCGCGGGGCGCGCCGCGCGCCTATGCGCTGTTCGCCCATTGCTTCACCTGTTCGAAAGACATCAAGGCGGCGCGCGAAATTGCGCGGGCGCTGCGCAAGCGCGGCTTTGCGGTGCTGCGTTTCGACTTCACCGGGCTCGGCGGGTCGGAAGGCGATTTCGCCAACACGAATTTTTCCTCCAATGTCGCCGATCTTGTGAGCGCCGCCGATTACATGCGCAAGGAATTCGAGGCGCCGGATATTCTGATCGGCCATTCGCTCGGCGGCGCCGCGGCGATCGTTGCGGCGAAACATATCCCCGAGCTCAAGGGCGTCGCGGTGATCGGCGCGCCGGCGGAAGCCGATCATGTCACCATGCAGCTTGGCGAGCAGCGTGCGGAGATCGAGGAAAAGGGCGTTGCGACGGTGCGCCTCGCGGGCCGGCCTTTCACCATCAAGAAGCAGTTCCTCGACGATCTTTCCGGACAGACGGTGATCGACTGCGCGGGCGATCTCAAAAAGCCGCTCCTGATCATGCACGCGCCCCTCGACCAGACCGTCGGCGTTGAAAACGCCACCAGGATTTTCATCGCGGCGAAACATCCCAAAAGCTTCATCAGTCTCGATACGGCCGATCACCTGTTGTCGGATGTGAAAGACGCGCATTACGCGGCGGGCGTGCTCGCCGCCTGGGCGGTGCGTTATGTCGGCTATGAAGAACCGCTAGAGGAAGAAACCGGCGCCGCGCCGGCGGTCGCCGATTTCAAGGGCGGGGCCCGGGCGCGGACGGTTCCCGGCGAGCCGTTCGCCGTCGCGCTTTCCGTCGACGGTCACCGGCTGGTGATCGACGCCGGCAAGGAGGAAGGCGGGAGCGATCTCGGACCTAACCCGACTCGCACGGTCGAAGGCGCGCTCGCCGCCTGCGGCGTGATGACGATGCACATGTATGCGCGGCGCAAGAAGTGGGACCTTCGCGCGGCGGAAATCGATGTCAGGCGGGAAGCGTCCCAGGACTCCCATGTCCCTTATGTTCTCGAAAAGACCATCCGCCTTGAAGGCGCGCTCGATGACGCCCAGCGCGAACGGCTGCACGAGATTGCGGATAAATGCCCGGTTCACCGCATGCTCACGGATCATGTCGAGATTTTGTCGCGAATGAGTTGATTCTGTTAATTTTTTGAAAGGACAAGAAAGCGCTTTGCTTACGCCGCCGGCGCGCTTATTTACCAAAGGGTCAAAAGCGGTGGGGCGCGTTTTCGAGCGTGAGGCTTTGTAGAAGCGACTGAGTGAGATCATTATGCCCAGAATTTCTTCCCGTCATTTCCTGAAAAACGCCGCCGCCGCCGCGCTTGTCGCGGCGAGCCTGACTGCCGCGCCTGCGTTTGCGCAGGCGCCGCGCCTGACGGCGCCGCCGGTTACGGCCGATGGCGCGCTCTCCTTCGCCGACCTCGTCGAACGTGTCAGCCCGGCAGTGGTGAGCGTTCTGGTCGAGCGCGAAGTCGAGGCGCCGCAGATGCCGACCGGACTTGAAGAGTTTTTCAATTTCCGGTTCGGCCAGCCGGACGCGCCGCAGCCGGATGGCGACGACCCGTTCAGCGATGACGGCGTGCGCCGCATGCAGGCGGAAGGCTCGGGCTTTTTTATCGATCGTGAAGGCCATATCGTCACCAACAACCACGTGGTTGAAGAAGCCGATGTGGTGCAGGTGCGCCTTGCGGACGGCACGGTCATCGATGCGGAAGTGGTCGGCGCGGACCCGCTTACCGATCTTGCGGTGCTGAAAGTCAAAGCCGACAGCAAACAGCATTATGTCGAATTCGCCGAAGACGTGAACCTTCGCGTCGGCGACTGGGTGCTGGCGGTCGGTAATCCGTTCGGCCTCGGCGGTACGGTGACCAGCGGCATCGTCTCGGCGATCGGCGGCCAGAACCGCGAAGGCCAGTTTCTGGATTTCATCCAGATCGACGCGCCGATCAACCGCGGCAATTCCGGCGGACCGACCTTCGACCTTCAGGGGCGCGTCGTCGGGGTCAACACCGCGATCTATTCGCCGAACGGCGGCAGCGTCGGAATCGGCTTCGCCATTCCGTCGAAGGTCGCGAAGGAGACGATCGCGCAACTGATCGCCAATGGATCGGTGACGCGCGGCTGGCTCGGCATTCAGCTTCAGGAAGTCGACGGCGATATCGCCTCGGCGCTGGGCGTTAAAGACAACAGCGGCGTACTCGTCGCGGAAGTCATCGACGGTACGCCGGCGGAAAAAGGCGGACTTGAAAGCGGCGATGTCATCACTGCGATCAACGGCGCGCCGGTTCCCAATCCCAACATGCTCTCGCGCCGTGTCGCATCATTCCCGCCGGGCGAGAAGATCGACGTCAAGATCCTCCGTGACGGCAAGGAAAAAACCATCAAAGTGACGCTTGGCGAGCGCGACGACGATACGCTTGCGCAAACCGAAGAAACGCCGTCGAACGATAATGAAGACACGCTGGCCAAGGATGTAGGCCTGCGGGTCAGCGAACTGAATGATGCTTTGCGGCGGCAGTATCGCGTGCCGGACGATGTTGACGGGGTGATCGTGACCGGCGTCAAGCCGGGCAGCGCCGCCCAGGAAGCCGGCTTGAGAAACGGGGTCGTCATTCTTCAGGTCGACGGTCAGGCCGTTACGTCGGGCCGCGATCTGCGCGACTCGATCGATAGCGCGAAAAAGAGCGGCAAGGACGCTGTCCTGCTGCGCATGCAGCTCGGCGGCGTGCGGCAATTCGGCGCTTTAAGCCTCGGCGATTGACCCTGAAACGCCTTGTAAAAAGCGGCGGCGACGGTCCTGTTTATCGTTACCGCCGCTTTTGTCGTCTCTCATAGTCGGCTATCCTGCGGCCAATGCGAATATTATTGATCGAAGACGATTCGGAAACGGCGGCGTCCGCAGCCAAGGGCTTGCGCGACGCCGGTCATGTCGTGGATCACGCCATAGACGGCGAGACCGGGCTGACAATGGCCTGCGCCGGCGGTTACGACGCCTATATTGTTGACCGCATGCTGCCCAAGCTCGACGGGCTGACGCTACTCGCCCAGCGACGCGACGACGGCGATCAGACGCCGGCGCTGTTTTTGTCCGCACTCGGACAGGTTGACGACCGGGTATCCGGCCTCAAGGCCGGCGGCGACGACTATCTCGTCAAACCCTACGCGCTTCCCGAACTGCTTGCCCGGGTTGAAGCGCTCGGCCGGCGCGGCGCGGCGGCGACATCCGGCCAGACGACGCGCTACAAGGTCGGCGACCTTGAACTCGACCTCATCACGCGGGTTGTGCGCCGCGCTTCGGCAAGGATCGAACTGCAGCCGCGGGAGTTTCGGCTGCTCGAATATCTGATGCGTCACGCCGGTCAGGTGGTGACGCGGACCATGCTGTTGGAAAATGTCTGGGAGTATCATTTCGATCCGCAGACCAATGTGATCGATGTTCACATCTCTCGCCTGCGTTCGAAAATCGACAAGGGATATGACAAAGCGCTTCTGAAAACGGTTCGCGGCGCCGGCTACACATTATCGGATGACGATTAACAGCCATGTGGCGGCTGTTACGAACGACCTCGTTTCGCTTCACGCTCATCTTCGTGCTGTTGTTCACTTGCGCCGTCGCCGTGCTCGGGCTTGTCGTGTATCGCGTTTCTTTCGGCGAAGCCGCCCGCCAGACTGATATCGCCATCGATAAGGAGCTTGCGGTGCTCGCCGAGCTTTTCGCGTCGGAAGGCTCCGGGATGTTGACCCGTGTGATCCGGCAGCGCACCGCTTGGCGCGACGACCGGATATTCATTCTGATCGGGGAGCCTTCCGGCGCGCTGCTCGCCGGCAATCTCACGGCATTGCCGGAACAGGCGCTGCAGGCGGAAGGCGATTTCTTCGATTTTGAATTCGAGCGGCCGGTCGTCGATGCGGCGGGCCGCGAGGCCGGCGTCGAGAATCGCCAGGCGCGCGGCAAGATCGTGCGCTTTCGCTCGTCGCCGGAAGCCGAGCAATCATATCTTGTCGTGGCGGCCCACGATGTGGCGGCGCGGGAATATCTGCAAGGGCGCCTTGCGAACGCCTTTTTGTTGATTTTGACAATCACGATTATCCTTGGGGTCTTCATCGGCCTTTTGTTTTCACGCTCGTTGCTCAGCAGGGTCGAGGCGGTCAGCAAGACCGCCCGCGCCATTCGCGCCGGCGATCTGTCTCAGCGTATTCCCCGCACCGGCGCCGGGGACGAGGTCGATCATTTGAGCGAGAACCTCAATTCGATGCTCGATCAGATCGAGCGGTTGATGACCGGCATGAAAGACGTCAGCGACAATATCGCCCACGATCTGCGTTCGCCGCTGACGCGTATTCGCAACCGCCTGACTTACGCGCTTGAAGACAACACGGCGTCCATAAAGGCGGACGCATTGCAAAAGACGCTCGAAGAGACGGAGCGCCTTCTCGGAATCTTCAACGCGCTTTTATCGATTGTTCGCATTCGCTCAGGCGAGGGCGCGCGGTCCATGGGGTTGGTCGATCTTGCGGCGATTGCGGAAGAAATGGCTGAGCTTTACGAGCCTGCCGCGAGGGACGCGGATTTCGAACTCATTCTTGTCGTAACGCCGTCGCCGCTGGTCACCGGCTCGCGCGAACTGATCTCGCAGGCGATCGCCAACTCCCTCGACAATGCGCTGAAATACGCAGTCGGCGGCACGCGCATCGAACTCAAGGTCGAACCTGTTGAGAATGGCGACGTCAGGCTTTCCATCACCGACAACGGCCCCGGCATTCCGCCTGAGGACCGGGTGCGGGTCCTCGAGCGCTTCGTCCGGCTTGAACGCAGCCGGTCGACAAGCGGCAGCGGGCTTGGCCTCAGCCTTGTCGCGGCAATCGCCAGCGCCCATGGCGCTGAATTGCGCCTGGAGGACGGCAGGCCAAGCACCGTGTGGGCCAAGGGCGAATTCGGACTGCGGATCGTTATCGACTTTCCCCCGGCTACGGAGGAATAGGCGCGGGCGCCGGATTTCTCTATCGGCCAGTAAAAAACTGGACTTTCTGCAAATTACGCCTTGTAGCGAATCGGAAATCAGTTCTTGCTTGAACTAGGCCGTTGATATCGGCGGCTGCGAGAAATGCTCTCAACACTATATTGAAGGAGCCAGCCATGAGCAAAGCTGAATTCATCGCCAATGTCGCGAAAGCCGGCGATATGAGCAACGCTGAAGCCAAGCGCGTCGTCGAACTCGTTTTCGGCGAAATCGAAGCGGGTCTGAAGCGTTCGAAAAAAGAAGGCAAATATACGATCGGCACGTTCGGCACATTCGCCGTTTCCAAGCGCGCCGCCCGCAAAGGCCGCAATCCGCGCACCGGCGAGGAGATCAAGATCAAAGCGTCGAAGTCCTTGCGCTTCCGCCCGTCTTCTAGCCTCAAGGAAGCGGCGGGCTGCTAAGCCGAAACTTTATTTCGCTTCATTGATGAAACCGCCGTCGGAAATCGTCCGATGGCGGTTTTTTGCTTCTTGCGGCCGCATTTGGCTCTGGCGGTTTTCGCCGGAGCGTGGTCAAGTCAGGACTAATGACGGAAAGTGCGACCCTCGGCGATCGTATCAGTTTTGCGCCCGCGGCGTTTGATCCGGATGCGGCGCAATTATTGCGCGAGGCGTTCGGCGCGCGGTTTCATGGGCTAGGCAAGGACGAACAGGCGCTGGTCGCCGGCGCAGCTGCCTGCTCGCCCTATCTGCGCCGGTTGATGATGCGCGATCCTGACTTCGTCGCAGAAGTGCTGCGCGCGCCCTCGGCGGTCATGCTTGAGCGCGCCTGCGCGGATGCGACACGCGCGGCGGACGCCGAAAGTTCCGACGAACAGCTCGCGATCCTGCGCCGGGCAAAAAACCGGGCGGCGCTGCTTATCGCGCTCGCCGACATCGCCGGCTATTGGGACGTCATGCAATCCGCAGAAGCGGTGTCAGCGTTCGCCGACGCTGCTATCAGCGCGGCGATCCGCGCCGGCTGCCGAAAGGCCGGCCATGATGCGGACGCGTCGGGGATCGCCGTTCTCGCCATGGGCAAGCTCGGCGCGTGCGAACTCAACTATTCGAGCGACATTGATTTGATCGTCCTGTACGATCCCACGGCGATGGGCGCGCTGGGCAAAACGGAAGCGCAGGCCGCGGCGGTCAAGGCGGCGCGCGAAATGGTTGCGCTCCTGCAAACGCAGACGCCGGACGGCTATGTCTTCCGCACCGATTTGCGGCTGAGGCCAGATCCCGGCGTCTCGGCGCTGGCCATTTCCGTTCAGGCGGCTGAAACCTATTACGAGGTCTACGGACAGAACTGGGAGCGGATGGCGTTCGTCAAGGCGCGTGCGGCGGCGGGCGATATCGGTGTCGGCGAGGCGTTCCTGTCTTCCCTGAGGCCATTCGTCTGGCGTAAGTTTCTCGACTTCGCCGCCATTGAAGACGTCAAGGCGGTGAAGAAACAGATCCATTCCGCCAAGGGCGGCGCGACAATTGAATTTGAAGGCCACAATATCAAGCTCGGGCGCGGCGGTATTCGGGAAATTGAATTTTACGCCCAGACGCAGCAGCTCATTCTCGGCGGCAAGAATCAGAATTTGCGTGTGCGCGGAACGCTTGACGCGCTCTCAGCGCTGAACGCTCATGGTCATGTGAGCGATGATGTCCATCGCGAACTGGCAGGCGCCTATCGCTATCTCCGCCATGTGGAACACCGCCTGCAGATGATCAATGACGAACAGACTCATCGCATCCCAAAAGCGCCGCAGGATATTGAACGGCTCGCTGCCTTTCTGGGCGAAGCGAACATTGAAGCGTTCGCCGACCGGCTGATCCCGGTCCTGCGCGGCGTCGAGCGGCGTTATGACGGTCTCTTCCGGAGCGACGCCGACGAGGCGGCGTCGGTCGGCCCCATGGTGTTCACCGGCGTTGAAAGCGATCCGGCGACGATCGAGACGCTCAAGACTCTCGGGTTCAAACGCCCGGAAGATGTCAGCGAGACGATCCGGCGCTGGCATGCGGGCGGGCTTCGTGCGACGCGCACAGAACGCGCGCGGATTATTCTCACCAAGCTGATGTCTCCGCTGCTTGAGGCGCTGTCGAAAGCCGGCAATCCCGACGACGCCTTCTTCGCCTTTGCGGATTTTCTCTCGCGTCTGCCCGCCGGCGTGCAGGTTTTTTCGCTGCTGGCGAACAACATCGTGTTGTTCGACCGGCTGATTGAAATCATGACGGTCTCGCCGTTTATCGGCCGCGAACTGTCGAAACGCGTGAACTTCATCGAACGGCTTGTCGAAGAGTCGCTCGCCGCGCCGCCGCCAGCGCCCGAAACCTACGCAGAAAGTCTCAAGGACACGCTCGCCGCCGCCCGTGATTATGAAGACGCGCTCAACATGACGCGGCGCTGGGCGGGAGAGGCGCGGTTTCTCATCGCCGCTCAACTTGCTGTCGGTTTGCGGCCCGCAGCGGATGCGGCGGCGCATTTTTCCGCCATCGCCGACGCCTGCATCATGGCGATGTGCGAGGCGGCGCAATCCGAAATGCGCCGGCAGCATGGCGACATCGACGGGGCGCTGGCGATCGCCGGTCTCGGCCGGCTCGGCGCAAGGGAAATGACCGCGACGTCGGATATCGATCTCATCTTCATTTACGATGCGCCCGCCGATGCGCTGTCGACCGGCGCGCGGCCATTGTCGCCGACGGATTATTACACCCGCCTCGTGCGCCGCATCGTAACAGCGCTCTCGGCGGCGACGCCGGAAGGCGCGCTTTATGAAGTCGACATGCAGCTTCGCCCGTCCGGCGGCGCCGGTCCGGCGGCGGTCAGCTTGTCAGCCTTTCAGCGTTACTACGCGGAGGAAGCCTGGACCTGGGAGCTGATGGCGCTTTCGAAAGCGCGCGTCATCTGCGGCGGCGCGAGCCTGACGGGCGCCGTTGAAAGCGAAATCGAGACCATTTTCCGGCGGCCCCGGGAGCGCGAAAAACTTAAAGCCGATGTGGGCGACATGCGCCGGCGTCTGCTGGAAGCGAAACCCGGCGCCGGGCCCTGGAATGTCAAACATGTGCGCGGCGGCCATACCGACATCGCATTTGTCTGCCAGTATCTTGCGCTAGAGCATGGCGCCCGGTGGGGCAGACCGCCGCAACCGAATGTCGGAGCGATCGCCTGGTTCGCGGAAAAGGGCGCTCTGTCGCGGGAGGATGCGGAGAACCTTTTGGAGGCGCAACGATTATATGACGGCGTTTTACAGACGGCGCGCGCGGCGACTGGCGGCGTGTTTGCGCCGGAAGGCGCCGGCGCCGCGCTCACGGCGCGCATGGCCTCGCTATGTGAGCGTCAGTCTATTAAAGAAGCTGAACAGGCGTTAACCCGCCGTCAGGAGCAAGTCGCGAGTATATATTGCAGGGTGATCGGACCCTATTCGGACCGAGAACAGAACGTTCATGACGGGGACAGTTGAAATACTGATAATCGGCGGCGGCGAGGCCGCCTATTGCGCGGCCGCCGCAGCGGCGCGGGCCGGCGCTGCGACGGCGCTTGTCGCGCGCAAGAAAAGCGAATGCGCGCCTTCGCCGTCTTCCTGTCATGTGCCGAATTTCGTCTGGCGCCGGCTCGACCTTCAGGAATACGGTCTGTCGCTTGAGCCGGTGAGCGCCCTGGTAACGCTCCTGCCGAACGGCGAAACGGTCGCTTCCTCTGCAAGCGCCCGCGACACCAAGGCGGCGCTGGCCGAAACCGGCAAGCACGATCATGTGGTCTGGACCGAATTTGTCGAGGACATGAAAAAGCTTGGACGCGATGTTCATCTGTCGCCGGCGGTGGGCGGTTCGGGGGCTGCGAAAATGAACAAGCTTGCCTATCTTTACGGCGGCCTCGACGTTTTATCCGCGCTCGGACAAGTCACCGGCGGATGCGCCGATCTCCTCGACGACTATCTCGCCGATGAGGGGCTGAAAGCCCATGTCGCCGCCCACGCGCTGTCGCCCGCCGGTGTCGGGGCGAGCGAAGCCGGCGGCGGCGCATCGTTGCCGGAACTTTTCAGCGAGGACGCCTGGAGAGTGCGCGCGGGTAAAGACAGCCCGCAACTCATCAAGACCCTGCAGACAATCTGCAAGGACAGCGGCGTCGATTGCCGGGAAGACGACATCGCCGACATCGCCGGCGAAAGCGGCCGCATGCAGACCGTCACTCTCGCCGGCGGCGACAAGTTGAAAGCGCGCTATATTCTTTTCGCCTCGCCGGAAGCGGCCGCGGTCAACGGCTATTACGGCGACGCCGCGCCGCTGGCGGCGCGCGGCCGGGCGACGGCGCAGTTGCGCATCAAACTGAAAAAGCCGTTCGCGCCCCCCGTCGCCGATGAAAAGGCGGTGTTTCAGATTATCGACGACCTCGCCGACCTGCAGGCGGCGAGCGACGCCGTCGCTGACGGCGCGCTTCCGGACAAGCCGCCGGTTGCGTTCGAATTCGCCGAGAACGGCGATATCATCGCAAGAACTTCTTATTGCCCGAAGGCGTTCCGCGAAGACGACGAATGGCGCGGCTGGACCGGGCAGGACCGTCAGGCCGTGACCAAGCGCATCATGGACCGGTTGAGCGACCGCATCGACGGGCTGTCGGTGAATGTTCGCAAGACCGATTTCAAACTCTACGGCGCCGACGCGCCGGAACACGACCGTTTCGTCAATGGCGGCGAGAATATCTTCATCCTGCCGAACCGCCACAACGCCATCGCGGAAGCCGTCAAGCTTGTCGACAAGGTGCTGAGCGGTGAGTGAAACGCAAGGCCAGTACCAGTTCGCCGGGCGGATCGAGGGCGGGATCGACGCCATCGTCGTCGGCGCGGGCTTTAACGGGCTGGTCGCCGCGGCCTATCTCGGGCGCGCGGGCCTCAAGACCATTCTCCTCGGCGCCAGCGCCGATGTCGGCGGTGGCGTTAAAGAGCGGACATTTGCATCGGGCCTTAAATATCCGGACGGAGAACATCTCGTCTCGCATCTCGATCCGGTGATGATCGAGGATCTCGATCTGTACCGGTTCGGCCTTTCATACGCCGCCCGCCGTCTCGATACGGTCTATTTCTTCGAGGATGGCCAGAGCCTGCATCTGAGCGGCGACTTGCTGCGCGCCGGCGGGGTCGAATACGAGGATGAGGACGAGCGCGCGGCGTTTGCGAAATTCATGGAGGAGGCGCTCGAGGCGGCGGCGTTTCTGCGGCCGGTGTTCGAGCCGGTCGGCGGCGACGCCAAAGCGTTCGACAAGCTGATCCGTTCCGCGCCGGCGGGGCTCGCCGCACGTATCAATCAATATCTGCTCGCCTCGGTCGATGACGTGCTCGACGCCGGGCTGCCTTCCGGCCTTTTCAAAACCGCGATGACGAGCGAGGCGGCGTTCAGAGCCGGCGCCGCGCCGAACGAGCCGTTCAGCTTCATGGAATTGTTGCGGCGCTGGTCCGGGGAAGTCTCCGGCCTGCAGGGCGCGCTTGCTTTCCCCGAAGGCGGCGCGCCGGCTGTCATCGATGCGCTGCGCCGCGCCGCACAGGCGGCGAAAGTCGATATTCGCGAAGCCGTGCCGGTGTCTTCAATTCTGATTGAAAAGGACAGGGCCGCCGGGGTCGAGTTTGAAGGCGGCGGGCAGTTGCGCGCGCCGCTGATTATCGCCGCATGCAACGCCGACCGAGCGTTCCAGCGCATGATTGGTCCGGCGGAACTCGATCTTGAATTTCAGCGCGCTCTTCTCGCGCCGGCGCCGAAGATTGCGCCGGCTTCGGTTCACCTCGCGCTCAGCGGTGTCGCACGCGATGAGAAAACCGAGGAGAATATGCGCCGCCGGCTGGTCTATGCGCCGCCGCCGGCGAAACTGCGCCGCGCATTCGCTGAAGCCCGGGCGGGCGATATTCCCGAAGACCTGATTGTCGAAACCATCTTTCCGGGCGCGCTTGACGGCGGTCTCGCCAGCGACAGCCTGCAGACGCTTTCGGCCATCGCGCATCCGCTGCCGTTTGATCTTGAGGCTGACGAAAAGCGCCGCGAGGCGATCCAGAACGCGATCTTCAGCAATCTTGAAAAATTCGCGCCGGAAATCACTGGCCGGATCGAAGAGACGGCGTTGCGTCTCGCCGCCGATCGCGCCGGGGAGGCCGGTGAAAAACCGTCCGTGTTCGCCGCAAGAGGGCCGGTCATCCGTCAGGCGGCGCTGGCGCGGGCCGCAGCCGCTGGCAATATCGGCGGGTTTTATTTCTGCGGACCGGAGGCGCAGGTCGGCGCCGGACTTTCGGGACTGGCCGGGCGTATCGCCGCCAAACGCGCCCTCAAGGAGTCAAGGCGGGGAGGGTTTTCATGATTTTTCCCGCTGACGATGTCATCGCCGACAATCCGCGAGCCTCGCCGCTCTACGCCGCGGCCGCTGCCGCAAATGACGCCAATGTCTGGACGTCGGTCAATGGCTGGGCGGTGGCGCGCGTCTTTACGTCGGTGGAGAAGGAATACAAGGCTGCGAAAGACGGCGCGGCGATTGCTGATCTCGGCCCGCTTTCCCGTTATGCGGTGCGCGGCGGCGATGCGGCGCTGTTTCTCTCCCGCGTTACCACCGCGCCGGCGGCGCGGCTCGATCCCGGCGACAGCGCCCGCGGCTTGATGCTCGACTATGAAGGCGGCGTCATCGACCTTGCGGAAGTCTCGCGGCTTTCGGACGATCTGTTCCTGCTGACGACGCCGACGCCCCATGCGCGCCGGTTGCAGCTCGCGGCGCGCGGGCTCGATGCGGGCGCGGAGGATATTTCAGAAGCGGTGGCCGCGCTCGGCGTGTTCGGCCCCGGCGCCGGTGAAGCGCTCACCGCCGCCGGCATGAAAACCCCGGGCCATGAGGTCGCGTCCTCCGCCATGGTGCGCGGCGTTGAGACCGCCGCAAGGCCGATGCAGTTCGGTGCTCTGCCCGGCGTCGAACTCATCTTTCCCGCCGATGAAGCGCTGACGGTCTGGGAGCGGCTGGTGCGCCGCGGCGGCGTCGGGCCGATCGGTCTAGATGCGCTCGAGACCTTGCGGATCGAAAGCGGGGCGCCGCGGCCCGGCGTCGATTTCATTTCCGCCGATCACGCCCGGGCGAGCGGCCGCCGCACGCCGGCGGAGATCGGGCTGCCGCATTTGGCGCCGCTCGACCGCGGCTGGTATAACGGCCGCCGGGGCCTGCGCTACACGGCGCCGAAACCGACGCGGGCGCTGGTGACCCTGCTGATCGACGACGACCGCTCGGCCCCCGGCGCAGCGGTCTTTTCCGGCGGAAAGGCGGTCGGGCGGATCACCAGTTGCGCTTGGTCGCCGACCGCCAAGCGGGTTATTGCGTTTGCTGATGTTTCAAGGCCAATAGACGGAAAAGGCTACGAAATTTCCGTTCCTCCCCCGGCCGAAGGCAATGTCCCGGGCAAGCTCTTCGAGACCGCGGAAAATATTCTGGCGCGGGCTTATCTCGCCGCCCAAGCCAGCGCGACGGATTCCCGGAGCTGAGCCGTTTAAGGATCGGCTGGGTAAGAATTGGCTGGGAACACATAAGGAGAAACTTGATGAAGAGGATCATTCTTGGATCCGCCGCGGGTCTTGCAATCAGTCTCGCAGCAGCGGCGGCGTTGGCCGCGACGCCGGCCGGCGACAAGGGCGGGCGCGGTTTCGACCGTCTCGACGCCAATGGCGACGGCAAGATCACCGCAGATGAAATGAACGCCAAGCACGCCGACATGATTGCGGCGGCTGACGCCAATGGCGACGGCGGCGTCACCAAGGAAGAAATGAAGGCGTATCACGAAAAACGCCGCGCCGAGATGCGGGCGAAACACAATCCCGACAAGAACGGCGACGGCGTTGTCGACAAGGAAGAGTATCTTGCCTCGGCGGAAGAACGCTTCGACCGCATGGACAAGAACGATGACGGCGTCATCAGCGAAGATGAAAAAGGGCGCGGCAAGGGCCGTCGCCATCATCGCGGCGGCAAGTAAGCCGCACCAATCGAGCGCGGACGGCGATTGCGTAGTTTCGCCGTTCCGTGCGCCCCGGGGTTTAACCAGCGAGGCTCGCGCAGCCGTTGGCGAAAGCAGAAGAAACCGACGAAGCGCTGGTGGCGCGCGCAGGCCGGGGCGACAGGGCGGCGGCGGCGATGCTTGTCGAGCGGCATACGAACAGGATTTACGCTGCGTCTTTCAAAATGCTCGGCGCGAAGGACCGGGCGGAAGATGCAACGCAGGAGACGTTTTTAAGGCTGTGGCGAAACGCGGCGAAATGGAAACCGCAAGGCGCGAAATTCGAAACATGGCTTTACAGGGTGGCGATGAATATTTGTCTTGATCAGATCCGGAAACGAAAGCGCGAGGCGCCCGAAGAAGCCGCCCCGGAGCAGATCGACCAGGGTGCGCGCCCCGACGACGCCTATTTTATCGGAGAGCGCCGTTTCGCGATCGACGAAGCGCTGGATGCGCTGCCGCCGCGTCAGCGCGAAGCGATTACGCTGTGCCACTTCCAGGAGCTCTCCAATATCGAGGCGGCGGAGATCATGGAAGTCAGCGTCGAGGCGCTGGAATCGCTGTTGGCGCGGGGGCGCAGGGCCCTGCGCGCGCGGCTAGAGCCCTTGCGCGAGAGTTTGATGGGAAGGATGAGCGATGAAGCGACAGCCAACATCAATTGATCCGTCGGCGCCGGAAACGCTTGATGCGTTGCGGCGCGGTTTTGAGACCTACGGCGCCGATCCGGCGAAATGGCCGGCGGCGATGCGCGACCTTTACGCCGCCGCGGGCGAGATGGAAGAACTCGCCGCCGCGCGCGCCGACGCGGAAGCGCTTGACGGGTTTCTCGACGCTTCAACGCAGCCGCGCATGAGCGCCGATCTCCACAATCGCATCATGGCGCAATACGCGCCGCCGCCCGCGCGCGTTTCGGTTCTCGACGAGATCGCGGGCGTGTTTTCGCGTTTCCGCCTGCTGCCGGCGGGAGCGCTCGCCGGCGTTGGTGCGCTCGGTCTTGCGACCGGCGTCCTGACGGCGAGCACGCAGGCGGCGCTGACGCCGGAATACGAGGCTTATGCGTATCTCGAAGACTCGTCGCTGGCTGCATCGCTGATTGATGAAGAGGGGGCTGTCCTATGGGACGCGGACTGATTATCGCGCTGCTGGTTTTATCGGTTGCGCTCAACGTTTACATTCTTGGCGTTCATTCTGGGCGGCTGCTGCATGGCGCCTTCCCGCACAAACCGCCGCATCATGAGCAAACGCGCTTCGCCGAACCGGAGAGCCCGTTCCGCATGCTGCGTCACGCCGAGGAGCTGTCGCCGGACTCGCGCGACAAGTTCCGCGATGCGTTGCGTGCAGGGCTTCCAAAGGTGCGCGAGGATCATCAGGAAAAGCGGCGTTTGCGCAAGGAACTCGGCGAACTCCTCAGCGCCGATCAGCTGGACCGGCAGGCGATCGAAGCGAAGATGAGCGAGATCCAGGCGCTTGAAACCAATCAGCGCGAACTCCTGAACAAGGCGTTTCTCGATGCGCTTGAAACGCTTTCCGCCGACGAACGCCGGCAGTTGTTAAAAGCGTCCGACGAGCGGCGCGCAAAACGCCGGGAGCGGTTCAAGAAGCGCATGGAAGACCGCCGCGGCCCGCCGCCTGATGACGGCCCTGTCGATATGCCGCCGCCGCCGGAAGACGAATAAAAGCTTTATTATTCCGCCGCGCGGGTGATCGCAAAGTCGGGCGCCGGCGGTTCGCCGGTCAGCAGCCAGGCTTCCTTGCGCACGAACGCCGGCAGGCGGACTTTCGCCTCCTTGCGGCGCGGGAAGGTGGCGCAGGCGACGGTGCCTTTGCCGGGCTGGCTGGCGAGGGCGAGAATGCCGCCCTGCATTTCCATCAGCGATTTCGAAAGCGCGAGACCGAGGCCCGACCCGTCGCGGCTCTTCGAGAAATGGTTTTCAGCGAGTTCGAACGGGCTGCCGAGTTTTTTGAGCTGCGCGCGGTCGATGCCGGAGCCGCTGTCGGCGATGATCACCGTGACGCCGTCGAGATCGGCTTCGGCGGTGAGCGTGACTTCCCCGCCCTTGGGCGTGAACTTGACGGCGTTCGACAGGAGGTTGAGCGTCACCTGTTTGACGGCGCGGGCATCGGCCCAGACCGCCGGGGCGTGGCCGACCGAGGCGGTGAGTTTGACGCCGGCGTCGGCGGCGCGCTTGGCGACAAGCCGCGCGCTTTCGTTAAGGAGTTTTTCAAGCTCGACTTTCTTCGGCTCGAGCTGAAGCCTGCCGGCCTCGATCTTCGACATGTCGAGAATGTCGTCGATCAGTTCGAGGAGATGGCGTCCGCTCGCCAGAATGTCGCTGATATATTCCTTGTATTTAAGATCGCCGAGCGGCCCGTAGAGTTCCGACTGCATGACTTCGGAAAACCCGTTGATGGCGTTCAACGGCGTTCTGAGTTCATGGCTCATATTGGCGAGGAATTCGCTTTTCGAGCGGCTCGCTTCCTCTGCGCGATATTTCTCGTACTGATATTTCTGCATGGTCTCGGAGAGATCGCGGCGCGAGGCTTCGAGGTCGTCGACGGTCTGTTTGAGTTCGCGCTCTTTTTTCTGCTGCGCTTTCGCCCGGCGTTTCAGGTCGGTGACGTTCGAGGCGACGCAGACCGAGCCGCCCTCGGCGGTTTTGCGGCGCGAGATATGCGCCCAGCGCGCGCCGGGAAGCGCCACTTCGGCGGTCTCGGCGTCGTCGCCCTCGATCGGCCCGAAATGGTCGAGCAGGAGATCGCCGGCGACGCCCGCGCAGGTCGAAACGTCCTTGGCGGTGAGGCCGGGCTTCAGCATCTTCGCCGGTATCCGGAAGATCGACGCGAACCGCTTGTTCCAGATCGCCAACCGACCGCGCGCGTCCCACAGAACGAATGCTTCGGGAATGCTTTCAATGGCGTCTTTAAGACGCGTCTCGGCGATCGCCGCGCCCGGCGCAATCGCCTTGGCGCCGGAAAGGTCGAAGGCGAGACCGGCGCGCGAGAACCGCGTCGCATCGGGAGCGGTGCGCAGATAGGTGCGCGTCCAGCGTCCGCCGGGATCGCGGAAGCGCACAACGCCCTCGCTGACGCCGGAAGGCTCGCCGCTGAACACCGCCAGCGCCGTACGCAGGTCCTGCGGATGCACGATGGCGGAGATTTCGCGCAAGGTGAAACGCCGGTCGCGGGCGCCGAGCCCGAGCGGCTCGAGCAGCGAGCGCGACATTGAGACGAGGCGCTCCTTGCCGTCATAGAACCAGGGCGAGCAGCGCCCGCCGGCGAGGGCCGCGTTGAAGTCGGTCAGCGTCGTCAGCGCATGGGCGGCGTTGGCGGCGGTGCGGCTCTGGCGAATGAACGCCGCCATTAGCGAAATCACCACGACGCTCATCGCTGCAAGAATGACCGCGAAAACGATCCACGGGCTCGACCGGTCGAACATGTCTGCGGCCGGCGCGGCGAGCAGCAGCGCTTCGCCATTGTCGAGCGGGCGCCAGACCGCGGCGATCCGGCCGCCGGGAGACTCGAGGTTCGCCTTGCCGCGGCTTTCAAGATCGAGACCGCGCAGCGCGCTGGCGGGGATCAGCACGATGTCGGTGCGGCCGGCGGCGGTGAGGACGTCGCCGTCGCGGGAGAGGTGATAGGCGGCGGAATAGCCGCCGGGCAGCATCCGGCCGAGCGCCTCGCGCGCCGGGGCGCCGGTCATGATCGCGATATTCATCGAACCGGCGCCGTCGCTCGCCGCCTGTTCGAGACGCAGTTCGGTCTCAAGGCGCCGCGCCGAGGATTTGTCGTGAATCTCGAAGACCAGCAGCACCGCGAGAATGACGATGAAAGCGCCGGTGAGGAGAGACAGCCGGCGCGGCGAGAGCGCATCGATGCGCGCCGCCAGATCGAGGCCGGGATTGTCTTTCACGTCTTTCGCCATCGCGCTAGAGCGCCGCTCTCATTGTCTTCCGGGAACCGCCGAACATAGCAAACCGGCGCAGCGACCGCCACGCGCCTGTTTACGTTTTGTAAACTATTCCTGTTCGTTCGAGCCTGTCACGCCAGAATCGCGTTAACGATTGAACTTTGCGGCGGGCCGAGCGCGAGGGGGAGCGAGCCTTCTTTTCCACAGGGGCGAAGCCCCGCCGCGCAAGGCTTTCAGGGGCTCAGGCGCGCGATCCCGCTTGGATTTCGCCCCCGTCGCGGTTAACGAAAACGCCATGAGACATTTTCTGAACACATCCGACTGGTCGCGGCCCGAGCTGCAGGCGATGATCGATGAGGCGCGGGCCATGAAAGCCGCCCCGATCGGCGACGCCTTGAAGAACAAGACGGTGGCCCTTCTGTTCCTCAACAATTCGCTCAGGACCCGCACGTCGTTCGATGTGGGCGCGAAACAGCTCGGCGGCCATGCGGTGGTGCTGTCGCCGTCGGGCGGCATGTGGCCCCTCGAATTCGAGGACGGCGTCGTCATGGACGGCGAGGCGGAAGAACATGTGAAGGAGGCCGCGAAGGTGCTCTCGCGCTATTGCGACCTGATAGGCATTCGCGCCTTCCCGAAATTCGTCGACTGGAAGGAAGACCGCAAGGACAGGATTTTGAACGCCTTTGCGAAATACGCGGACGTGCCGGTCGTCAACATGGAGACCATCACCCATCCCTGTCAGGAGATGGCGCATGTGATGGCGTTGCAGGAAAGGTTCGAAAAGGACGGGCGCGGCGCCCTCGACGGCAAGAAGTTCTTGCTGACCTGGACCTATCACCCGAAGCCCCTGAACACCGCGGTCGCAAACTCCGCGCTGATGATCGCCGCGAAATTCGGGATGAAGCCGACGCTGCTTTGTCCGACGCCGGACTATGTGCTTGACGAGCGCTATATCGCGCAGGCGACGAAAGACGCCGAAGCGCACGGGAACGCGCTGACGATCACCCATGACATCGACGAAGCCTATGCGGGCGCAGAAGTCGTCTACGCCAAAAGCTGGGGCGCGCTTCCCTATTTCGGCAACTGGGAAGAGGAAAAACCGATCCGCGATCTTTACCGCCATTTCATTGTCGATGAAGAGAAGATGGCGAAGACGGCGGATGCGCTCGTTTCGCATTGCCTGCCCATGCGGCGCAATGTGAAGATGACCGACGCTGTGTTCGATAGCGCGAATTGCATCGCCTACGAGGAAGCGGAAAACCGCCTGCATGTGCAAAAAGCGATCATGAAGGCGTTGGTGGGATGAGACAGATTATCGCTATTATTATTGCTGCGGGTGTATCCTTTTCATTTTCTACAGCTTTAGCCAAGTCAGATTTTGAGGGCGTAGAAAAGACAATGGCTCAAGAGCAAGCCAGGATTGATTGGGATAAATGGCTAGATGATGTTGAGTTGTATATCAACGACCGATTAGATGTGCGTTCAGTATATGACCTGAAAAATATTGATACTGTTGCAATTGCTTATGTGCGTGCATTTGAAAGCGAGTCTTTAATTCGAATAGATTCTTATCCTCAAACTACGCACAACTTCAAAAATGGGGAACAGTTCGTTGAAGAGCCATTCGCAACCCTCAAAGTAGTCGAGCGACATGATCGACAACAGAGTAAGGACTCAGTAAATGAGGCTCTGCACACCGTCACCCACATGGATACTTTTTATAAAGAGGTTTCGCTGACCGACTTCGATCGCGTCAAAGATGCAGTGGAGTCCGCTGGATTTCCCAACTTGTCGCCAGTCATGCCGAGAACGGGCTGTCTTGATGGAAATTTTTATCTGATAATAGTAGCGTCACCGCAAACTAAAAACCGTGTTTATCGACATGTGTGTGATGAGAACTATGCTTCCGATATCGTAGTCATGCGGGCACTGTTTGATCTTGCAGAGCAAACTGCGCCTGGAGCAAAAACTATTATCGATGGTATTTGGCGGGAAATTCGCGCACGCCATCAGCGTTAGAACGTAACAACAATGACCACACCTTCCTCAACTCGCCAGACTATCGTCCAGTTGCTCTCCAATATGAGCGACGCCAAGGAGATACGCTCCTATCTCCAGCGTTTCTCCGAGGTCGACCAGACGCGCTTTGCGGTCATCAAGATCGGCGGCGCGGTGCTTTCCGAGCAGCTTGAGGAAACCGCCTCGGCGCTCGCCTTCCTGCATACGGTGGGGCTGACGCCGATCGTGCTTCACGGCGGCGGGCCGCAGCTCGATGCGGTGATCAAGGAGCGCGGCATCGAGACGCCGAAGATCGACGGGCTTCGTGTTACAAGCGCCGAAGCGCTTGACGCGGCGCGCGACGTTTTCATCGGCGAGAACATCAAGCTGGTCGAGGCGGTGCGGAAGCAGGGGGTTTCTGCTCACTCGCTCACCTCCGGCGCCATCGAGGCGGACTATATCGACAAGGCGAAGTTCGGCTTTGTCGGTGAGCCGACCAATGTGCGACTTGGGCTGTTGCAGTCGATCGCCAGTTCCGGCGCCATCCCGATCCTCACCTGTCTCGGCATCGCGCCCGGCGGCCAGCTCCTGAACGTCAACGGCGACTCGGCGACCCGCGCGCTTGTCGGCGCATTGCAGCCGATGAAGATCATCTTCCTCTCTAGCGTCGGCGGGCTGCTCGACAAGCATGGGATCCCCATGCATTCGATCAATCTTGCGTCCGACTACGACGCGCTGATGAAGGCCGACTGGGTGCATTCCGGCATGCGGCTCAAACTGCAGGAGATCAAGCGCCTCCTCGACGCCGCGCCGCTGTCGTCATCGGTTTCGATCACGACGCCCTCGGGCCTCGTCAAGGAGCTTTTCACCCATGGCGGTTCGGGCACGCTGGTCCGCAAGGGCGAGCTCATTCACACGATCGCAAAGAAAGAAGCGCTCGACCGCGCGCGCACTGAAGCGCTGGTCGAAACGGCGTTCGGCCGGAAGCTCACAGGGAAATGGTGGGACAGTCTCGACATTCATGAAGTCACGATGTCGGCGTCCTACCGCGCGGGCTCCATTCTCACGAAAGTCGACGACTTCATCTATCTCGACAAATTCGCGGTGATGGACGATGCGCGCGGCGAAGGCCTTGCGCGCACGGTCTGGCGGCGCTTCACGAAAACGACCCCGCGCTTCTTCTGGCGTTCGCGCACGGAAAACGCTTTCAACGCATTTTATCATGACGCCGCCGACGGGTCGGTGAAGCGGGGCGCGTGGACCGTCTTCTGGCATGGCGAAGACGACATGAACGCCATTGCGGAAATCGTCGAACGCATCGCCGCGATGCCGCCGTCATTTGAGGGGGAGTGAGCAATGAGCGAACCGTTCCTTGTCGGACTTGTCGGCGCCCGCGGGCATACGGGCCGCGAACTCATCCGACTGATCGCCGCGCACCCCGAACTGATGCTCGCCTATGCGGTGAGCCGCGAATGGGCGGGCAGGCCCGTCGCCGAGATCGCGCCGGAAGACCAGGACGAATGCATTTTCGAAGCGCTGACGCCGGCGGATGTCGGCCGCCGCCGCGCCGATGTGGTGATCCTCGCCATGCCCGACGGCGCCGCGGCGGATCATGTCGCCGCCATCGAAAGCCAGGCGCCGCACCGGGTGATCGTCGATTTGTCAGCGGACCATCGCTTCGATGACGATTGGGTCTACGGCCTGCCGGAGCTTCATCGCGACGCGATTGTCGGCGCCAAACGCATCGCCAATCCCGGCTGCTATGCGACGGCGATGCAGCTCGCCATTGCGCCGCTTCTGCCGCGTCTCGGCGGCGCGCCGGCGGTGTTCGGGGTTTCGGGATATTCGGGCGCCGGGACCAGCCCGAGCCCGCGCAACGATACCGAGCGTTTGAAAGACAACCTCATGCCTTACGCGCTTGCCGGCCACAAGCATGAGCGCGAAGCCTCGCGTCATCTCGGAACGCCGGTCCGGTTCACGCCGCACGTGCATCCGGCGTTTCGCGGGCTTCTTGTTACGGCGCACATCCCGCTCAAGGATGAGATGGACGCGCTCGCGCTGGCCGGTCTGTTCGAACAAAAATACGCAGACGAACCATTGATTTCCCTGCGCAACGCCCCACCTGAATTGCGGGACGGATCAAACCGCAAAGGCGTGCTGATCGGCGGCTTCGCCGTCAGCGAGGATGGGAGGAACGCTGTCGTTGTGGCGGCGGAAGACAATCTCCTTAAAGGCGCCGCCGTGCAGGCGATCCAGAACGTCAATCTCGCCCTCGGGCTTCACGAACTGACGGGGATAGCAAACTAGCGAATGGCGGCGGAGAACGGCGATTTCCTGGTCCAGGCGGCGACTTATCTGGGCGCTGCTGCGATTGCCGTTCCGATTTTCAACCGTTTCAAGCTGGGCTCGATCCTTGGCTATCTCGCTGCGGGCGTGGTCGCTGGGCCCTATGTTCTCAACATTCTCCAGCAGGAAGAAGGCGTGTTTCACGTCGCCGAGTTCGGCGTGGTGTTATTTTTGTTCGTCATTGGCCTCGAGCTTTCGCTGTCGAGGCTGTGGTCGATGCGCAAACAGATTGTCGGGCTCGGCGTCGCGCAGATGGCGGCGACCGGGCTGGTCCTTTCCGGCCTGTTTGCGGCCGCGGGGGTGTTGCCGACCGGGCCGGCGATCCTCGCCGGTCTGTCCCTGAGCTTTTCGTCGACGGCGTTCGCCCTGCAACTGATGAAAGACCGCGGCGAGCTCAACAGCGCCTATGGCCGGCAGTCCTTCGCGATCCTGCTGTTTCAGGATCTCGCCGTCATCCCGCTTCTGGCGGCGATCCCGTTTGTCGCCGGCGTTTCCGCGGAAGCCGCCGGCTGGACGGACGGGCTCAGGGCCCTCGGCGTCATTGCAGCGGTGGTGCTGATCGGCCGCTATTTCCTCGATCGGGTGTTTCGCATGGTCGCCGGTTCGGGTTCGCGCGAAGCGTTCGCCGCAACCGCCTTGCTGGTCGTCGCCCTCACGGCGCTCGCTGTTTCCTGGGCGGGCCTGTCGATGGCGCTTGGCGCGTTTCTCGCCGGCGTTCTGCTCGCGGAATCTACCTACCGTCACCAGATTGAAACCGACATTGAACCCTTTCGGGGGCTGCTGCTGGGACTGTTCTTCATCTCCATCGGCATGCGACTCGATCTTGAACTGATTGTCTCGTCCTGGATGCTCGTGGTCGGCGGCGCCGCCGGCCTGATCGCCATCAAATCGGTCCTCCTTTACGCCGTTGCGCGCCTGTCAAAAGCGAAACACGGGGATGCGCTGAAGACCGCCGCTGTGTTGTCGCAAGGCGGAGAATTCGCGTTTGTGGTGATCGCGCTCGGCGCCGATGCGCTGTTATGGGGCAACGGCGCCGCGACCTTGATGTCGGCGATCGTCACGATTTCCATGGTTGCGACGCCGCTTCTGGTTCTCGCCGCGGCGAGGCTTTCATCCGACGCCATCGACAGCGGCGAAGGGCTTGAAGGGCCGCAGGCCAAGCAGGATCATGTGATCATCGCCGGTTTCGGCAGGGTCGGACAGATTGTCTCGCAAGTGCTGCGGAATTCCGGGGTGGAGGTGACAGCGATCGATTTCAATCCCGCCCACATCCGCAACGCCCAGCGTTTCGGTTTCAAGGTTTATTTCGGCGATGCGTCGCGCCTCGATCTTTTGATGACTGCCGGCGCCGCGCAAGCCCGCGCGGTCATTCTCTGTATGGACCGTCCGGAAGCGGTCAACAGCGCCGTGAAAATGTTGCGCGAAGCGCTGCCCAACCTGACGATCATCGCCTGTGCGCATGACCGCATGCACGAAATCGAACTGGCGCCGCTCGGCGCCGACGTGATCGTTCGCGAAACGCTGGAATCGAGCATATTGCTCGCCCGCGAGGCGTTGTCGCTCATGGGCCATGACGGCGATGAAATAGACGATTACGTGCAGCAGTTCCGGAAGCGCGATCGCGAACGCTTGCTGGCGCAACGCGACTTCGGCCTGGAAGCCGGGAAGGAACTTCTGCATGCGCCGTACGAACGCCGCCTGCCGAAGCAGCCGGACTAGGCGTCGCGTTCCTCAATCTCATGCATGTCCTCATCGGACAGGCCGAAATGATGGCCGATCTCGTGAACCAGAACATGGGCGACGAGTTCCTTGAGCGTCACCGTCCTGAGCGCGCGCCATTCCGCGATGATCGGCCGGCGATACAGGTGAATATGATTGGGGTAGGGGTAAGGGTGGCTGACGCCGATATCAGGAAGGCCGACGCCTTCGAAAAGGCCGGAGAGCTCCATCGGGTCGGCCATGCCGAGCGCGTCAAGAGTTTCGCGCGAGGCGAGTTCCGCCACATGGATCGCCACATTGCCGCAAAGCGCGCGGAAGCCTTCCGGGATCTCGTCGAAGGCTTCGCGCGCAAGCTGATGGAACGCGCTGAGATCGGGCGGCGCCGCGTAAGGCCAGTCTTTCTCAGTCATGCAATCATCTCAAATAACAACTTCATCCTGAGGAGCGACAATCCCTTCGTCCTTCGTGACCGTCCTGCGGCCGCCTCAGGATGAAGGGATTGTCGCGTCTCGAAGGATCAGCCGCAATGACGGCCTGTCAATTTATTCCGCTTCTTATTCCGCTTCGTCAGGCGCGTATCCGACGGCGTCGTAAAGTTCTTTGATCACCGGCGCGACAACCGGCATCGCGTATTGCCCGCGAGTCATGCCGGTGCGCACGATCACCATCCGCTTGTCGGGGACGATGACCACATACTGGCCTTCATGCCCGGCGAAATAATAGACTTCCTCCGGCAGGCCGGGGATGTCGCGGGCGCGCCCGTTCGCGCCGTCATTGTTGAGCCAGAAATGCGCGCCATATTCGCCGTCCGATGCGCCGGAAGGCGTCGCCACATAGTCCGCCCAGCCTTCCGGTAAAAGCCGTTCGCCGTTCCAGACGCCGTCGTTCAGGTAAAGCTGGCCGAGCCGCGCCCAGTCGCGCGCCGTCGCATAGATGAAGGACGAGCCGATATAGGCGCCGGCGGCGTCGGGTTCCACGACCACGCTCCCGGCGCCGATCGGATCGAAAATCGCTTCACGGAAAAAACCGTGATAGTCGACGCCGTTCGCTTCCAGCACCTGCCGCAGCGTCTTCGAGACAAGATTGGTCGTGCCGCTTGAATAATACCAGTGCTCTCCCGGCGCGTGAATCGCCGGGCGGCTGGCGGCGAGCGCGCCCGCATCCGCCATTTCGAACAGCATGCGGTTCACATCCGATCGGGTGACGTCATAGTCCTCGCCGAATTTAAGGCCGCTCTGCATGTGCAGAAGATCGTTCCAGGTGATTTTCCCCCGCGGGTCGGCGTTCGCCCATTCGGGAACCGGCGCCGGATCGCTGACGTCGAGTAACCCGCGCATCGCTGCGGCGCCGACCGCCGTCGCCGTTACGCTTTTCGCCATTGACCAGGAAAGAAACGGCGTTGCTTTCGAAAAGCCTTCCGCATAGCGCTCAGCCACGATCTTGCCGTCGACGACTACAAGCAGCGCGCGGTGGCTCAGCGTGTTTTCTTCAAAGGCCTTGGCGAGCGCATGATCGAGCGCGGCGTAGTCGACATAAGAAAGCGCCTGACCCGAAACCGGCGGCGCTTCCGGCCAAGGGTCGGCTTCTGCGGGCGCCGGCGCTTCGGGAAGGGGCGCGATGCGGCCGGCATTGGCGAGCGTGCAGCCGTAACCGTCGCGATAGACTGCGCGCGCGCGGCCGAGGCCCAGCGGCCCCGCCGCCGTCGCGGTCCGGTCGGCGTCGTCGATCGTAACTTTGATCTGCGCCATCATCGGGTCGATTCCTTCGAACTCGGTCCTTATGACGAGGTCGGCGTCGCGCCCGGCGAGAAAGATTTCAGAACACGCGATCTTCGCCTTGTATCCGGCGCCGATGCGGATGAGGCGGTCGGCCTTCACGCCGACATAGGCGATAGCGATGACGGCTGCGGCGCCGAGGCTCATCAGGGCGAGTTGGAGCGGATTGGTTTTCATGAGCGCGGACCCTATAGGCAATTTCGAACCGCGTGCAGCGGTTTTTTCAGTTGTGAGGCTCCGCCGGCGTGTCGCGCCGGGGATTTGCGATGAAATATCCTTCTCTAGTCTAGTCCGGAGGGAAGGTCTCAAAAGCCGGAATGTTCGGCTCCGCCGCGTCCCAACCCGGCCTGTCTCGAGTGAAGATCCGCATTTGCGGCCGGAACGCCGATGGTTCGTCAGCGGTCCCCATATAGATCATGACCAGTCCGGGCGCGCCGCTGCTCTCGCCGAACAGCAGACTGCCGCAGGCGGGACAGAAATGCCGGGTCGCGTCATGGCCTTTGGCGCTCTTCGTCTGAAACGTTCGCGTCTCGCCTGTCGTGGAGAAGGTCTCCCGCATCGCGCCGGCCACCGGCAGATGCCCGCCCCCGGATGCGCGCTGGCAGTCGCGGCAGTGACAGAACGCCTGAAAGACCGGCTCGCCGTCTGCGCAATAACGGACTGCGCCGCATAAGCATCCGCCTTTGATCATTTTCGCTCGCTCATGAGGTTCAATATCGCTCATCCTCGCGCCAACAGTAGGCAGACCGTAAAGGGGCGGCAAGCCGCAGGGGAAATTCGTTTCACCAGGCGAGCCCGAAGCAAGCTTGTGGTCCGGCGGTCTTTTACGCTAAGCGAGGTGCCGAATTCAGGAGGCTCTTCCATGAAGAAGATTTACCCCGACGCCAAAACCGCTCTCGACGGGCTTTTGTTCGACGGCATGACTGTGATGTCTGGCGGCTTCGGCCTTTGCGGCATCCCGGAAAATCTCATCGCCGCGCTCAGGGATTCCGGCGTGAAGGACCTTACCTTCATTTCCAACAACGCCGGCGTCGACGATTTCGGTCTCGGCCTTCTGCTGCACACAAGGCAGATCAAGAAAATGATTTCCTCCTATGTGGGCGAGAACAAGGAATTCGAACGCCAGTTCCTTTCCGGCGAGCTTGAGCTCGAATTCAATCCGCAAGGCACGCTCGCCGAGCGCATCCGCGCCGGCGGCGCCGGCATTCCCGGTTTCTACACCAAGACCGGCGTCGGCACCGTGATCGCCGAAGGCAAGGAACACAAAGAGTTCAACGGCGAGACCTACATCATGGAGACCGGGCTGACGGCCGACATATCTATCGTCAAAGCCTGGAAAGCGGATGAGCAGGGCAATCTTGTTTTCCGCAAGACCGCGCGCAACTTCAATCCGATGATGGCGACGGCCGGCAAGGTGACGATCGCCGAAGTCGAGGAGATCGTACCGCTCGGTTCGCTCGACCCCGACTGCATTCACACGCCCGGCATTTTCGTGCAGCGCCTGATCAAGGGCGAACATGAAAAACGTATCGAACAGCGAACCATTCGCGAAAGGGAGAACGCATAATGCCCAACGTCGCTAAAGGATGGGATCGTAATGACATGGCGGCGCGCGCCGCGCAGGAACTTGAAGACGGTTTCTACGTCAATCTCGGCATCGGCATTCCGACGCTGGTGGCGAACCATATCGCCGAAGGCATCGACGTGACCCTGCAGTCTGAAAACGGCATGCTCGGCATGGGGCCTTTCCCTTACGATGACGAAGTCGACCCCGATCTGATCAACGCCGGCAAACAGACGATCACCGAATTGCGGCGGACCTCCTATTTTTCGTCCGCCGACTCGTTCGCGATGATCCGCGGCGGCCATATCGACCTGTCGGTGCTCGGCGCCATGGAAGTCTCCGAGAAGGGCGACCTCGCCAACTGGATGATCCCGGGCAAGATGGTCAAGGGCATGGGCGGCGCCATGGATCTCGTCGCCGGCGTCAAGCGCGTCGTCGTCGTTATGGATCACACGTCGAAAAACGGCGACCCGAAACTGCTCCATGAATGCTCGCTGCCGCTGACCGGCCAGCGCGTCGTCGATATGGTGATCACCAATCTCGGCGTCTTCACGATTGACGAGAGCGGCATGAAACTGATCGAGCTCGCCCCGGACGTGACTGTCGACGAGGTCAAGGCGTCGACCGAGGCTGATTTCGAAGTCGCGGTATGATAATTGCTTGGCCTTTAGGCTCTAATAGCCAGAGGCTGCGATGTCGCTCGCCCAGACCCACCTCCAGTTGCTTCGCCAGGCGCGCGACGCCGGCTACGGCAAGGAAGACATCCTCGTTCTGAGGCGGGATTATGAGACGGCGCTGCGTCTCTTCGGCCATCAGATGCGCTATAGCGGCCGGCCTTTCGTATGCCATGTCATCGGGTCGGCGAGCGCGGCGCTTCATGAAGGTTTTTCCCTTACCCTTGTGCGTGCGGCGCTTAATCACGCGGCATACACCTCCGGGCGGTTTCCGTCCGGCGCCCGGGGCAAGCGCGCCGATCATACACGCTGGTTGAAAGACCGTGTCGGTCTTGAGGTCGAAGCGCTGATCAGCGACATCACTGATTATCCGTACTCCGCGCAACTCATCATCGAAAAGTCCCATGCGGATGTGAACGCGTTCAGCGCCCGAGAGCGGGAAATTCTGAACTTTGAAGTATGTAATGATGTCGATCATGGCTGCGATTACGGCGCCGCAATCGAAAAAAGTCCGAACTGGCCGGTAGAAGGTTATGTCGACGCGATCATCCGTCTCAGCCGCAATCTGGGTCTGCCTTATTGCACGCAGGCTTTGGAGGAGATCCGCGGCCAGCTCGCCGATTCCAGCTGGCTGACGCCGGAACGCCATTTCACGTTTACGTCGCATCGCCAATCGCCGATCCGTTACCTCAAAAGCGCGGTTATCGCGGCGGCGAAACGCCTGACCGGCGGCGACTATCATTATTGACGGATAAGGCGGTCCCAGAAGGGCGCGGTTCTAGAAAGACGCAGCCATGGCGGGCGCGGCTTCATTCTTGTGATGTTCTGAATGGACGATGCATGTCAGAAGGTGTCCCAGCGCCTGCGCATCGCCGTTCAATTGCATCCGTTCCTTTGCCTCTTCAAGGGTCAGCTCCATTCTGAACGCCTGCATGATCGTCGCCACATCTGATTCCAGCGTCGCGACGGCGGGCGCATCTGCGCCGCGCCGGCAAACCAGCTCCCCGTTCATATTGTAGATGGTGTAGGGAAAATCATCGATGATAACGCGCGCAACGTAATTCGCGTTCGGCTCGGGGCAATAGGCGGCGAAAATCTCGATCGCCAGCGCCACGGAGTCGGGCTGCAGGTTATCGGTATAGATGCACTCGCGCGCCGGCGATGATTCCGGGCGCTCGAAAAAATACATGATCGACCATTTCATCAGCGTCCGGATTGTCGGACGCAGCGCTTCGCCGGTGTCAGTGAGTTTGTAACGGCCGCGGGCTTCGCTTGATGAACTGGCGTTGGTCACCAGCCCCGCCTCTTCGAGTTCCTTGAGGCGTTTGCTGAGCAGATTGGCGCCGATCCCGGGGAGGTCCGCCTGCAGGTCGCCAAAGCGCTGGGGGCCGAGAAAGAGGTTGCGCAGGATCAACAGGGTCCAGCGCTCGCCGAGAATGTCGAGCGCATGAGCCAGAACGCAGTCCTGATTGTATGTCCTTGCCATTTATTGCCGTTTCGGCGTTTTCGCCGTTTCGCTCCCTGTGGCCCTTGTACTATGGCCGTCATCAAACTGTCGTACCTATAAAAAAATCATAGGCTATGTGAAAAATGTATTGACACTTTAAAAAGATATAGTAAACGATAAAGTGCAGTCAACGGCGATATTTTTCGCGCTACGCCGGGCGCGGGACGAAAATGGAGCATTCCCAATGACGAAAACCGTATTTTCCGCCTTCGCCGGCGCAGCCGCCCTTCTTCTGGCCGCAGCGCCCGCTTCCGCCGCTGACCTTGAAGAGCAGCTCAATCTTTGCGCCGCCGCCGCCAAGGCTGAGGGCCTCGCGTCGGCGGATGTCGAGTACCGTGTGAAGTTCATCAATATCAAAGGCGGCAGCGCCAAGACCCTGACCGTCGAGATGATCCCTAATGAAGGCGGCGACGTCGTTTCCGCGACCTGCAAGCTGCGCCGGGGCGAAGTGACCGAGGTCGCGCTTACCGCCTGAATTCCCTCGGGGAGCCTCCCTGAACCAAGACCCAGCTCCCTGATAACTGTTGCGCCCGGCTTGCCGGGCGCATTTTCTTTGGCTCGCTTCTTTTGATCCTCACAGGCGGCCGCTTCCTTTATTGCAGCGCCGAAGGCCACGGGTTAAAGGTTTGAGACCATGGCGAAAGACGCTGACATAGACTGGAAACCGGACAGCTGGCGCGCGCGGCCCGCCCGGCATATTCCCGAGGACTATCCCGACCCGGCGGCGCTGGCCTCGGCGGAGACCGAACTCGCCACCTATCCGCCGCTGGTTTTCGCCGGGGAGGTGCGCCGGTTGCGCGAGTCGCTGGCGCAGGCGTCACGGGGCGAGGCGTTCCTGCTGCAGGGCGGGGACTGCGCGGAAAGTTTTAAGGAATTCCATCCGAACAATATTCGCGACACCTTTCGCGTGCTCCTGCAGATGGCGGTGGCGCTGACTTTCGGCGCGGCGATGCCGGTGGTCAAAGTCGGCCGCATCGCCGGCCAGTTCGCCAAACCCCGCAGCGCGCCCACCGAAACCCGTGACGGGGTCACGCTGCCGAGCTATCGCGGCGATAACATCAACGCCTCTGAGTTCGAACCGGGGCTGAGGACGCCCGATCCCCAGCGCCTCCTCAAGGCCTATGGCCAGGCCGCGGCGACGCTAAATCTCATCCGCGCTTTCGCCAGCGGCGGCTATGCGGATCTGCGCAATGTCCATCGCTGGAATCTCGAATTCGTGCACGACAACCCGCAGGAAGACCGTTACCGCACGCTCGCCGACAAGATTTCCGAAGCGATGGATTTCATGGAAGCCTGCGGCGTTGACGGGTCGGAAGTGCGCGCGATCCGCGAGGTTGATTTCTACACCAGTCACGAGGCGCTGCTGCTCGGTTATGAGACCGCGATGACCCGCGTCGATTCAACGACCGGGCGCTGGTACGACACCTCGGCCCACATGGTCTGGATCGGCGACCGCACGCGCCAGCCCGACGGCGCTCATGTGGAGTTCTGTCGCGGCGTTGAGAATCCGATTGGCCTGAAATGCGGCCCGTCTCTCGATCCAGACGAACTGATAAAGCTTCTCGAGATCCTCGATCCCGGCAATGACGCCGGGCGGATCGTTCTCATTGCGCGGTTCGGCGCCGACAAGGCCGCCGCCGGACTGCCGCCGTTGATCCGCAAGGTTCAGCAAGCCGACCGTCAGGTCGTGTGGTCCTGCGATCCGATGCACGGCAATACGATCAAGACCGAAGGCGGTTTCAAGACCCGCCGCTTCGATGCCATTCTTTCGGAAGTGCGGACCTTTTTTGACGTTTGTCGCGCCGAGGGGGCCAATCCCGGCGGCGTGCATTTCGAGATGACTGGTCAGAACGTCACCGAATGCCTTGGCGGCGTACAGGAAATTTCCGAAGCGGATTTGAGTTCGCGCTATCACACCCATTGCGATCCGCGCCTGAACGCCAGCCAGGCGCTTGAGCTTGCGTTTATTCTGGCTGACCGTTTCAAGGAAGTACGTTCAATTTGAACTTTTTGCGACGGGTTTTGAGGGGGCTTGCGTTTGCAATAGCGGGAAACATTGTTTGACCCTCCAGGGAAATCAGAGCATTTCCCACAGCGGGCGGACGAGAGTATGGTGCGGGGCAAGGACGGGAAAGCTGAGCCGCGCCGTGGTGCGATCGGCGGAGTTGCGCGTGTCGACAGTAATAAAAATCGGCGTGGTGGGCGCCGGCGTGTTCGGTTCCTACCATGCAGCGAAATATGCAGCGCGCGATGATGCGGCGCTGACCGCTGTCTTTGATCTGGACGGCGAGAACGCGGTCGCCCTGGCCGCGAAGCACGGCGCTGAAGCGATTTCCGATTTTCGCAGGTTTTTGGACAAGGTCGACGCGGTGGTCATCGCTGCGCCGGCGAGCGCGCATTTTCAGATCGCCGAAGCCGCGCTCAAGGCTGGCCGGCATGTGTTCGTTGAAAAGCCGCTCGCGCTGACGCTCGCTTCCGCCGATGCGCTGATCGCGCTCGCCGATGAAAAAAAATGCGTGCTGCAGGTCGGTCATCAGGAGCGTTATGTATGCGAGGCGGTCGGCCTCCTGTCGCGCGACCGGTCGCCGCTTCGGGCCGAATGCGTTCGCCGCGTGCCGTTCTCCGGGCGGTGCGATGATGTTTCGGTCGCTTTCGATCTGATGGTTCATGATCTCGATATCGTCCGCCAACTGACGAAATCGGATGCGGCGAACATTCGTGCTGACGGCGGCAAGGATGAAATCGCCGCGGAGCTGTTTTTGGAAAACGGCACGCTGGCCGTCTTCAACGCCGGCCGGCGGGCGAAAGAATCCGAGCGGCGCATGACGCTCATCTATGACGACGGGGTCATCGAATTCGACTTCATCCGCCGGCGCCTGAAGAACTCGACCGCGGCCAGGCTCGATGACGTCTTCGCCCCCGGGGCTGCGCCATTGGCGGTGCGCGATCCGCTCGCCCACGGGGCCGAACTCTTCATAGAGGCGGTCCGGGGCGGGGAAACGCCGGTCGTTTCCGGCCGGTCCGCGCGAACAGCCGTTGCATGGGCTCATGATATCGAGCAAGCTGCGGGTATAGAAACCGCCAGCTCGGTAAAACGGTTGCGTGCATGAACGGGGTCGCCAACCTTTCTCTCAACGCCGACTCCCGCGTCGGCACCATCGCCTTCATCGATTTGAAGGCGCAGCAGCGGCGTATCCGCCAGGCGGTTGAAAAACGCCTGCAGGCGGTGCTCGATCACGGACGCTATATCGCCGGGCCGGAAATCGAGGAGCTCGAAGAGAAACTCGCGGAGCGAACCGGAGCAGCGGCGGCGGTCTCCTGCGCCAGCGGCACCGCGGCGCTGATCATCCCGCTGCTCGCGGAAGGGCTCGACACCGGCGACGCCGTTTTCATTCCGGCTTTCACCTATAACGCGACGGCCAACGCCGTCCTGCTGACCGGCGCGACGCCGGTCTTTGTCGATATCGACCCGGCGACATTCAATATGGATGCGGACGATCTCGAACGCCGCATCGGCGAGGTGCGCGCCGAGGGCAAACTTCGTCCGCGCGCGGTGATCCCGGTCGATCTGTTCGGCTCGCCGGCGGACTACACCCGCTTTGAGACGATAGCCGAACGCGAAGACCTTTTCCTGCTCTCCGACGGCGCCCAGAGTTTCGGCGGGCGCCTCAACGGCCGCTGGGTCGGCGATCTCGCGCCGGCGACGGCGACGAGCTTCTTTCCGGGCAAGGCGTTCGGCGCCTATGGCGACGCCGGCGCGGTGTTCGCGCATGACAAGGCGATGGTCGATCACTGGGCCTCGATCCGCTGGCACGGCACAGACAACGCCCGCAAGGATTCTATCCGCGTCGGCTTCAATGGCCGCATGGACACGTTTCAGGCGGCGGTGCTGCTCGAAAAGCTCGAGATTTTCGACGACGAACTCGCCGCACGCCACGAGATCGCCGATGTTTACAGTCGCCGGCTGTCGAATATCGGCCGGCCGCAGACGCATATCACCGGCGCCCAGTCGGGCTACGGCTATTATTCCCTATGCGTGAAGAACCGCGATGCGGTCGTCTCGAAGGTGAGCGCCATGGGCGTGCCGACGGCGATCTACTACGCCAAGCCCCTTCACAAGATGGACGCGTTCGCCGCTTTCGCGCCCGAGGGCGGCCTCGCGCAGACCGAGCGCACGGCGGATGAAATCTTCGCCCTGCCGATGCACCCCTATTTGACCCCGGCCCAGGTTGATTATATCTGCGATGCGGTTGAAGCCGCGGTTTCGTAAAGGACGGGCGCAGCGCCGCCCGTCGCGCAGATGACAGATAAACTCACCATTGCGATTGCGCAGATTGCGCCGACCGTCGGCGATATCGACGGCAATGTCGCGCGCATCAGAAAGGCGCGGGAAGCGGCGAAGGACGCCGATCTCGTTGTCTTCTGCGAACTGGTGATCTCCGGCTATCCGCCGGAGGATCTCGTTTCAAAGCCTGCCTATCAGCGCGCCTGCATGGCGGCGGCTGAGGCGCTCGCCGCAGACACCGCCGACGGCGGCCCGGCGATCATTGTCGGAACCCCCTGGGCGGAAGACGGAAAGCTCTACAATGCGGCGCTTCTGCTCGCAGAAGGCGAGATCGCCGCAAGGCGCTTCAAGGTGCGGCTTCCCAATTACGGTGTCTTCGACGAGCCGCGGCGCTTCACGCCGGGCGCGGACTTTCCGAAGCCGGTCGCGTTCAAGGGCGCCAAGCTCGGCCTCATGGTCTGCGAGGACATGTGGCTCGAGGGCGCCGGTGAGGCGCTGGCTGAAGCGGGCGCCGAGTTGTTCATCGCGCCGCACGGTTCGCCGTTCCGCGAAACCTCCCTCGAGGAACGCGCCGGCGCCGCCCGCGCGCGCACGCTGGGCAATGGCCTGCCGCTGATCTTCGTCAACCAGCTCGCCGGGCAGGATGAAGTCTTGTTCGAGGGCGCGGCGTTCGTGATGAGCGCGGAGGGCGAGATCGATTTCCGCGCGCCGCAATTCATCGAAGGCGTCTTCCCGACGCTCTGGGAAAAGCGGGAAGGGCGCTGGGTCTGCGCCGATGGCCCGAAAGCCGACTGGGCCGGCGGCGATGAGATGGTCTATCGCGCGGTGACCATGGCGGTGCGCGATTATGTCAACAAGAACCGCTTCAAGGGCGTCGTCATCGGGCTTTCCGGCGGCGTTGATTCCGCGCTCACCGCGGCGATCGCCGTCGATGCGCTGGGCGAAAGCCGCGTCAACTGCGTGATGATGCCGTCGCGCTATACGTCGAAGGAAAGCCTTGAGGACGCGGAAGCGTGTGCGAAAGCGCTCGGCGTTTCCTACCGCTCAATCGGCATCGAGCCCGGCGTTGAAGCGTTCGACGAAATGCTGAAACCCGTCTTCGACAATCTGCCGAAAGACACGACCGAGGAGAATATCCAGTCGCGGCTCCGGGGCGTCATCCTGATGGCGCTCTCGAACAAGTTCGGCGACATGGTGCTGACCACAGGCAACAAGTCGGAAATGTCGGTGGGCTACGCGACGCTCTATGGCGACATGAACGGCGGCTATAATCCGCTGAAGGACCTTTACAAGACGGATGTCTACGCGCTTTGCCGCTGGCGCAACGCCCATCACGCGGTTGATCTTTTAGGGCCGAAGGGCGAAGTGATCCCGGAACGGATCATCACCAAGGCGCCGTCGGCGGAACTGCGCGAAGGCCAGAAGGATCAGGACAGCCTGCCGCCTTACGAGGTGCTGGACCCGATCCTTGAGATGCTGGTCGAAAAGGAAATGGCGGTGCGCGAGATCGTCGCCGAAGGTTTCGACGAAGCGGTCGTGCGCCGTATCGAGCACCTTCTTTACGTCGCCGAATACAAGCGCCGCCAGGCGCCCCCGGGGCCCAAGGTCACCGCCGTCAATTTCGGCCGCGACCGCCGCTATCCGATCACAAACGGCTGGCGGGATAGGTAATTCCCCTCTCCCATGGGGAGAGGGGAGGCTCACCGCTCCTGAAAACCTTTTCCCTCAAAGATTTTCTTCCGACATTTCTCGATCCGCGCGGCGCGGGTTTTCGATTGTTTGGCGCTTGAGAAATGCAAGGCGTAGCCGCGCTGGCGGCCGGGGGTGAGGGCGTCGAACGCGGCCCTGAAATCCGGATCGCCGTCAAAGGCGTCGATGAGCTCGTCGGGCAAGTTCATCTCGTCCGGCTTTGGTTTTCCGACCTTAAGGCCTTTCTTCTCCACATCGACGGCTTCGCGAATACAGGCCCTGATGCTTTTCGCCTTGCCATTGACGTCTTTGACGCTCGTGAACCGCATCCGGAATCCGGCGCGGGAATTCGGTCCCTGCCTTTCGAGAACCCCGTCCGGGTCTTTCAGGAGCGCGCCCTTGAAGAACAACAGCGCTAGGAAGTCTTTCATGCGCTGGACGATGACGATGTTCTTGCCGCCGGCCGTGTAGCAGGGCTTGCCCCATTTCAGCTCTTCATCGAGGCCCGAGGCCAGCAGGACCTTCCGGAGTTCGAGCGCCTCTTCCCGCCACAGTTTCGCATTATTGAAGGACTTCTCGACTGCGGCGTTCATGGCATCGGCGCTCCGGACAAGGCGCCCGATTGTTAGCGGCTCGCGGCGCCCGGGTCCATCGCGGCGGGTGTGCGGCTTGCCTTCACCCTGAGGGTTCATTCGCCTTGATCCTTCGTGACGCCGGCTAATAAAGGGCCGGCCCTCAGGATGAAGGCGAATGAACGTCACGAAGGGCGAAGGCGAACAGGACCTGCTGGCCATTTGACCCGCTCCCGACTTCCCGCTAATGGCTCGCGGCTCTGGCAGCCGTGGAATTCAAATGACCGTCACCGTCCGTTTTGCGCCGTCGCCGACCGGCAAGCTCCATGTGGGCAATGTGCGCGCCGCCTTGTGGAACTGGCTCTTCGCCCGCAAATCGGGCGGCAAGTTCGTCTTGCGCATCGACGACACGGACCGCGAACGCTCGACCTGGGAATATGAGGCGGGGATCAAACGCGATCTTGAATGGCTCGGCCTTGGCTGGGACGAAACCGTCAACCAGTCCGACCGGTTCGCCCGCTATGACGCCGCCCGCGAAAAGCTGATCGAGGCGGGGCTTTTATATCCCTGCTACGAAACTGCTGAAGAACTCGACCGCAAGCGCAAGCTGCAGCGCGCCCGCGGCTTGCCGCCGGTTTACGACCGCGCGGCCTTGAAGCTCACCGACAAAGACAAGGCGGCGCTGGAAGCGGAAGGCCGGAAGCCGCACTGGCGGTTCAGGCTTTCGCAGACGCCAGTGATATGGACCGACCTCATTCGCGGCGAAACGACGGTCGATACGGCGAGCGTTTCCGACCCCGTCCTGATCCGCGAAGACGGCATGTATCTCTACACGCTGCCGAGCTGCGTTGACGACATCGATCTCGCGATCACCCATGTCATGCGCGGCGAGGATCATGTCACCAATACCGGCGTGCAGATCGAAATCTTCAGGGCGCTGGGCGGGGAGCCGCCGCAATTCGCGCATCACTCGCTGCTTGTCGGCGCCGACGGGCAGGGGCTGTCGAAACGGCTCGGCTCGCTGTCGATCGAGGCGATGCGCGAGGACGGGCTTGAACCGTCATCGATCAGCAGCTTGCTGGCGAAACTCGGCACCGCCGATCCGGTTCTGCCCGTGCGCGACTTGCAGACGCTCGCCGAGAGCTTCGATTTCGAGCGGGTCGGCCGCGCGCCGGCGCGGTTCGACATGGCCGAACTCGAAGCGCTCAACGCCAAGATCCTGCATGAAACGCCGTTTGAAGACGTCGCTGCGCGCCTCGCCGATATGGGCGCCGATGCGGCGCTGTGGAACGCCGTGCGCGGCAACATCACGCGCATCGGCGACGTCGCCCATTGGGTCGCGGTGATCGGCGGCGAGATCGCGCCGGTGATCGAGGACAAGGGGCTGACCGATGAAGCCTCGGCCCTGGTGCCTGACGCGCTCGATGAGACAAGCTGGGCGGCATTGACGAAAGCGCTTCAGGAAAAGACCGGGGCCAAGGGCAAGAAACTCTTCATGCCCTTGCGGCTCGCGCTCACCGGCGAGGCCCGCGGTCCTGAAATGGCGGTGATGCTGCCGCTGATCGGCGCTGAAAAAGCGCGCGCGCGTCTGCGCGGCGTCAGGGCCTAAACCCGCGCGCGAAGCATGCGGGTGTCCATCGCCTCGAAAATCGCGCCGACGCTTTCAACGAAGATCGTATCTTTCAACAGCGCCGGATCGGCGAAGCCCTGCTCGACGACATGCTCGAGCAGTTCCTTGAGCGGCGTCCAGAACCCCTTGAGGTTGAGGATGATGATCGGCTTGCGGTGAAGCGAAAGCCGCGCCCATGAAAGGACTTCAATCAGCTCCTCAAGCGTGCCGATGCCGCCGGGCAATGTCAGGATCGCGTCGGATTCTTCGAACATCATCATCTTGCGCTCGTGCATCGTGTCGACGATCTTGTGATCGACGCCGTCGAGAATGCCTTCAAGCTCCACAAGAAAATCCGGAATGACGCCGAACACCTTGCCGCCCGCGTCGCGCGCCGCGCCGGCGGTCGCGCCCATCAGCCCCATCTTGCCGCCGCCATAGACGATGCGGCAGCCGCGTCTTGCGGCTTCCTTCCCTATGGCGATGGCGGTTTGTTCGAAAATCGGGTCTTTACCAGGACGGGACCCGCAATAAACACATAATGATTTCATGGTCTTGCACGTTTCTTCTAGTTGGCTGGGCATTGTACGCCGAATTCCGTAAGGGTAAAGTGAATTTGGGGCGTTAACAGTTTTTTGAAGGAGCGGCGGCTCATGCGCGTGGTCATCATTTTCCTGCTACTGATTGTTCTTGGCTATATCGGCTGGAAAGCGGCGGAGCGGTTCAAGATCATCGAAACGCCTGAAGAGCAGATGGCGGAGACGCCGGGGGAAAAACCTGCGGATGAAACCGCGCCCGAAGCGGCGAAAGAACCCACGCTACCGAGCTTCGATATCGTTTATGTGACGCGGAGCGGTTATGCAACGATCGCCGGCCGCGCCAAGCCCGGCGCAAAGGTCAATGTCTTCGCCAATGGCGAGCCGCTGGTCGACGGCGTTGCGGCAGCTGACGGCGCGTGGGCGCTCTCGACCGAAGACACGCCGCTCGGTTCTGGTCCCGTCGAACTCAGCCTTTCGATGACGACTGAGGACGGGCTGACCGTCTGGTCTGAAGATACGGTGCTGATTTACGTGCCTGAACGGGAGGGCGACCTGCCGCTGGTGCTGCGGACGACGCCGGGCGGCGCGACGGTGGTGTTGCAGGATCCGCGCAATCCGCCGGAAGGCCTCGGCCCGTTAACGCTTGACGTCATCGATTATGACGATTCCGGCGCGGTCATCTTTTCCGGACGCGCGGAGCCGAATCGCATGGTGCAGCTTTTCATCAGCGGGCGCGGGCTCGACCGTCAGCCACTAGGCCAGACGCCTTCGTCCAATGACGGGGCGTGGAGCTTCTCGCCGGAAGCGCAGATCGCTCCGGGCGTTTACTCGCTATTGATCGTTCAACTCGACGAATACGGCCGTCCGAAATACGCGATCGAACTTCCCTTCGAGCGCGCGCGTCCGGACCAGATCGAAATTCGCGACGGCAAGGTGGTCGTGCAGCCCGGCAACAGCCTTTGGCGTATCGCCCGCCGCGCTTATGGCCAGGGCGCGCAATACACGATCATTTACGAAGCGAACGCCGACCAGATTCGCGACCCCGACCTGATCTATCCGGGACAGATTTTCGAACTGCCGGAAGATGGCGAGGCGTCCGAAGAGGAAACCGAGGGCGCTGAGAACTAGCGCAATTACTCGGCGGCTTCGGCGACGCCGGCGGAGATTTGGCGCTGCGGTTCCGCCGCCGGTTCTTTCTTGCCGGCCGGGAAATACCGTTTGCGCAGGACAGTCGGCGCGCCCAGCATGACCGGCGTCAGGATCAGCGTCAGAAGTGTTGAAAAGGCGAGGCCGTAAACGACGGCGGACGACAACAGCACCCACCAGTCCGATGTCGTCGAGCCGCGCGTGACCGTGCCGGCGGCGAAGTCGAGACTGATTTCGAATACCATCGGCAACAGGCCGAGAATGGTGGTCGCCGTTGTCAGGATAACCGGACGAATGCGTTGCGCAGCGGTGCGAATGACCGCGTCTTCCACATTAAGCCCTTTGGCCCGCAAATGCTGATAGGTGTCGATCAGGACGATATTGTTGTTCACCACGATGCCGGCGAGGGCGACGATGCCGATGCCGGTCATGATCACGCTGACATACTGGCCGGTGACGGCGATCCCCAGCAACACGCCGAAAACGGACAAGATTACTGCGGAGAGCGTCAACGCCGCGTGATAAAAGCTGTTGAACTCAAGCAGCAGGATCATGGCGATCATGAACAGCGCCGCCATCATCGCGCCCTGAAAGAAGTTCGCAGCCTCCGCCGTTTCCTCGTCGGCGCCGCGCATGACCCAGGAAACGCCTTCGCCGAGCACGCCCGACGAAAGCCAGTCCTTCATATGCGCGATGGCCTGGTCCTGGCTGACCTCATGGCCTTCAACACGGGTGTTGCCGTTCGCCTTGACTTCGATGATGCGCTTGCCGTCGCGCCGGACGATGCGGTCGACCTGGGGTTTCGCCGAGCGCGTCACGAAATTCGAGATCGGCACCGAGCCCTGCGGCGTCTGCACGCGCACCGAGTCGAGCGCAAAGATGTTGCGGTCTTTTTCAGGATATCGCGCGCGAATGTCGATCTCATCGTCGGCGTCGTCAGGGCGGTATTTGTCAATCAACAGGCCGTCCGTGACGAACTGCAGGACGGCGCCCGCCTGTTGCACGGACAGCCCGTAACGCCCGGCCAGCGCCCGGTCGACATCGA
>ENA-ORCV01000323-ORCV01000323.1-marine-metagenome-genome-assembly--contig:-NODE-323-length-42702-cov-4.131050_pt1 | contig 42702 bp, 36 predicted proteins | sample MGYA00237779_ERZ508509 | MGnify/ENA primary metagenome ERZ508509 (study PRJEB26180, sample SAMN06268772) | marine metagenome | isolation source: Bioluminescent Bay, La Paraguera, Puerto Rico | place... | reverse complement strand
CCCGCCGCTTCGGCGACCAAGCGCCCGCCATCGAGGATCGCGCGGATCGTTTCCGGCTTCATCTTGGCGATCGGCATGCCGACAATCGCCAGGCAGAATATCGGCCGTCCGCCCATGGCGTAGACGTCCGACAGCGCGTTGGTCGCGGCGATGCGCCCGAAGTCGAACGGGTCATCGACGATCGGCATGAAAAAATCGGTGGTGGCGATCAGCGCCGTCTCATCCGACAGGCGGTAGACCGCCGCATCGTCGCTGGTCGCCGAATCGACGAGCAGGTCTCCGTAAGCGCCGCCGGGCGCGATATCCCCGAGAATCTCGCGGAGCGCATCCGGAGCGATCTTGCAGCCGCAACCACCGCCATGCGCGAGGCTGGTCAGGCGCGGTTCTTCTGGTGTTGAGGCGACCAAAACGGACTCTCCTTGCAGCGGGCGCGCAACCTTATACAACGCATCTTCATGAGCATAATAGAGCGGGTTCCTGATACATCGCCTGAAATCCTGGCGCCTTATGACGCTATCATAGACGTGCGCTCGCCGGCGGAGTTTGCGGACGATCATATCCCGGGCGCGATCAATCTGCCGGTCCTGTCAAATGACGAACGCGCCGAGGTCGGCACGATCTACAAACAGGTCTCGAAAACCCGGGCCCGGCGCATCGGCGCGGCGCATGTGGCCCGCAACATCGCCGGCCATCTCGAAACCTGGTTCGCCGATAAGGGAGAAGATTTCCGACCGCTCGTCTATTGCTGGCGGGGCGGCATGCGTTCGGCGGCGATGGCGAGCGTTCTCGCCCAGGTATGCTGGCGCACCGGCGTCCTTGATGGCGGTTACAAAACCTGGCGGCGGCTCGTGGTCGAGCATCTCCATGACTCCGATGCGCCGCTCAATATTGTCCTTATTGACGGCGAAACCGGCACGGCGAAAACCGAAATCATCAAGTCCCTGATCGTTCAGGGGGCGCAGGCGCTCGATCTTGAAGGCCTGGCAGCTCATCGCGGCTCCGTCTTCGGTGGATTGCCGGGTCGCCCGCAACCGGGTCAGAAATATTTTGAATCCCTGCTCTGGGATCGGCTCTCCCGATTCGACCCATCCCGGCCAATTTTCATCGAAGCTGAATCAAACCGAATCGGGCGATGCGAAATTCCAAAACGCCTCTGGCAAAATATGCTCGGCGCAAAACGCATCATCGTTCGCGCCGCACCTGAAGCCCGCGCTGATTATCTCCTTTCCGTCTATCGCGACATGACCGAATCTTCCGGCGCGGTCTCAGGCGCGGTCGACGCATTGCGGCGCTTTCACAGCAAAAAACGGATCGAGGAATGGGGCGGCATGGCTGACGCGGGCCGCCATCGCGATCTCGCCGCCGCGCTGATCGAGCATCATTACGACCCGCTCTATCAACGAAGCCGCAAACGCCGCACTGACAAACCATTAGCGGAATTCACGCTCGCCCGGCTGGATCCGGAAGGAATCTCCGATGCGGCGAAACGTATCGTCGACACCACCAAGCAGGCGCAAAACAAGGATTGCGTGCGCGTCGCGGGCGCGATAGCTAGCAGCCATGACTGACATCGCACCCGATCTGACCGGCAAGGTGGCGCTCGTCACCGGCGCATCAAGAGGCATTGGCCGCGGCCTTGCGCTCGCCCTCGCGAGGGCTGGCGCGCATGTTCTGGCGCTCGCGCGCACCAGCGGCGGCCTTGAAGAACTTGACGATGAAATCAAAGCGGCCGGCGGCAAGGCGTCGCTGATCCCCATGGATCTTGCTGACGGCGACAATATCGAAAAACTCGCCGCAGCGCTCGGGGAGCGTTTCGGCCGGATCGATATCCTTATCGGCAACGCAGCCACGCTCGGTGAGCTGGCGCCGCTGACGGACATTGCGCCGAAAGTCTGGATACAGACGATGGATCTCAACCTCACCGCCAACTGGCGCCTCATCCGCGCGTTCGACCCGTTGCTGCGCAAATCCGAAGACGCACGCGTCATCTTCCTGACCTCCCGTGTCGGCGGCGAACGGGCTCGCGCCTATTGGGGCGCTTATGCAGTGTCGAAAGCCGCGCTTGAAATGCTGGCTGAGACCTATGCGGAAGAAACGCGCAACAGCGCTATTCGCGTGGCGCTGATCGACCCCGGCGCCATGCGCACCGCCATGCGCGCCGAGGCGATGCCCGGCGAAGACCCGAACACCTTGCCGCCGCCCGATGACCTCGCCCCGGCGCTTTACCGCGCACTCGCTACTCAGACAGACGGTCTTGCGCGGATTTCCTTTCGCGAAATGCGCGCCGCCGGCGAAGCGTGAGACTTCGTTACTTCTTTGCGTAAGGGTTGCCCGGCTTTTTGAGAATCAGCCGGATCGGCACAGCCTTGATGTCAAAGGCGTCGCGGATGCCGTTCACAAGATATCGCCTGTAGGCTTCTGGCAAGTCTTCCGCACGCGTACACTGGGCGACAAAGGTCGGCGGGCGTGTTTTGGTCTGGGCGATATAACGGATCTTGATGCGCTGCCCCGAGACCGCCGGCGGCGCGTGTTTGGCTACCGCTTCAGCCAGCCAGTCGTTAAGGTCCGGCGTTTTAACCCTTGCATTCCAGTCTACATAAACATGCGTCACCGCCGGCATCAGGCGGTTAAGACCGGCGCCTGTCTTTGCCGACAAAGGAACCAGCGGCACGCCCGGCGCCTGGGGCAACAGCCGATCGCATTTTTCCCGGATCGCCTTCATCGCAGTGTCGCGGTCCTCCATCAGATCCCACTTGTTCACGGCGATCACCAGCGCGCGGCCTTCGCGCAGCGCCAGATCAGCGATCTGCAAATCCTGTTTTTCAAACGGCGCTTCAGCGTCGAGCAGCAGAACGACGACTTCCGCAAACTTGATCGCCCGCAGGCTGTCGGCGACGGAAAGCTTTTCGAGCTTCGATTGAACTCTCGATTTCTTGCGCATGCCGGCCGTGTCGAAGAGCTTGACCGGCCATTCCCTGTCCTTGTCCGCCCAGCGCCATTCGATGGAAATTGAATCGCGCGTGATTCCCGCTTCCGGACCTGTAAGCAGCCTCTCCTCGCCGATCAGCTTGTTGACGAGCGTCGACTTGCCGGCGTTGGGACGTCCGACAACCGCGACGCGTAACGGTTTCAGGGGATTGTCCCACGCCAGTTCCGCGTCGTCTTCCGTATCGTTTCCGATTTCGACGGCCAACGGCTCAAGCGCCATAAAGAGTTCGGCCATGCCTTCGCCATGCTCGGCCGAAACCGGAATCGGATCGCCGAGACCGAGCGCGTACGCGTCGTAAACTCCGGCTTCGCTCGCAGCGTTTTCGGATTTGTTGGCGAGCAGGATCACCGGCTTGCCGCTCGCTCGCAGCAATGCCCCGAAAGCCTGATCAAGGGGCGTTACGCCAGCCCGGGCATCGATCATAAAAAGGCAGACATCCGCCTCGGCGACGGCGATATCGGTCTGCTTGCGCATGCGGCCTTCAAGGGCGGCTTCCGGCGCCTCTTCAAGCCCGGGCGTATCGATCACCGTGAATTTGAGGTCGCCGATCTTCGCTTCACCTTCGCGGCGGTCGCGAGTGACGCCGGGCGTATCGTCGACAAGTGCTAAACGCTTTCCGACAAGCCTGTTGAACAATGTCGACTTGCCGACATTCGGCCTCCCGACAAGGGCGATTTTCAATGACATGGCGTCCAGCCCGGCGCCGGCGATGCGGATCAGTGCATCGCGACCAGCTTGCCGTCCTCACTGAGGATGTAAATCTTTTCGTTCGCAACCACCGGCGCAATCATCGCGCCGGAGCCAAAGTCTTCCGTTGCAATGAGTTCGCCATCAGTCGGATTGACCTTCACGATCTCGCCCTCGCTGGAGACAAGCACCAGATGATCGCCGGCGAGCACCGGCCCCGCCCATGCAATGCGGCCTTTGCGTTTTTTCTCGTTCCGGTACCGCTGAAGTTGCGTGACCCAGATAACGCCGCCATCGTTCCGGGAAACGCAGGCAAGCTCCCCGTCGATCGAAACGACATAAATGAAGTCGCCAGCCACCCAGGGCATCTGAAGGCTGGCGATAGCCACCTGCCAGACCGGCTGCCCGGAGCGGATATCGATGGCCTCAAGCGTTCCGCCATGGCTGACCACATAAACGAGTCCGCGGTCGATCACCGGACTGCCCGCAATATCATTGAGCATGGCGAGCGCGGTCAGCCTTGTTTGCTGCACGAGGGTTTCGTTCCAGACGGCGCGCCCTGAATCAGCAATAAACGCGACGACCTCGCCGGATGAGAACGGCGCCACCACAAGATCGCCCGCGGCGGCGGGCGACGCGGAAGACAAGAACCGCGCGGGCTCCTCAAAGGACTGGAACGTCCAGGCCTTCTCGCCGGTCTCCTGCTCAAGCGCGATGAACTCGTTTGTATTCGTGGTCAGGTAGACCCGGCCGCGAAAGGCGGTCGGCGGGGTGCGGACCGGCGCGGATGTTTCATGCCGCCAAAGCTCTTCGCCGCTGATTGCATCCAGCGCGGCCACAAAACCAAAACCTGAGGTCACGAAAAGACGGCCCTGATCGAATGCGACACCGCCGCCAAAGCCGATCTGCGAGGCCTTGGGCCCGCGAAAAATATCCCGAACGCGAAAACGCTCATCAATGTCAGGCGTCAGCTCGGTGCGCCAAATCTGTGCGCCCGTGTCCGCATTGATAGACGACACCCGCGCTTCCGCATCGACTACATAAACACGGTCCGCGACAACAATCGGCGGCGATGTCAGTTTGGCTCTCTCTGAGGCGCTTCCAATATCGACCTTCCAGTCGACAACAAAATCAAGCGTTGCGCCAATGTGGTGCAACGTATGATCCGCTTCTCCGCCCGGCTGAGGCCACGACGAATTGACGTAGGACGGCGGCACGCTAACCGACGTGCCGGCATAGCGCGGATCGGCGCTCAACTGTCCTTCAAGCGCCAGAATGGAAATCCGATCGTCCTTTTCCTCAGCCTCTTCGGCCTTTTTCTCGTCGTCATCCCCATCGAAAATGCCGGTTACGGCGCTGACGGGACCAGAACTGCATCCTGCAATAAACAATAGAGGAACGGCGACGAGCAGAAGGCGCGCCGAAGTGCGCCAGTCAGAAGTTGCGATCATAGGTTACTCGTTTTCACTTTCTGCCGGTTGCGAGGTTGCGCCGGAGTCCGGCGTCACGCCTTCCTCCGCCTCGTCATGCGAATGAGCCCCCTCTTCCCCGTCAGCGTGCGTATGACCGTCTTCCCCTGTTGGTTCCGCCGCTTCCCCAAGCACGCTTAACAGATCGTCAATTCTCATTTCGCCTGTGATGTTAACACCAGCCTTGCCGGAGGCGGCCAACGCAGCGAATTCCTCCGCCCGGTTGCGCACGGCTTCAGGCGCGCCGATGTCTATCGACAGTGTACGGAAGACCGACAGCGCAGTCTCATAGTCCTGCGCCTGAAGCGCGGCAAGACCGGCGATCTCTTTCGCCAGCGGCGCATAGGCGCTTTCCGATTCAGCGAGGTCGCCAAGATGGTTCAGCACCGAATCGCGGCCGTCATCCAGCGACAGGTAAGCTGCGCGCATCCGCGCCAGTTCACGCAGGCGTTTCGGCGCGCCGCCATCCTGATAGATTTTTCTGAAGGCGTTGATCGCCGCTGCGCGCTCGCCGTCACGGGCGAAAGACGCCGCGCGCTGAAACGCCGCCAGCAGGCTGTAGCCGCTGTTATGCTCTTCGATCAGACCTTCAAGGGCCGTCCTTCCGCCGCTCGGGTCTTCTTCGAGAAGCTCGACCGCGTCCCTGAATTCGAGAGCCTCCGCTTTCGCGCCCGCATCCTTACGGGCGTTCCACACCTGCCAAGCGCCGACCGCCAGAACCACGGCGGCCCCGGCCCCGATCGCGGCGGGGCCGTATTTCCGGAACATGGCCCACTGGCGTTCCTCCGCCAGCTCCTGATCGACTTCTTTTAATACGCTTTCATCGTTCGCCACGCCGGGCCGTCCTTAATCTGGTGACAAGTCGGGGCAGGTTCTAACGGCCTTTGGACCGGCGCGCAACGCGCCAGTTCCCGGGAAAAGCAAGCGCCGTCGCGCTCTCCCGCGACGGTTCGGAACGCCGGCTCAGCCCAGATCGACGCCGGCGATATAGCGATGGAGATAGAAGAAAATGAGCGCGTAAACCCCGGCTCCGGCAACGATGGCGAGCGCGTCATGAGGCCATGGACCGGCGGCGGGCGTCGGCTCGTTCCGGCGTTTGACGGCGATCCGGTCCGCAACGGCGAAGGCCAAAAACGCGCCGAAGAGCAAAACGGACCGCACCTCCCCGTTCACCAGAAGATGGGCGAAGGCCCAGATTCTCACCGCCGCCAGCATCGGGTGCTTGACCCAGTGCGCGATGCGCCCCGAAGGCGTGTAAGCGGCAACGATGAGGATCATCGCGATCAGCATCAGGATATAGGTGACATGCCGCAGATAAAGCGGCGTCACATAAAGCGCCGTCGCATCGGCGTCGCGCCACCCCATAATAATCAGCGCGAACCCGGCGAGCGCGAAAAGCGAATAGAGCCCCTTGTACGGCAGAGCGCCGATCCTGCCGATCACCCTTTGCCGGGCCGAACGCGCGAATGCGCCAAACCCGTGTACGCCGAAAAAGAGCGCCAAGCCGAGGATAAAGATCGTCATTGCGTCACCCTCTAATCGATTTCAAGCTGTCGCAGACGCTACTCACCCTCAAACGCCAAGAGCGATGAGACATGCTTGCCGGCTTTGCGCAGTTTTTCCGCGCCGCCAAGATCCGGCAGGTCGATCACGAACGAACATAAGACGACCTCGCCGCCCGCGCGCTCGATCAACTTGATCGCCGCTTCCGCCGTCCCGCCAGTGGCGATCAAATCATCGACCAGCAGAATGCGGTCGCCCTTCTTGACCGCATCCACATGGATCTCGACTTCGTCGACGCCGTATTCAAGCTCATAGCTCTGGCTGATCGTCTTATGCGGCAGCTTCCCCTTCTTGCGAACCGGCACGAACCCCACCGAAAGCTGGTGGGCGATGGCGCCGCCGAGAATGAAGCCTCGCGCCTCGATGCCCGCGACCTTGTCGATCTTGGCGCCAGCCAACGGCTGGACCATTTCATCGACGGCGCGCCGGAACCCGCGCGCATCGGTCAGCAACGTCGTGATGTCCCGGAACATAATGCCTGGCTTGGGATAATCCGGGATGGTCCGGATGACTGAACGCAAATCCATGAAAAAAGCTCCGCCGCCTCGCATGGCAGAATGGCGGAATCGCAAACGCCCGGCAACCGGCTTATGCCGTCGAACCGCCCTTTCGGTCAGCGCGACAGACTGATGGAGCGCAAGCTTGAGGCGATAGACTGAAACGCCGCCGCAAGGTCGTCGGAGTTTTCCGCGGCGAAATAATGCGCCGGCGTGGTGCCGCAATCCTCAAGCAGAAACTTGATGGTTGTATCGGTCACCTGGAACGCAATCGTATAGACGAGGATATCCTGCGCCTTGATGGCGTCGCACAAATCGCCTGTAAGCTGGTTCGCCAACGCGATATCTTCATTGTCGTGCGTCGGATAATCCGGCGATTTGGTGTTCTCGCCATCTGTCATCAATATGAGCGCTTTACGCCCGCTCTTGTCGTAAAGATCTGCGAACGTCACGCCTTCATTGAACGGATCGCCAGACGTGAGCGCGCGCCACCCCCATGCGAGGCCCGCAGGAATATAGGTGTAGCCATCCGCGCTCATGGCGTCGATCGCCGTTTCGATCGTGCTTTGTTGATCCGTCATGGGCAGAATAGCGTTCGGACATTCGGCGCTATTGTCGAGACCAGGAATGGGATTGGTGGTGTAATCGCCGTCCCCGATATTCGCCGGGTAGGAACGGGAGCCGACGCAGCCGATAAAAGACGGATCGGCGGACATCCATGCCGCGCCGGAATACCCGGCGCCGACATTCACATATTGCGCGAAGGGCACAAGACCGATTTTCACGTCGGCGTCTACAGGCGCGAATACGGACGTCACTAACAATTTTGCAGCATCTTTAAGACTCTGGAGCTTGCCGTCGTCATTCATCGAGCCGGTGTTGTCGAGGGCCATCACGATTTCAAGATAAGGCGGCTTGCCCAGCTTGGCTTCGGAAACGACAGCACGATCGATATGGGGCGTCCCCGCCACGCGCAGCAGCAAGGTCTCAATCTGTGAATCGAATTGGAGATGATAGCTCTCAGTCACCGGATCGAACACAACATCAAAGCCGGTCACTTCTACGCCCGATTTCATCCGCCGGTTGGCTTCAAAGAATTGCTGCGCCCACGCCGTAACCTCCGCATCGGTCATCTCCGGCATCGCCATTTTTCGCCTTACCGCTGCAATCAGGCCTGCGTCGGCAGACTCCTGAAGGTCGGCGCGAATGAGATTTGCCCGCTGGAAATCCACCGCCATCCCGCCGGCGATAAGAAGCATAAACAGGAAAATCCCGAACATGATGGCGACATTGCCGTTGTCCGCCCTGACAAAGCTTTTCAACATGGGGGAAGCCCCTGCCTTTCCGGAAGGATGCGGTGACCAAGATTCTTCCAGCCCGACCGATAAAGCGTCGGCCTTAACGCAGCGTTGAAAACTGTAATAAGCGGGGCGAAATTGGCAGAATATGACCCGTCCGGCTCGATTTATCGCTGAGGCGGCTCTTCCGGTCTCGCCGGGCTTGCCCTTTGAGGCCAAATCGCGAGACTGCCCGCCGGGGAAATTTGTCCAAATTTGATACACCGGACGACGTCAGGAGAAATAACGTGAAATATCTGCTTTTGTGCGGCGCAGCAGCGCTCGCTCTCACCGCTTGCGGCGAAAACTTTGGAAAATCCGCGACGGACAGCAAGGCTGCGGCGCAGCAGAGCGGCGCGCCAGAGCTCGGCGATTGGGGCGTCACCGTCGCCGACATCGATCCGGAGGTCGATCCGGGCGACGACTTCTTCGGCTATGTGAACGGCAAGTGGCTCGATACGTTCGAAATTCCGGAAGAGTATTCAAGCTACGGCTCGTTTACGGTGCTGTTCGAGCGTTCAGAAGAGCGCGTCAAAAAGATCATTGAAGAAGCCGCTTCAGGCGACGCTCCGAAAGGCGACATCAAGCAGAAGATCGGCGACTATTATGCGAGCTACCTCGACGTCGATGCGATCAACGCCAAGGGCCTCGAGCCGATTTCCGCCGATCTGGATCGCATCGCCAATCTCGAAAGTCATGAGGACGTAGCGGCGATCATGGGCGATCCGGAACTCGGCGTTCGCTCATTTATCGGCGCCTGGGTGGATGTCGATTCCAAACAGCCGAACCGGTACATCGTCTATATTACGCAGGCGGGCCTCGGCATGCCGAACCGCAACTACTATCTCGATCCGAATTTCGCCGACAAGCGCGAGCAGTATCAAGCGTTCATCGAAACCATGCTGAACCTCGCCGGCGTTGAAGGCGCGGCCGAGAAGGCGCAAGGCATTTACGATCTTGAACTGCGCATGGCGGAAGTTCACTGGACGCCGGAAAAGCGGCGCGACCGCGATCTCACTTATAACCTCAAGACTCGTGAGGAACTCGCCGCCTTCGCGCCGGATGCGCCGTGGAACACATTGCTCGACGCGTCAGGGCTCGAAGGGCAGAATGAATTCGTCGTTCGTGAAGACGACGCGCTGCAGGGCCTTGCAACGATCTTCGCTGAAACGCCGGTCGAAACCTGGAAGGACTATCTGACCTTCCACCTCCTGAACGGCAATGCGAGCATCCTTCCGTCGGAATTCGACGATGCGGATTTCGCGTTCTACGGCACCGCCCTGCGCGGCACGCCGAAACAGCGCGAACGCTGGAAGCGCGGCGTCGGCGTCGTCAACGGCGCCCTCGGCATGGCCGTCGGCCAAGTCTATGTGGAACGCTATTTCCCTGAGTCTTCCAAGACACAGATGGAAGAACTCGTCGCCAACCTCCGCAAGGCGCTCGACGAACGTCTCGACACGCTGCCGTGGATGGGCGAGGAAACCAAAGCGGCGGCCCATCAAAAGCTCGAAATGTTCACGCCCAAGATCGGCTATCCCGACAAGTGGGAGGACTATACGGACTTCGAAGTGGTCGCTGGCGATGCTTATGGCAATCGCAAACGCGCCAACGCCTTCGCCTGGTTTGACGACGTCAAGAAGCTGGGCGGTCCGATCGACAAAACCGAATGGGGCATGACCCCGCAACGGGTGAACGCCTATTACAGCCCGAACCGTAACGAGATCGTATTCCCGGCGGCGATCCTGCAGGCGCCGTTCTTCGATCCGAACGCCGATCCGGCGGTGAACTATGGCGGCATCGGCGCGGTTATCGGTCACGAAATCGGCCACGGCTTCGACGATCAGGGCCGCAAGTCGGATGGCAACGGCATGTTGCGCGACTGGTGGACGGAAGAAGACGCAGCGAACTTCCAGGTGCTCGCCGACAAGCTGGGCGCGCAATATGCGACCTATGAGCCGGTGCCGGGCTTTTTCGTCAATCCGGGACTGACCATGGGTGAAAACATCGGCGATGTCGGCGGTCTCGCCATGGCCTATCACGCCTACAAGCTCTCGCTGAACGGCAAGGAAGCGCCGGTCCTTGACGGCTTCACTGGCGATCAGCGTTTCTTCATGGCCTGGGCGCAGGTCTGGAAGCGCCTCAACCGCGAGGAAGCCCTCAAGAACCAGGTGGCGACCGACCCGCACTCCCCGGCGCAGTACCGGACCAACGGCGTCGTTCGGAACATGGACGCCTGGTACGAGGCGTTTGAGGTCACCGAGGACGATGATCTCTACCTGCCGCCGGAAGAGCGCGTGCAGATCTGGTAAGCGGACAACTTACCTAGGAAATCAAAGACCCCGGCGTCAGCGCCGGGGTCTTTTTCGTATAAGCGCCTCGTCTGCCCTCGCCCCTTGGGGTTTTTGCTGCGTCGCATTATGTTGCAGGCCATGACGCCGAAAGAACAGATCCGCGAGGCCTTCAAGCGCGCGCTGCTTCATGCGACCCGGGCGCTTTCCGCCCAGCATGACGTCGAGGTCGCGTTCGGCGGCGAACACGCTTCCGTTCAGGGCAAGAGCGCACGCATCCCTCTGCCGGCCCGGACGCTCGATCCTGATACCGCCGCTATCGCCCGGGGCGAAGGCGATGCGGCGGCGTTGCGTCTCGCCCATCATGACGAGACGGCCCATCAGACGCTCGCGCCGAAAGGCGCGGAGGCCCGCGCCGTCTTCGCCGCGCTGGAGAACGCCCGTTGCGAGGCGATCGGCGCCCGCGCCCTGAAAGGCGTCGGCGACAATCTCGCCGCCGCCCTCAGCAAGACGATCGCCGACAAGGGCTATGAACAATTGAGTTCGAACGACCCGGCGCCGATCGCCGACGTGGCTGCTTTAATGTTGCGCGAAAGACTGACCGGCCGAGCGCCTCCGCCCGCCGCTAAGGCAATCATGGATCAATGGCGAAACGAACTCGAGACGCGCGCCGGCGCCGCCCTCGATGCGGTCGCCGCTTCGCCTGACCTCGCCAATCAGGAAGCTTTTGCGGCGCTCGCCCGCGATTTTATTCGCGATCTCGGTCTCGACGATCAGGATCAGGGGGACCAGCCCGAAAACGACGGCCAGGAAGATAACGACGAGTCCGACAACAGCGAAAACGACGCCTCGGATGACAGCGACCAGCCCGATGCGTCGGATATGCCGGAAGAGCCGGGCGCCGGCGATACGGAAGATGGCGACGCCGATATGTCCGAGCAGGACATGGACACCTCCATGGAAGAGGACGACGGTGCAGCAGAGAACGCCAAGATTTCCTCTATACGCGCCAAGTTCGAAGGCGACACCGGCGACGCCTATAAGGCGTACGTCACGGAATTCGATGAAATCGCCGACGCCGCCGAGCTTTGCGACCCGGAAGAACTGGCGCGGCTGCGCCGGTCGCTCGACCGTCAGCTTGAGAACTTTCACAATGTCGTTTCACGGCTGGCGAACAAGCTGCAGCGCAAACTGATGGCGCAGCAAAACCGCAGCTGGATGTTCGATCTCGATGAAGGGGTTCTCGATGCGGCGCGGCTCGCACGCGTGGTCGCCGACCCGATGCAGCCGCTCTCTTACAAGATGGAGAAGGATCAGGAGTTCCGCGACACGGTCGTGACGCTGCTGATCGACAATTCCGGCTCCATGCGCGGCCGCCCGATCACTATCGCAGCAATCTGCGCCGATATTCTGGCGCGCACGCTTGAGCGCTGCGGGGTCAAGGTTGAAATCCTCGGCTTCACGACCCGCGCCTGGAAGGGCGGACAGTCGCGCGAGAAATGGGTGCAGGACGGCCGTCCCGCTAAACCGGGCCGTCTCAATGATTTGCGCCATGTGATTTACAAACCCGCTGACGCGCCATGGCGGCGTGCGCGAACGTCTCTCGGCCTGATGATGAAGGAAGGCCTGCTGAAGGAGAATATCGACGGCGAGGCGCTGATGTGGGCGCATTCGCGCCTGCTCGCACGGCCTGAATCGCGGCGAATCCTGATGATGATTTCCGACGGCGCGCCGGTTGACGACACGACCTCGTCAGCCAATGGCGGGGCCTATCTCGAACGTCATCTGCGCGAAGTGATTCACTATATCGAGAACCGCTCTCCGGTCGAACTGCTCGCCATCGGCATCGGCCATGACGTGACGCGCTATTACCGCCGAGCGCTGACGATCGTCGATGTGGAGCAGCTTGGCGGCGCAATCATCGACAAGCTCGCGGAGCTGTTTGACGAGGAAGCGCTCCGGCGCAACGAGCGGCGTCCTCGCGGGCGCGCCGCCTAATCGGCCTGTATTGCGTGGATTTCAAAATCGACACGCACGTTCAATCCGACCTTCTCTTTTTCCAGCCAGGAGTCGTCCAACCCAAGACCAAAATCGGTCCGGACGAGATCTGCGCCGCCAATCGCGACCGCCTCGCCGCCCTCAATATCAAGCGTGAATTCAACCATCACCGGCTGTTGATATTCCTTGATGCGCAACACGCCGGCGGCTTTATAGTCCCGTTCGCTTAATCGCGTGACGCCATTCGCCTCGAAGGTCGCCGTCGGATAGGTTTTCACGCCGAACCATTCCGATGCGGTGATTGTCGAGTCCCGGAGTTCTTCGCCCGTGGCCGCAGAGTCCGTTGCAATAACGACCCTGATTTTCGACGCACCCGGATCGAGGAACGAAAAACAGATTTCGGCATCGAAAACTTCAAACTGTCCTTCAAAACGGCGGCCTTTTTCCTCTCCTGCAAACGACAGCGTGCTGGCCTCGCGATCGACAATCCAGTTGCACTTTCCCGTAATGGTAAGCTCGCTCACCGTGCGGCGGCCGCCTTCGGCGCTTAGCGCCGCCGCATAATAGACGGCGCCGAGACTGAGTACCGTGATGACGGCCCCGATCCCGAGCCATGCGTTTCGCGAGGCCGGCGCCATGCTGCGCAATACGCCGTCACGATCGAAAAATCCGTGTTTGATCGCCGCGCCGACATGCAGCGCCAAAAGAAACAGGATTGCGAATGCAAGAGTTTCATGGCGTTCTTCCAGAATCTCCTCAACCGCATAGCGGTCTTCAACCCCGCCAAAGAATGGCAGATGCGGCACTTCAAAAAGGCCGAACCAGATGGTTGGAATCTCTTTTGGCGAAACCGAAACGATCGCCCAGCCGGCGAGCGGCGTCGCGATCATCAATCCGTAGAAAAGCCAATGCGCCGCCCGCGCCGACAGCTTTTGCCAGCCGGGCGTCGTCTCGGGCAAAGCCGGCGAGCGGTGCGCCAGCCGCCAGCCAAGCCGGACAAGCGCCAGCGCGAGCACGGAAAGGCCGAAGGATTTGTGTAGCTGATAGAGCGCAAGCTTTTCGGGCGCCGCATTGGGCAGCCCGTGCATGTAAAAGCCGCCTGCGATCTGCCCGACGATCAATATCGCCATCGCCCAATGCAGGACGACGGCGACAGTTGTGTACCGGGCGTTCGTCACGTCCCGCGCCTATTCAGCAGGCATGGTGAATTCGGCTTCGACGATGATATTTACTTCGTCGCTGACGGCGGGAACAAGAAAGTCGATGCCGAAGTCGGATCGTTTGATCACGCCGCTCGCTGAAAAACCAATCTTGTAATCATTGCCGCGCTCTCGATAAGCGCCGTGGTTGAACGCCACGTCAAGGCTTGCCGGTTTCGTCACGCCCTTGATGGTCAGGTCGCCGGTGATGACGCCGGTTTTCTCGCCGGTGCGTTCTACCGATGTGCTCTCGAAGGTGATTTCCGGATAATTCGCCGTATCGAAAAACCGCTCGCTCTTGAGGTCCGCATCGAATTTATCGACGCCGCTGTCGATGGAGTTGGCGTCAATGGTGACGGAAATAGATGATTTTTCCGGCTCTTCCGCATCCCAATCGAGAGTTGCGTCCCATTCCCGCCAGCGCAGATAGGGTTTCGAGTAACCCTGATGAAGGTAACTGAAGGTGATATAGCGGTGATTTTTTTCAGCCTTGTATTCGCCTGACTTGGCGGCGAACACCGTTTCGGCCGCCTGTTCAGCCGGCGCCGTTTCAGCAGGCGTTCCGTTGGCGTTCTGGCCGCAGGCGGTGACTAGGGCGACGGCGGACAAGACGGCGAATTTCATCTTCATGATTGTCTTCCTTCATTGCGGCGTCCGGCTTCGGACGGAAACGAATTTATCATGCTTTCTCCGTCGCCGCGACTGCCGCCGCTGCGAAGAAAAAGCCCTAATAGCGCGTTATAAGGTCGCCCAGCGCCGGACGCGCCCGTTCGTTGGGTTCCTGTGTGGCGGCGCCAATATAGACGAATCCGGCGACGCGCTCATGTTCCCCCAAACCGAGCGCCTTCAGCACACCCTCATCATAGGCATACCACTCAGTCAGCCACTGGGCGGCGAAACCATGCGCCGAGGAGGCGAGCAGCATGTTCTGACAGACCGCGCCCGCGGTCAGCACCTGCTCCCACTCCGGCGTCCGATGATCGCGGTCGACCTTTGAAATCACCGCAACGACAATCGGCGCGCGCAGGAAACGATTGCGTTCGCATTCGATCCTAGCTTCTTCCGCGTCCGGCTCGTTCGTTTTGTAAACCTCGACAAGCGCATCGCCGAACCGTCGACGCGCTTCACCCTCAAAGAGTACAAATCGATAAGGCGTGACGCGCCGATGGTCTGGCGCCCGCGCGGCGATCGTCAGAATTGTTTCAAGAGTAGCAGCGTCAGGCCCCGGCTCCGTCAGGAAATCCGCCGGCGTCGAACGCCGTAACCAGAGCATTTTTACGGCTTGCGGGCTTGGATGGGCGGCGGGCAGGACCTCGCCGAATTCAGGGGGGGGCAGATTTTCCTTCAAGGGGCCGGGTCTCCACTTGGCAAACGGTTGCGGACTGGTATGGAGATAACGGCAATGGGGCGGCTTGCAACAAGCTGCTGACTGAAAATCGATATTTATAGGCGGGAACAATTAGATGGCGGGCGCAATCGCCGCATCCACGGACAGTTTTCTGGCGCGGCTGAGCGAGGCCCGCTTGCCCCGGACGTTGACCGGAACCGGCCTTGACCAAGCGGGGCTCAGCCCCGCCGCCCTCGCCGCCCTGTTCGAAAGCCAGCTCACAAGCCGCCGGCTCGACCTCGAGGCCCGGCGGCTCGGGGCGGAAAAGCGCGGCTTTTATTCGATCGGCAGTTCCGGTCACGAGGGCAACGCCGCCGTCGCCCGGATTTTCCGGCTCGACGACATGGCGTTCCTGCATTACCGCAGCGGCGCCTTTTATCTGGAACGCGCCCGCAAGCTCGCCGGCGAAACCCCGATCTGGAACATGGCGCTTTCTTTCGTTGCGTCATCGGAAGACCCGATCTCCGGCGGTCGTCACAAGGTGATCGGGTCGAAAGCGCTGTTCATACCTCCGCAGACATCGACCATCGCCTCGCATCTGCCGAAAGCCATGGGCGCGGCGTTTTCGGTGGCCCTCGCCCGCACCCATAAAAAGACCGACGCCGAAATGCCTCACGATGCGGTCGTGCTGTGCAGCTTCGGCGACGCTTCAGCTAACCACTCGACGGCGCAAGGCGCGATCAACGCGGCCGCCCTCACCGGTTATCGCCACCTGCCCCTGCCGCTGGTCTTCGTATGCGAAGACAACGGCATCGGCATTTCGGTAAAGACGCCTGAAGGCTGGGTGGCGGCGAATTACGGCGCGCGCGCCGGGCTCAAATACATATACGGCGACGGCCGCGATATCGTTGACGCGGCGCGGGCCGCGCGCGAGGCGGAATATTGCGCGCGTATTCAACGAAAGCCGGTGTTCCTGCACCTGCGCACCGTGCGGCTCATGGGCCATGCAGGCTCCGACCTTGAAAGCGGCTACAGGGACCGCGTCGAAATCGAGGCGGAAGCCGATCAGGACCCGCTGCTGCATTCTACTCGGCGGCTGATCGAAACGGGCCTCATGTCCCTTGAAGATATTAAAGCGCTTTATGCGGACATCACCGGACAGGTTCGCCGCGCCATGGAAACCGCCTGCACACGATCGAAACTCAGCAGCGCGAAGGAAGTCGTCGCCTCGCTGACCCCGCCGGTCAGGAGACGCGCCACAAGACCGGGCAAGCCGTTACCGTCTGCCTCCGACGACTCCCGCGCCCGCGCCGAACCGCAGCACATGTCGCGCCTCATCTCGCTCGCCCTCGCCGAAGCGATGGAGCAAGACCGCAATGTCGTAATCTTCGGCGAGGATGTCGCAAGAAAAGGGGGCGTCTACGGCGCGACGACGCGGCTGCAACCGAAGTTCGGTCCTTCCCGCGTCTTCGATACATTGCTGGACGAACAATCGATTCTCGGGACCGCCATCGGCCTTGCTCATAACGGTTACATCCCCGTACCGGAAATCCAGTTCCTCGCTTATGTCCATAACGCCGAAGATCAGTTGCGCGGCGAGGCAGCGTCGCTCTCCTTCTTCTCTAACGGTCAGTATGCGAACCCCATGGTTGTCCGCATTGCAGGCCTTGCTTACCAGAAAGGGTTCGGCGGGCATTTCCATAACGACAACGCCGTCGCTGTCTTCCGTGATATTCCCGGCGTCATACTCGCCTGCCCCTCAAGCGGCGAAGAAGCGGTGAAAATGATGCGCGAAGCCTTTCGTCTCGCCCGGGAGGAACAGCGCGTGGTCGTCTTTCTCGAGCCGATCGCGCTTTACGGAACAAAAGACCTGATCGCCGAAGGCGACGGGCTGATGACCGCGCGCTTTGACGACATTGAAGGCGCGGCGCCGTTCGGTGACGTCAACTCTATCGGCGACGGCGACGATCTCACAATCATCACTTACGGAAACGGGGCTTATCTTTCCCGGCGCGCAAGCGCGACCCTGGCGGAACGCGGCATAAACACGCGTATTATCGATCTGAGATGGCTGACGCCCTTGCCTGTCGATTCCATGTTGGACGCCATTGGCGAGCGGCGCAACGTGCTGATTGTCGATGAATGCCGCCGCAGAGGGTCGCCCAGCGAAGAGATCATGGCGGTGTTGCATGAGCGCATGCCCGAGCTCAACATACAGCGCATCACGGGCGTCGACACGTTCATCCCGCTAGGCCCGGCCGCTAATGAAGTCCTCATCGGTGAAGCGGATATCGTAAATGCTGCGATCTCGTTAGTCGGCAAGACAACAAAACGAGCCGCAGAATGAAACAGACCGCCGTTGTCATATTTCCGGGCCGGGGCACATACGGCAAGGATGAACTCGGTTACCTTACGCGCTATCACGCGGACAAGACGGATTTCATCGCCGGCGTCGATCGCTGGCGCGAGTCTCAGGGCCGCGAAACCGTCTCGTCCCTGGATGACGCCAAGAGCTACGCCGCTTCGAAACATGCCTCAAGCATCAACGCATCAGCACTGATCTATACTTGCGCGCTTGCAGACTTTGCGAGCATCGACAGGGAAAAGTTCGAGATCGCCGCCGTCTGCGGCAACTCACTCGGCTGGTACCTGACCCTCGCCGCCGCCGGCGCAATTAACGAACAAAACGCCATTCGCCTGGTCGATACAATGGGCGCGCTGATGGAGGCCGATGGCGTCGGCGGACAACTTGTCTATCCGTTCGTCGACGAAGACTGGCGCGCGAGCGACGCACGTGAAAAGGCGATCGCCAATGCGCTTCATGCAGGCCGCACTAAAGGTAACGCCTATCTCTCTATCCGTCTCGGCGGCATGGCAGTGCTCGCCGGCGACGAGGCCGGCATGACAGCGATGGAAAAATCATTGCCGCCGGCAGAAGACCGCTACCCTTTCCGGCTCGCCCGCCACGCGGCCTTCCACACGCCGTTGCTTGGACATATATCAGAGGCCGCATTCGAAAAATTGGGCGCGGATATGTTTCAAGCGCCGTCAATTCCCATGATCGACGGGCGCGGCGCAATCTGGACGAAATACGCAACCGACAGCAGCGCCCTTCATCAATACACGCTTGGCCATCAGATCGTCGAAACTTACGACTTCTCGAAATCCGTGGAAGTGTCGATCAAGGAATTCGCGCCCGACAAGCTGATCCTTGTCGGGCCGGGATCGACGCTTGGCGCGCCTATCGCTCAGGAATTGATCCGTCACCGCTGGCTGGGACTCTCTTCGAAGTTTGATTTCTCTACGCTACAGAAAAAAGACCCGTTTCTGTTGGCCATGGGACGGCAAGAGCAGCGCGCCTCGACCGCATTAACCTAGTGCTGCTGGAATCGTAAGCTTGGCACGCTATTCGCAGGTTGCGCTGCGAATTCGTTTTCCATGGGGATTAGCCTGATGATGGTTCGAAGCATATCCATCGCACTTCTAGCGAACGTCATTGCATTTGGGGCAGCAAACGCCACAACGCTTAACTTTGATGCGTCACCAAACGCCCCCTGTGACGTCAGCTCCGGCGCCTCTACGGAAGGGTTCACCTTGAGCGCGTATGACGGCTCGGTGGGCGGCGGCATCGTATCCCCAACCGGAGGCGGCTGCGGCAGCGCTATTCCAACCGCCTATAGCGGCACCAATTTTTTGCTTAACTACAACGCGCTTATCGGCGAACTGACGCGGGACACCGGTACGTTTGACCTCAATAGCCTGTACGTTCACGCCGACGCGAGAGTCGGCGATACGACAGTACGGTTTCAGGGCCTCGACGCACCAGGCGGCAATGTTCTTTACACTATGGACGTACTCATTTCCGCCACATGGCAGCTCATCGTTTTCTCAGGTTGGGACAATGTGAAAACCTTCACATGGGACTCGATCTCGCCGAATAGCAGCAATATCGCCATCGACGACTTCACTTTCGACGGCGCCGAAGTGCCATTGCCCGCCGCACTTCCGCTCTTCTTGGCCGGACTGGCGGGTCTCGGCTTTTCAAGCCGGTCGAAAAAACCGCGGGAAGCCTGACGCTCAGGCGTTCGTCATTCGGACGCGACCTGAGCCATGACTGTCAGGTGTTCTCTTGCGAACTGGCGGCAACGGTCGGGCGACCAGCCGTGGATGAGGTTCGGGTTAACGTTCGCATCCTTGAACGGCATCTCAAGCGTCATTGATAGACATCCCCAGGTCTCGGCGACGTAATTCGTCGCGATGTCGAGATTGGCCTTACCCGGGGGCGGCTTCGGATAACCGTCGCTGGTCTGAAAATCCTTGCTGACCTGGAGGAGCAGCGATTTATACCGATCAAGGCGATTATGCAGCGCCTCGCTCCATGACGGAACGCCTTCAGCGCCGTCGATGAAATTATTCGGAATGCCTTCATCGCCGTGGACGTCGAGAAAGAAACCGACGCCGGTCTCGCGCATTTTTTCACGAACGATAAATACTTCCGGGCTCGCTTTCATGGAAGCATTGCGCCAGGCGCGATTGAGATCGGTCCCCGCCGCATTTGTGCGCAAGTGCCCTCTTCGCGCGCCGTCAAGATTCATGCACGGAATAATGTGCAAGGTTGCGGCGTCCAGCAGACGCGTAACATCTGCATCACTTTCATCTGCGAGGCGGTCGAAGAACCCTTCCATCCACCAGGATCCCATATCCTCCCCGGGGTGCTGGCGCGCGATAATCCAGAACGGACGTTCGCCGCGGCCCAGCCGGAAATAGTCGATGTCCTGTCCATCCAGTGTCTTGCCGATAACGGCATGGGCGAAGCGCGGTGAAGCCTTAAGCCCTTCGACAAAGCGGCGATAACGCGTAATCGGGTAGGCGGCGAAATAGGCGTAGTAAACGCAATTGCGATCCGGCGCATGCGAAATGGTGAGAACGCCCTCCCGATAGTCCGTATCCACCCGAAACCAGATTTCGCCGTCATAGGAGGCGACCGCGCGATAGTCGTTCCAGCCCGCGAGGTAAGACGCGCCTCCGGCGTTCACGATTTTCATCGTAAGCGGCTGATAGCGGGCGTTGTCAACGCGATAGTAAAACCACTGATAAAACGGCGCGTTGCCGTCTGGCCTGATCTCAAGCCGGATATCGGACGGGTCGGAAACGTTCCGGCAGATTATGTTGCCGTGATCAAAATCGCTAGTAACATCAATCATCGATCGAATACTCAGGGTTCGCGCCAAAAAAGCGCGTAAAGTGTCCCCCTCAATATTCCCCTAACACCGTTCGACAAGGGCGCAACCCCGCCCGTTAAGCAGCCGTCCGGTCAGTCTTTTTTCTCAACGATCGGCGGTACGATGCGAATATGCACATCTTTAAGCTGTTCCGGCGAAGGATCCGCCGGCGCACCCAGAAGCAGGTCTTCGGCCTGTTGGTTCATCGGGAACATCGTCACTTCGCGAATATTTTCCTGGTCGCAGAGCAGCATCACAATACGCTCCAGGCCGAGCGCGCACCCGCCGTGTGGCGGCGCGCCGTATTTGAACGCATTCAGCATGCCGCCGAATTTTTCTTCTACAACCTCTTTACCGTAACCGGCGATCTCAAACGCCTTGTACATGATGTCCGGGCGATGGTTCCGGATGGCGCCGGAGCCGAGTTCGTAGCCGTTGCAAACAAGATCGTACTGAAACGCCTTGATCGCCAGCTTCTCTTCATCGGTCTGCGCCGCCTCCAGCGCCTGCAAGCCGCCCTGCGGCATTGAGAACGGGTTATGACCGAATTCAACCTTCTTGTGCTCTTCATCCCATTCATACATCGGGAAGTCGACAATCCAGGCGAGCTCGAAGCGGTTCTTGTCGGTGATGTTCAATTCTTCGCCGATAAGCACCCGCGCCTTGGCGGCGACGGCGAGAAATTCTTCCGGCTTGCCAGCAAGGAAGAACGCCGCATCGCCGGCCTTCATGCCAAGCTGCGCCTTCACCGCCTCGGACCGTTCCGGCCCGATATTCTTCGCAAGCGGGCCTTTGACCTCGCTTTCGTCAAAAATCATGTAGCCCATGCCCGGCAGGCCCTGCTTCTGGGCCCAGGCGTTCATGCGGTCGCAGAACGCGCGAGAGCCGCCGCCCGGCGCCGGAATGGCGCGGATTTCATGGCGCGGATCGGCGTCAAGGATCGACGCGAACACCTTAAAGCCCGAGCCGCGGAAATGATCGGAGACGACATGCATCTCGATCGGGCAGCGCAGGTCAGGCTTGTCGGTGCCGTATTTCAGCATGGAGATGTCATAAGGGATAAGCGGGAACGGATAGACCGTGACCGAACGGTCCCCGGCGAATTTTGCGAAGGTCTCGCGCGTCACCGGACCGACGGCGTCGAAAACGTCCTCGCGTTCGACAAAGCTCATTTCAAGGTCGAGCTGGTAGAACTCCCCTGCGGAACGGTCAGCGCGCGCATCCTCATCGCGGAAACACGGCGCGATCTGGTAGTAACGATCAAAGCCCGATACCATGATGAGCTGTTTGAAGATCTGCGGCGCCTGCGGCAGCGCATAGAATTTACCCGGATGGAGACGCGACGGCACGAGGAAGTCGCGCGCGCCTTCAGGGCTCGACGCGGTCAGGATCGGAGTCTGAAAGTCGGTAAAGCCCTTTTCCTCCATGCCGCGGCGGATCTCCCTGATCACCGCCGAACGCATCATGATGTTCCGGTGCAGCGTTTCCCGGCGCAGATCGAGATAGCGATGCTTCATCCGGATATCTTCAGGATAGTCCGGCTCGCCGAATACCGGCAGGGGCAATTCATCGGCCTCGGAAAGAACCTCGAACTCTTTGATACGGATTTCCACTTCGCCAGTCGGCAGGTTCGGGTTCACCACATCGTCGTCGCGTGCAATGACTTCCCCTTCGACGCGGATCACGCTCTCCTGACGGACATGCTCGACTGCCGCGAAGAAGGCCATCTCAGGCTCAACCACGAGCTGGGTCAGGCCGAAATGGTCGCGGAGGTCAATGAACAGCAGCCCGCCATGGTCGCGCTTCCTGTGCACCCAGCCGGACAGGCGAACAGTCTCGCCGACTTCTGTCTTGCGGAGCTGGCCGCAGTTATGGGTGCGATAGGCGTGCATGGGCGTACTCTCGAAAGGCTCGAAATGAACGGAAAAGGCGCGGCGCCGGAGTGGCCTTGCCGGGGCCCGATGTCAAGGCTTTCCAGCCCCTTAGGGCTGCCGCCATCCGCCGCGCTCATTTTGGATGACGCTCCCGGCGGACGCTGTTAGAAGCCCCCTCCATGCGCGTTATCACCTCCAGCAAGGACCTCAAAGACTTCTCCGCGGAGCTCGCAAAACGCCCCTTTGCGGCGATCGACACCGAATTCATGCGGGAAAAGACCTACTGGCCGATCCTCTGCCTCATCCAGGCCGCTGCCGAGGACCTCGAGGCGATCATCGATCCGCTCGCCGAAGGCCTTGATCTAGCGCCCTTTCTCAAGGTTATGACCGACAAGAAGGTGCTGAAGATCTTCCACGCCGCCCGCCAGGACCTCGAGATCTTCTACCGGTTGATCGGCGACGTGCCGGCCCCGCTCTTCGATAGCCAGATCGCCGCCATGGCCTGCGGCTTCGGGGATCAGGTCGGCTATGAGCCCCTGATGCGCACCCTCGTAAAAGCGAAAATCGACAAGGGCTCGCGCTTCACCGACTGGGCCCGCAGACCGCTGACCGAGGCCCAGCAGTCCTACGCGCTGTCGGACGTCACCCATCTGCGCGACGCCTACCCGGTGCTGCTCGGCAAGCTCGACAAGCAAAAGCGCAAACACTGGGTCGAAGCGGAAATGCAGGCCCTCTACGATCCCGATCTATACCACGTGAAGCCGGAAAACGCCTGGAAGCGCCTGAAGCTCAAAGGCGTCAAGCCGAGAGAATTGGGACCGGTCCTGAAGCTCGCCGAATGGCGCGAGAAGGAGGCGCAGACCCGCGACGTCCCGCGCAGCCGTATTCTCAAGGATGACGCGATTTTCGAGCTCGCCAGGCTTCAACCGAAGACCAAGAAAGATCTTGGCAGAGCGCGCAGCATACCGGCGGGGTTCGAGCGCTCCAGCGCCGGCGGCGCCATTCTTTCGGCGATCGAGCTGGGGGCCGGGATAAAGCCGGACGCGCTACCCGACATCGCCCGGCCGGAAAGGAAAAAACCCCCGGCCGATGTCGTCGATCTCCTCAAGGTGCTGCTGAAACGCCAGTGCGAGCGCTATGGCGTGGCGCCGAAACTGATCGCTTCCTCTGCCGATCTAGAAGAAATCGCATTAAGTGACGACGCTGACGTCGAAGCGCTCAAAGGCTGGCGGCGAGAGGTTTTCGGCGAAGACGCGCTGCGCCTTAAACGCGGAGAGCTGGCGATGCGCCTCAACAAAGGCGCTGTCGATCTCGTTGAAGCATAACATTCAACTATTATTCGTAAGCCTCAACCGGGATCGCATTGAACGCAGCAGCGAGCGCATCGAGACGTTTGCGCGGCGTTTCAGCCATCATCGCCCGGCGTTCCGGGGGCGCTCTGAAAATTAGCTTTCCGGGTTCTCCCGGTTCAAAGTCGAGGCGGCAGCCTTCGAGCGGGGCGCCAATTTTCGGTGAGAAAGACGCAACAAAACGCAGCGCCAGCCCGAACTGTACTGCGACCCGCTGCGCCTCCTCGTCCAGCAAGCTGATCGCTTCCTCATTCGGAAAAACTGAACTCCGCCCCTGGTAACGGCTGAACAACGCGAGCGCGAGCCATATCCGCTCCTTGTGCGACACGCTCACGAACGGCACCCACATCGCCGTATCAAAGGCGTGACGACCGCGCAGGTCCGGGTGAAAGAAAGCGCCGATATCCATCAGGACATAACACGCATAGCGCAGGCGCGCGCGCGCCTTATCGGCGGAGAAGAGCGGTTCAACAACGGTCATGACCGTTTCGCCGAACGCCGGATTAGGCGACAAGCGGCCGGCGTAAAACCTGCAAGCGGCGATGAATGGATCGGCCTCGCGCTCCTCATCCGACAAAACGCGGTACAATAGCCCTTCCCGCACGCCGCCCGCCGAGACAACGACCTTCTTTGCATTCATCCGTTCCAATACGGACTGCATGACAACCGCAGCATAGGGAAGCGTGTCGAGGCGGCGACGCGGAATGCCGGGAATTTCCTCAAGCGAACGCCGGCTTTGCCTGGCGATCAATTCGCATGTGTCCTTAACATCCTGGCTTGATATTTCGTAATGGTGCAACACCGGCAGCGGATAACTGCGAAGTCGCATATTGATGCGCGCAATCGCCCGCCAGGCGCCGCCCACAGAGTATAGCGTGTCGTATTTTTTCTTTTTGAGGAACTGAGCCTGATCGAGCTCCTTTTCAATCAGAAGCCTCGCTTCTCTAACATTGTCGCCAACCCGGCGCATAATGCTCAGCGGCCCGATCGGCAGGCTCACCGTTTCGGCGACGGCGGACTTGTCGAGCGATACCAGTTCAAGGCTGCCTCCGCCCATATCCCCGGCGACGCCGGTCGCTTCCGGCTCAAACGAGATGACGCCGTAAGCTGCAAGCGCCGCCTCTTCCGCGCCTGATATAATTGAAACATCAAATCCGAATTCCCGACGCAGGTCAGCAACAAACGCCTCGCCGTCGTTCGCCTCGCGTATCGCCGATGTGGCGATGGCATAGGTGGGCGGATCGCCATATTCCTTTAACAGTTGCCGGAAGCGCGCCAGCGTCACCCTGGCGTCAACAACCGCTGCAGGATTAAGATCGCCCTCGGCCGTCATGTCGCGGCCTAGTCCGCAGAGGGATTTTTCGTTGCAGATCGCCAGCGGCGCCCGGGATGGCCCGTCATACACGACCAGACGCACGGAATTCGAGCCGATATCAACCACAGCGCGGCGGTCGGCTTTCGCGGCTACGGACGAATTATCGCGAAATGACCCTATCATCGAACTGCAACCTGACCCGATTGGGGCAGCTTTCGGCGATTCGCGCGCAAAGCCGCATTATTTCCGCCGTTTGAGTTCTTTCGGCGCCGCATATTTGATGGCCGCTCCGCGTCCTGAAAGACTCGGATTGGTCATCATGTAAGTGTGAACATTAAAGGCCTCGCCGGGCGTATCGCTTTCAAGGCGCGAATAGCGGCCGTCCGGGAGGAGTTTCCAGCTCTGCGCCTCATCGTTGAGATTGGCGACCATGATGTAATCCAGAATTTGCCGGTGCACGGTCGGATTCTCGACGGGACAGAAGATCTCGACGCGGCGGTTCAGGTTGCGCGGCATCAGATCAGCCGACGCAACATAGATTTTCGCGTCGGGATTCGGCAGCGAATCGCCGGCGCCGAAACAGTAGATCCGCGCATGCTCGAGGAACCGTCCGACGATGCTCTTGACGCGGATATTTTCCGACAGGCCCGGTACGCCCGGCCGCAGACAGCAAATGCCGCGCACGACCAGCTCGATCTGCACGCCAGCCTGCGACGCTTCATAGAGCTTGTCGATCATCTCCCCGTCGACCAGCGCATTCATCTTCGCCCAGATCGCCGCGTTCTTGCCCTTGCCGGCGTTTTTGATCTCGCGGTCAATCATTTTTACGATATGCGAGCGCCCAGTGAGCGGCGCTACGGCGAATTTCTCGAACGCCGACGGCGCTGCGTAACCGGTGATGTAGTTGAAGACTTTCGCTGCATCCCTGCCGATCGCCGGATCGCAAGTGAAGAGCGACAGGTCCGTATAGATCTTCGCTGTGATCGGGTGATAGTTGCCGGTGCCGACATGCGTGTATGTGCGCGCGCCGTCAGGCTCCTGACGCACGACAAGCGAAAGTTTCGCATGGGTTTTATACTCCAAGAACCCATAGACGACGTTGACGCCTGCGCGTTCGAGCGCCCTCGCCCACCGAATGTTCGCCTCTTCATCGAACCGGGCCTTGAGCTCGACAAGCGCCGTCACGTTCTTGCCCGCCTCGGCAGCCTCAATCAGCGCTTCAACGATCGGCGATTGTTTCGACGTCCGGTAGAGAGTCTGCTTGACGGCGACGACTTTCGGGTCCGCCGCGGCCTGCTTCAGAAACTGCACGACGACGTCGAACGACTCATAAGGGTGGTGAACAAGAATATCCTTGGCCCGGATCGCCGAAAAACAGTTGCCGCCATGTTCGCGGATCCGCTCCGGAAACCGCGGCTCGAACGGCTCAAACAGAATATCGGGCCGATCGGACGGGATCAGCTGATCGATCTGGGCAAGGCCGAGAATTCCATCCACATAAACGACGTCCTGCGGCAGCGCCTGCAGACGTTCGCGAACCATCGCCCGCAAATGATCGGGCGTCCTGGCGTCGATCTTGACGCGAATGACATCCCCGCGGCGGCGGCGCTTCAGCATTGTCTCGAAGACCCTCACCAGATCTTCGGCTTCTTCCTCGATTTCAACGTCGGAGTCGCGCAAGACCCGAAACGCGCCGTGTTCAAGAATCTCGAAGCCCGGAAACACATAGCCGATGAATTTTACAATTGTCTGTTCCAGAGAAATGTACCGGATCGGCGGCCTCGCGCCGTCCGGGGAAGGCGCGTCTGGCAGCCGGATGAACCGTGAAACCTTACCCGGGACAGGCAACAGCGCTTGCAGGATGCGGCCGTCAGGACGCTTCAGTTCAAAACACAGAACAAAGCCGAGATTAGGCACGAAAGGAAATGGATGCGCAGGGTCGAGGGCGAGCGGCGTCAGGATCGGGAAGATGTTTGTTTCAAATTCCTGACGCAGCCAGTCCGTATCCGGATCTGTCAATTCGCTCGCATCGGTGATGACGACGCCAGCGGCGTTTATCATCGGCTTCAGTTCCCGCCAGCAACGCTGCTGTTCCTCCATCAGGGCGAGCGCGCGTTCATTGATGAGGGTCAGCTGCTCCTGCGGCGTCATGCCTTCCTGACTGACAGCCGACACGCCCTCGCGCACTTGTCCACGCAGGCCCGCCACGCGCACCATGAAAAACTCGTCGAGATTGCTGGCCGAGATCGAAAGAAAACGAAGCCGCTCAAGCAAAGGGTGGCGCTCATTGGACGCTTCTTCGAGCACGCGCGTATTGAAAGCGAGCCAGGACAGTTCGCGGTTGATAAACCGGCTCGGCGCATTCGCATTGATTTGCTGCGAGACAGCTTCGGCGGTCATCCCGCTTTGCAGTGTTCCGTCATCGGCGCCGGGCATGGATGTCTCCCTTGTCGGTAGGGTTCATTCTATTCGCTTCCCGCGTCGGTTTCAAAAAGAGCCGTCAACGCTTGCTGCGCCAGCCCTATGGAGATTTTTTTCTTCAAGCCGAGCGACAGGCGGTCGGCTGCCGAGGCGAATGCATGCGCGGCCGCGAATGTACGCGGCAAGCGCGGCGCGACATAGTCAATAACGGTCTGCGGCACGCTGAGCTGGCGGTCGCTGAAATCTTTCGAAAGCACAGCGCGAATAAGGCTTTCGTCCGGCTCGCCAAGACTGGCGCGCGGCATCGCTTCAAGACGCGTACGCAGATCCTTGAAGTCTTGAGCCCATTCGCTCGGATGACCGGAGCCGACCATGACGAGCCGTCGTCCTGAATCCCCCAGATCTTCAATGATACGCAAGAACTCCTTCGCGCTGTTCGGCGGCAAATTGTCAAACACGAGGACTGCCGGGCCCTCAGCCGCCGACTGATCGCGCCAGTCAAAAAACGCTTCCTTATTTTCAACGACGATGTGAGCGAGATGCGTCTTGCCCGACCCTTCCGGACCGCAAATGATCAGGAACGGCTCGCCGGAATTTCGCCACGCCTCGGCGGTTCGGCACGCCGCTTCATTCGACGGCGCAATAAGGAAGGTTTCCCGGCCATATTGCGGAGGATTTTCCGGCAGAGTCAGGATTAACTGATCCGCCGTTATATCGGGATTGCGCGAGGTGTTCATATCGTCGCCCGCCTCGTGCCAGCTTCGCCGCCAGCCGTCAGTTGGGCGCCTCGATCGTCACCGACCGGTCCGAAGCGTCGATCGAGGCCGGAAAAAAATCAGGCTCGTTCGTATCGTCTTCGCCGAAACGGCGGCGGCGGCGATCATTGCCGCGCACAGTCTGAGCCGTCGCCGGCGTTGCAATCAGCCAGTGATCGCCGTCCTCAGACCAGAGCACCAATCCTTGCGCCTCCATGGCGACTGTCAGCTTGGTCGGGTCGCCATAGGCCTGGATCAGCATTTCCGACCCCATACGGGAGAGCGAACGCACCTGTACGGATCCGATCAGCGGCGTGGAAAGCAGCGCCGAACGGATCTGCGTCCATTCGGATAGCGAGCGATAATGAGCGCTGACCGTCAGTAGCGCGAGCGAAGAGTGGTCGATCAGCGTTTTTTCCTTCCAAGGCTTTGCATATTTGGCGATCGAGACATCAATCGATTGCTCCGCAAGACTTGGGAAATTTCCCGAGGGCTGGCTGAACCATTCCTCGGCGAGAATGTCGCCGACTTTCGCAGGCAGGAACTCATTGGTCTCGGGGCCCTGTGCATAGTCTGCGCTGGGCTCGCCGCCATAAGTCGAAAGCTCTTCTATTGAGTTGAGCGAGGCGGACTCGCGGAAACCGTTGATTAACCGCACGCGCAAACGATCCTCGCCGTCAACCTGCTGCAACACGGCATGCGCGACAATCACCTGGCTGACTGAATACCTATACGCCATGTTTTCAAGCGCCGTCTGATCGAGCGCAAGCGCTGTCCGCGCGCTGATCGTCGCTGCATCTTCAAGATCGCCGAGCGGGGGCGCCATGGGCGTCAGTTCGTTGTCGTATGGGCGCGCTTTCCATGCTGCCATCCACGGATTGTTTTCTTCCCAGAGATATGTCCCGTTACTGGTTTGCAGGACCGGCAAAACAAGAGCCGTGCGTGTTTGCGCTTCACTGTAGGGAATGCGCGCATCCTTCAGCAGACGGCGCACCGCTTCCGGTTTGAACCGGTAGGTGATGAAAGCGCGGTAGGTCGTCGGGGAGCTTTTTTCGTTATAAACCTCGAAACCGGACTCAAGGAGTTCGAGATCGCGGTCGGTAAGTTCGATAACGCCGCGATCGAACGCCTGAAAGGCTTCCGCCGGCTCGCCGGCCGCCAGGGTCGGCAGGTATGTCCAGTCCTCTTCCATGGTGAGGCGGCGCAGAAGGATATCCATCGCCTTGCGCCGGCCGATCCGTTGCGCCGCCGCTTTAGCGGCTGTGGCGCTGCCCGCCTGGGCCTGGACGGTCACACGGGGCACCACGAATACGTCATCCCCGATCGCCAGCGCAGGGCTGAACGCCGCTGCGATCGAGATTGCTGCGAATACCAAAGCCGCCGTCAGTCGTTTCATGATCCAAATCCGTCCTAAAATGCGCGCCGTTGAAAACCAGTCCCAGCGCAGCCCTTATAGCCGCGCCGGCTTCATGAAACGACCCTATTTCCTAATTGTTAAAGCATTTAGTTGCGCCCTGGGCAGTTGCACGGCGGGCCCGGCAGCGGCTAGGAGGGCGCCATGAGCGACGCATATAAAAAGGCCGGGGTCGATATCGACGCCGGAGAGCGCCTTGTGAGCGCCATCGGCCCCCTGGCGAAGGCCACGGCCCGCGCCGGCGCGGACGCCGCATTGGGCGGTTTTGGCGGCCTTTTCGACCTCAAGGCGGCGGGCTTCAACGACCCCATACTCGTCTCGGGCACCGACGGGGTCGGCACCAAGCTGAAACTCGCCTTCGCCCTCGGCAAGCATGACACGATTGGCGTCGATCTTGTCGCCATGTGCGTCAACGACATCTTGGCGCAGGGCGCTGAGCCTCTGTTTTTTCTCGATTATTTCGCAACCGGCAGGCTCGACGAGGGAACGGCGGCCAGCGTCGTCGCCGGGATAGCGGACGGCTGCCGTCAGGCAGGTTGCGCGCTAGTCGGCGGAGAAACCGCGGAAATGCCCGGCATGTACGCCGCCGGGGAATACGATCTCGCCGGGTTTTCCGTGGGCGCCGTGGAGCGAAAAAACATTCTCCCCCGGTCTGTCGCCGCTGGCGACGTCATGATCGGCCTCGCCTCCTCGGGCGCCCATTCCAACGGCTACTCCCTGATCCGGAGTATCGTCGAGCAGACCAAGGCCGACCTCATGGCCCCTGCGCCTTTCGACGCCGGCCGGATGCTGGGCGACGCCCTCCTCTCACCCACCCGGATTTACGTCAAATCCGTCTTGCCGCTGCTGGCCGACGAAGATATCCGCGCGTTCGCCCATATCACCGGCGGCGGACTAACGGAAAACACCCCGCGCGTCCTCAGCGATAACCTGACGCCCCGTTACGATGATGCGGCGATCGCCCTGCCGCCGCTCTTTCAATGGTTGAAGGACGCCGGCGGACTCAACGAAACCGATATGCGCCGCACCTTCAATTGCGGCGTCGGCGGCGTCCTCATCTGCCGGGCGGGCGCCGTCGACAAGACTCTGGCCGCCCTCAAAACCGCCGGTGAAGACGCGTGCGTTATCGGCGACATTGCGGAGCGTCGATCCTCGTGACGGCGAAACTCGCAGTACTGATCTCCGGAAGGGGCTCCAATCTTCAGTCTTTGATAGACGCAATGGCGTCGCCGTCTTTCCCGGCGGAAATCGCGCTCGTAATTTCCAACCGCCCGAAAGCGCAAGGCCTCGAACGCGCCGCCAAGGCCGGCATCCCGCACAAGGTGATCGATCACAAGGATTTCAAGACCCGCGAAGATTTCGACACGGCGCTCGACGAAACCTTACGCCTCGCCAATATCGAGTTCGTGGCGCTTGCCGGCTTCATGCGCCTACTGACGCCGGACTTCGTCAGGAAGTGGCGCGACCGTCTGATCAATATTCACCCTTCCCTGCTGCCTTCGTTTCGGGGGCTGCATGTTCATGAGCGAATGATCGACGCCGGCATCAAGATCGCCGGCTGCACGGTGCATTTCGTGTCCGCTGAAGTCGACTCCGGCCCGATCATCGGCCAGGCCGCCGTGCCGGTCCTGCCCGGCGATACAGCGGAAACGCTGGCGGCGCGCATTCTTGAGGAAGAACACAGGCTCTATCCCGCCTGTATAAGATTGCTGGTTGAAAAGAAGGCGCGCGTCTCCGGCGCCGTCGTTCAATACGATTCGTCGGTTACCGCTTCCGGCGTCTTGCAAAATCCGCCGGATTCCGACTAGGCGGACGCCGCTTCCATCTTTTTTATGAATTTGCGGATACGGCGCGCATTTTCACCGAGATCCGATTTTCCGACACGCGACTTCGAGCGCAGATCGATACGCGCGCCGTCCGATTCCGCACGGATGCGGACAACGAAATCGTCAACGAAGCCGAACCACAAGGTGGTATCGGTCGCTTCAATCCGCCAGCCGTCTTCCGTTGCTTCGTCTTTGAGAACTTTCATGCCCATCGAGCTTATGATCCGCCGCGATTGACTGGCCGCCTCTTCGACGGACATCCGCATGGTCATGGGTACGATATCAGGAAACGCCTGCCTCTGCGCCGCCGCAAGAGGAAGGTCAGACCGGGGCGTTTCCTCATCAGCGTTGTACTCGGGCGGATTGGCGCGCTCGTAAAGCGCCCCGGCGACGATCTGCGGCGGATCAGTAAAGTCCGTCGTAATGTCGTGAATGACCGGATTGGCGGCGACGAGCTGATTCATGCGAACCGGCGCGGACGCGGCCAGGCCCGCAAATACGGCGGCGATGAGCGCAATCGGCGCCAAGCCGCGCGCCTTAAAGAGTGCAAGAACAAATCCGCCAAAACTGACGACTGCGGCGATCAATGTCGGCAGGGCGGCCTCACGCAGAATGCTGAGGCCGGTCGGATATTCCCACCAGCCGAAACGCACGCCCGGCCCGGCAAGCCCGATCGTCAGCGCAAGTCCGACGGCCGCCAGCGAGACTAGCCAGATCAGCGGCTTCATAATCATCTCCAGAGCGCCTGCCGCTTCATTTTACAGGCAAAATGCGGGAAGAAGCCATAGTTTCAAGCGAGCGCTTTGTTGAAATTTCCAGCCAAGCCCCCATGTCCGGGCAAAGCTGTTCAGGAGTTCGCCATGTCGCGGCCCGTCACCGTCACGATCTCGCATGACCTCTCCATGGAGGAAGCCCGCGGGCGGCTGCGTGAAGGTTTCGACAAGATCAAACGTCAGCTGACCGGCGGACTGATGTTCAAGTTCTCAGAAGAATGGATCAGCGAGGATACGCTGACATTCGAAGCGCGCGGGCTTGGCCAGCACATCACCGGGCGCATTGACGTCTTCCCGCAGCATGTGCGCATCGAATGCGTGCTGCCCAACCTGCTGGCGAGCATCGCCGAAACGATAACCGGCAAGGTCGAAAAGGAAGGCCGGCTTTTACTGGAAAAGAAATAGCCGTCAGGCTTCGCCGATCGCAGAGAGGTAAAGGTCAAGCAACGCTTCCTGCTCCTGCCGGTCGGCGCGATCCATCTTCCTGATTTTCACAACCTGGCGCAGCGTCTTGACGTCATAGCCCTCGCCCTTGGCCTCGGCGTAGACTTCCTTGACGTCGTTCATGATGGTCGCCTTTTCTTCCTCGAGGCGCTCGACCCGTTCAATAAAGGACCGCAGACGATCCGCCGCGATGGTTGTTGCGCCTTCCACATTCGCCGATCCGTCCGCCACGTGTACGCTCCTTGTTAATCATCAGGGTGCGGAGGAATATCGCCGCCGCAGGAACGATAGAGATAAAAATGAGCCGCGCATTCGCGCAAGCTTCAAAAGAACGAATGGGGAAAATTAAATCTCTTGACCGTCGAGGTCGCGCCGCAACGCGCGGGCGCGGCGGCGGACATCATCATCATGCGGGTTCCATTCCAGAACCTTCTGATACATCTCGTAAGCCGCGGCGAGATCTTTCGATGCGTGGTACATGCCGGCGATTGTTTTCCGCACCTCGAAATGGCGCGGCTCCAGCGTCAGCGCTCGCTCATAATCCGAAAAGGCGCCCTCATTATCCCCAAGGGACAGCCTCACATCGCCTCTCAGCGCGTAGCCCTGTGCAAAGCTCGGGGCGAGACCGACCACATGATCCAGCAAGGCCAGAGCAAGCTCCTCAGCGCCGGCGGCGATACTCGCCTCAGCCCGCGCATAGAGGAGATCGACCGTGTCGCTCTGGGAATCCGCCCAAATGTCGAGAATGCGGGCGATGTTCTCCTCGGCGCGGACCGCCTCGCCGGTGCGCAGCTCCTCAAACAGGAGGTCGAGCCGCGCGTCAGTCTGGTCCGCCGCCGCCGGAAAAGCGGCGCAAAAGGCCAGAAGAATCGCGCAGATTAGGTTTCGCATACGCAAAAGCCTATCGCGCAAAGCCTTAAAATCCAAGAATGAAGTCGGGAAGGGTTAACCCTGACGGGCCTTGAAGCGCCGCTGCGTCTTGTTGATCACATAGACGCGTCCCTTGCGGCGGATTACGCGGCAATCTTTATGGCGTTTTTTCAACGACTTAAGGGAACTGCGGACTTTCATCTCTCTTGCCTTCGGTGTTCGTGAGCGGCGGGAAATAGTCAAACCGCGCGCTTCTGTCAACCTTGTGCGGCGCGGAATGACCGACCGGCGAGCTCAGGCGCAAGGCGGTCCTCTCCCACAGGATAGACCCCGTCCCGTCCCATGACCCAGGCAGTGATCTCGCGAAAGAGCGGCGCAAAGGCCCCGTCCAGAACGTTGAGCCCGCCCGTATAGGCGCCCATGGCTGGCATCACCAGCCGGCCCTCGCCCGCGGCGAAGCAGCGCCGGCGAAGCACGCGGCCCTCGCTAACGACCCGGGCGCAGGGATGAAGGTGGCCGGCTATTTCACCCTGGGCCGCGCCCTCGTGCGGCTCATGGCGAAAAACGAGCGGGCCGATCTGCTCTTCATAGGCTGTCGCCGCCGCGAAACGCGCCGGCGGTGCGGGGTCATGATTGCCGAGGATCCAGAGCCAGCGGGCTCCTGTGACCAGAGCGGCGAGCGTGTCCGCGTCAGCAGTTTCCATACGGGCTTCTGCTTCCGGGTCGTGAAAGGCGTCGCCAAGGGAGATCACGCGCTTCGGCGCGTATCGCCGCATCAGAACGTCAAGGCGGCGCAAGGTCGTGCGCGTGTCGTAGGGCGGCAGCATGACGCCGCGCGCCGCGTAGCTCGACCCTTTTTCGAAATGCAGGTCTGAAACGATCAGCGTTTCTTCACGCGCCCAGTAAAGGCCGCCGAGAGGATCGGGCGTTAAGGTCTCGCCATGCAGGCTGATGATATCTTTGCTAGGCACGCGATGACTTTAGCGCGTTTCCCGGAAACAGGAAGCTATCGGCGCAAAATCGAGTTCATGTCTGGCAAGCCCCAGAGAATGAAGCTGATGATAAGAAGCAGGACAAACGCCCATGTAATTAATGACTGATGGCGATCAGTCCATCCTCTTGTCCACTTTGCCATAACCGATGCAATTATGCCGCCAAAAGCGCCTGTTGCGAAACCGAGTAAGGCGCCGGCCGGAATGATAAAGGGGAACACAGGATGCTGCAGTAGCCAACTAATGCTGTGCTGAATACTGCAAACGTTTCGGTCAATCCACCAGCACCCAGTCCAATAAGAACCATAGGCCAGCAGCACATTAAAAATCAGAAGCTGTAGACCCAGTTTCATACCCAATGAAAAATCAACCTTCTTCATAGCCAGATCTTATCACCTCATCGCCACCGCAACCAAATCTTCCGACGCCGTTTTAAGCGCTTCTTCTGTCGCGTCGCGGGCCACCGTCTCGCGGCTGATTTCCATCATCACCGGCACAGCGAGAGGCGAGACGCGATCAAGAGCATGATGCGTCACCCTGCTCTTCACGCGCATCAGCAATGCCTGCAGGCGCTTCAGGTCAAGAAAGCCGCCGGACGCGTCATCCCACGCCGCCCGCATCAGCAAGTGATCGGGCTCGTGTTCGCGTAACACGTCGTAGATGAGATCCGATGAAAACGAGACCTGCCGGCCGGTCTTTTCCTGACCGGGATGTTTACGTTCGATCAGACCGGAAATCAGCGCGCAGTTGCGGAAAGTGCGCTTCATCAACAGCGCTTCAGCGAGCCAGCTTTCCAGATCGTCACCAAGCATGTCTTCATCGAACAGCGCTTTCATATCAACGCCGCTCATATCCTTGCGCCCCCATATCGAGAGCGCGTATTCCGTCGGCCCGAAGCCGATCGGCTGCATGCCGAACCGTTCCAACCTGCGCGTCAACAGCATGCCCAGCGTCTGATGCGCGAGCCAGCCGTCAAACGGGTAGCAGACGAGAAAATACCGGTCGCGATAGGGAAAGGTTTCGACCATCAGCTCGTCAGGCTTCGGAAGAGACGCGACTTCGCGCTGTTTCTCCAGCCAGAACCGCACCTGTTCGGGATAGGCGCGCCAGCTTTCCGGTTCCGACAGCATCGCGCGCACGCGATCGGCCAGATGCGTCGACCACGGAAACTTGTTGCCCATCCAGCTCGGGATCCTCGGGTTCTCGCCGGCGGCGCGGGTGACGACCGCGTCATTGCCCTCGATGCGTTCGAGCCGCAGCACTTCGCCGGCGAAATAAAAAACATCGCCGGGCGAGAGCGCCTCAAAAAACCACTCTTCAGCTTCGCCAAGCTTCCGCCCCGGTCTTTTCGGTCCCTTGGCGCTCGCGAGCCTTATGTTGAGCGAGGCGGCTTCGACGATGGTCCCGACATTCATGCGATATTGCTGCACGACCCGCCCGTCCCGCGCTCGATAGCGGCCTTCCGGCGTTTTGACGATGCGGCGATAACGCTCGTAACGCTTCAAAGCGTAGCCGCCGGTGGCGACAAACTCGACGGCGTCGTCAAAGTCCTTGCGCGGCAGCGCCGCATAGGGCGCGGCGCTGGTCACTTCCCGATATAGCTCGTCCGGATCGAACGGTTCGGCGCACGCCATTCCAAGAATATGCTGGGCGAGCACGTCAAGCGCGCCCCGGCGCGGCGGCTCGCCATCAAGGGCGCCCTCATCGACCGCCTGTTTGGCGGCGATGCACTCGAGCACTTCCATCCGGTTCGCCGGGACGAGCAGCGCCCTACTCGGTTCGTTCATGCGGTGATTGGCGCGCCCGATGCGCTGGGTCAGGCGGCTTGCACCTTTCGGCGCGCCCATCTGAATAACGAGATCGACATCGCCCCAGTCGATCCCGAGATCGAGCGTCGAGGTACACACGACAGCGCGCAACTCGCCCCGCACCATCGCCGCCTCTACCCTGCGGCGGCGTTCAACATCGAGCGAGCCGTGATGCAGCGCTATCGGCAGCCCATCGTCGTTTAGGCGCCACAGCGCTGCGAAGGTCACCTCCGCCTGACTGCGCGTATTGACGAAGACCAGCGTCAGCTTCGCCTTTCTGATCTGGTCATAAACTTCCATGAATGAATGGCGGCCAGAATGGCCGGACCAGGGAATGCGCTCTTCGGAAACCAGCACATCCACTTGGGGTTTGGCGCCGACATCGCCGCGGATGAGCCTCGCCGAAACTGCGCCGCCATTCTGCAGCGTAAGATAGTCGATCAGCGGACGCGCATCCGGTACGGTCGCCGACAGGCCCGCCATGCGCAATTCCGGCGCGAGTTTTCGCAACCGGGCAATCGCCAGCGACAAGAGATGACCCCGCTTGTTGGGAACAAGCGCATGCAACTCGTCAAGAATAATGCGGTTAAGTCCTTTGAAGTATTCGCCCGCATCAGGCGCCGCCAGCAGGAGCGACAGGCTTTCGGGCGTTGTCATCAGGATGTCCGGCGGATGAAATTTCTGGCGCTGACGGCGCGCCTGAGGCGTATCGCCGGTGCGCGTCTCGATCACGAGATCAAGCTCCATATCGCGCACAGGCGCTTCAAGATTGCGGGCGATATCAACCGCCAGCGCCTTCAGGGGTGAAATATAAAGCGTGTGCAGGCGGCCTTCTTTCGGCGGCTTTCGCCCGTCAAGCGCGACAAGGCTGGGCAGAAAACCGGCGAGCGTCTTGCCGCCGCCAGTTGGCGCAATCAGAAGATAGGAAAGCCCATCAAGGTCCGCCGTCACGCACTCAAGCTGATGCGCCCGCGGCGCCCAGCCGCGCGCCGCAAACCAGTTTTCAAATTTTTCCGGCAGCACTGAAGTCATGCAAAATCAAACCGCTGGAACGACCGGCTGAGGCCGGTTTGCAGATCGGACGAATATATGGACTAATAAGGGATCGACAACGAGGCGAGAGCCTTCAAGAGGGGAAAACATGAGATTCAATATCGCAGCAGCGGCGCTGGCCGCATTCACATTGGCTTTCACCGCAAGCGCTCATGCACAGTCTGCTGACGCACAAAGGCTTCGAGAAATCTCAGTCATGATTTTCAACGTATGCCATGCATCGAGTCCGAATAGTGCAAACGATGCGGTATGCGCTTGCGCTGCAGGCTATATGGGCGGCGCATTAAACGACCGCGAACTGGAAGTTTTCAGCTACGCTGCGCGTCTCGCCCTGCTCGAAAGTCAGGGCGCTTCACAAGCCGAACTCGAAGCGGTCATTCAGGAATTTTTCGCCGCCGGTTATACTATCAACGACCTTGAAGCCGTAGAAGCGAAATTGAGCATTGTCGCCGCGCGGGGCGATGCGATCTGCAAGCCATACGAAGACCGGAACATGATGTAGTTTTCAAAGAGCCTTCACTACATTTAATTCAGCCTGCCCGATGAAAATCGGGCAGGCTTTTTCATGATTAGTCGGCTTTAAGCTTACGTTTCAGAAAATCAAGCATGAGCCGGTCACGATAGAGGCGGTTCTCGCGCTGGCGGAAGCCGTGCTTTTCTCCCGGAAACGTCATCAGTTCGAACTTCTTGCCGGCTTTTTGAAGTTCAGCCATCAGCCGCACGGTGTTGAGAAAGACGACATTATCGTCCGCCATGCCGTGAATGACGAGAAGTTCGCCCTCGCCCTTGAGACCATCGAGATGGGCGAAGACAGAGCTTTTGTCATAGGCCTCCACATCGACTCGCGGATCGCCCATATACCGTTCCGTGTAAGCCGTATCGTACAACCGCCAATCAGTGACCGGCGCGCCGGCGACGCCCGCCGCATAAAGCTCCGGATGCTGGCTCAGCATCATGAGCGCCATGTAGCCGCCATAAGACCAGCCCGATACGCCGATACGGTCGCCATCAACGTAAGACTGCGAGGCCAGCCAGCGCGCGCCGACCGCTTGATCCTCCACTTCAATATGGCCCATATCCCGGTAAAGCGTGTTTTCGAACGCCGTGCCGCGGCTCGCCGCGCCGCGATTGTCGATCTGAAAGACGACAAAGCCTTCATCAAGATAAAGCTGCTTTGTCGCACCGCTCCACCCTTTGCGCACGGTCTGGGCGTGCGGCCCGCCATAAACGAATACGATTGCCGGCCGTTTTTCACCGCGTTTCATGCCAGCGGGTTTCGTGACGCTGTAATAAAGCGGCGTGCCGTCTTCCGCTTCCAGCGTTCCGTATTCGGAAGTCTGGTGGGAGCCAAGATAAGGGTAGTAGGGATGGCTCTCATCGACACGGTTTTCATTAAGCCACATCAGCCGTTCGCCAGAAGAAGTATATACGCCAAGCTGATAGGGCTGGGTCTCGCCGGAAAAGCCGCCGATATAGGCCGAACAGTCATTTTCAGGAAAAGATGCGCCGTGGCTGCCTTCCCGTTCAGTGATCTGCTGCGGCTCTCCGCCTGACATGGAAACCTTGAAGAGATGGCTCTCGAGGACTGAATCCATCCAGCCGGAAAAATAAACCTCGCCGTTTTCTTCATCGACGCAGGCGATGGTTTTGACCGGCCATTCGCCGCTGGTCACCGTTTCCTCAAGCGTTCCGGCGCTGTCATATTTATAGATGTGGCTAAAACCGGAACGCTCCGAAGTCCACAGGAAGCCGCCGCCGTCAAGCGCGCGAAAGCCGTGGGTGAGATTGACCCAGGTGTCGCTGGTGTCCGACAAGATCACCTCAGTTCGGCCGGTTTTCGGGTCCGCTTTCAAAAGATCGAGGGTCTTCTGGTCGCGCGACAGGCGCTCGACATAAAGCGCCGAGCCGTCTTTCGACCAGTGAACGTCTGCGAGATAGATATCCGGATTGTCGCCGAGATCGATCCAGGTTGTGCGCCCGCCTTTCGGTTTCACCACGCCAAGTTTGATCGTTACATTGTCCGTGCCGGCGAACGGATAGCGCTGACGCACCGTATAGGCGCCATCCTTGCCCATATCGAGGCGTTCTGAAATTTCGACCGGACTCTCGTCGATCTGCGTATAGGCGATCATCGAGTCGTCGTTCGACCACCAATAACCCGTGTCCCGGTCGAGTTCTTCCTGAACGACAAACGATGCGACGCCGTTGCGAATGACGCCGTTGGCGCCGCTGGTCAGTTGCCGCTCGCGCCCGGAAGCACGGTCATAAACATAGAGCTCGTCATTGCGAATGAACGAGACATAGCCGCCTTCTGGAGAAATCTTCGGATCGGTCTCGAATGCTTCCGTTTCGGTGACGCGGTCTGCGGCTTTCGCCGTCAGGTCGTAGAGGAACACATCGCCGCCCAGCGGGAACAACAGCACTTCGCCCTTGTTGTCCCAGTCATAGGCGACAATGCCGGATTGATAGATGCGCTGACGTTCACGGCGGTTCTTTTCTTCTTCCGACAGCTCTTCCGGGGCGCCCAGCAGGTCCGTCGAACTCACCAGCATGGCGCTTTCGCCGGTAGCGAGATCATAGCTCCACAGATCGAGCTGGCGCGCATCGTCCTCGCGTCCCTTCAGGATCGTTACGCGTTTGCCGTCTGGCGACATCTTCGCGCCGCGCAGGCTGGGACCGTTCAGGGACGGTTCTGCGTTTAGCCTTTCGACGGTGAGTTTTTCCGGCTCGGCGGACGCCGATACAGGATAAACGGCGGCGATCATCGCCGCCGCCAGAAGTTGCGCTTCGATAGACATGAGCCCTCCCTTTGCGCGGCGGCGTTCAAGACGCCGCCGCTAAATGTTCAGGGGGCCCACTCTAACCTGGATCAGGAAATGTGAAACAGGCCCTGAGCCGAAACCATGGCAAACAGCATCGGAATCGACAAGAGCGTGTTTGTTCTTGAAAATAACATTGCCGTGCGTCCCGCCTTGGCTTTGTCGTCGGCGCCAAGGTCAGGATATTTGTTGTCGATATTCAAGGCTTTCTGCTGGTTCGGCCAGATGATGAACCAGACATTGAACCACATGATGATCCCGAACCACATACCGACGCCGAGCGCGATGTGGCCCGGAACAGCGAATCCCGTCGAGGCGCCGAGCGTCAGCACGCTCACGAGATAGCCATTGAGCATCGCCAGAATGAGTCCGGTGATAATCGTCGACATGGCGCCCCAGCGGAACCAGAACAGCGCCTTCGGTGCAATGTGTTTGCCGATTGCCGGTTTTTGTTCATCCGGGATGCCCGGCATCAGCGGGATCTGCACGAAATTGAAATACCACAAGAGGCCGATCCACATGACGCCGGAGAGAACATGCAGCCAGCGGAACAGAAATCGCCAGAAACCTGCGTCCAGCGCGCCGCCCCAAACCGTCAGATAGAGAATGAAAAGCACAAGCGCGAGCGCCGAACCCGCAATAACCGTGTTACGCAGATTGGTCAGTATAGCCGCCATCGCCATCTCCTTTTCTTGCAGCGCAGCATGCCCTGACGCCGCATATCTTTAAAAACGCAAACGACTACAATGGATTAGAGCGTGACTCTAAGAGAGATTGCAAGTCCGGTGTTGAGCAGGAAATACCCCGTGAACGAACGATCCCCCTGTTCCTGCGGCCCGGCTCATGCCAAAACTCATGCTAACAGCGCCGTTCTGCGCCAAAAGAAGCGCAACGGCGATATTTTTGAGAGGGAGTTTACTCATGGCAGCGACCCCGCAATGGTCCTCGCGTTTCGCCTTCCTGATGGCCGCTATCGGTTCCGCCGTCGGGCTCGGCAATCTCTGGCGGTTTCCTTTCCAGACGGGACAGAACGGCGGGGCGGCGTTCGTCTTTGTCTATATCATCTGCGTTATCTTCATCGCTTACCCTATTTTGATGGGCGAACTTTCAATCGGCCGGCATAAAGGCCTCTCCGCCGTCGGATCGACAAAGCAACTCGCCAAGGACATCGGCAAATCAAGCGGCTGGTCGATCGTCGGCTGGGTTGGCGTGCTGGCCGGGTTTTCAATCCTGACCACTTACAGCGTCATCGCCGGACAGGTCATGGCCTACTCGGTTATGGCGTTCCTCGGCGAGTTTACCGGCAGCGCTGGAGAGGCGGCTCTCAGCGCCACACCGCTCTATGACGGAACAATGCACGCGCTGCTCTGGCACAGCCTGTTTATGGCGATCACTGTATTCGTCGTCTCACGCGGTCTGCATGGCGGCATCGAGCGGGTCGTGACAATCCTGATGCCGCTGTTCTTCCTGATGTTGGTCGGGCTCAGCATATACGCGATGACGACAGGCGCCGCAGACCAGGCTTTATCATATCTCTTCACGCCTGATTTCTCCGCGATCAACGCAACCGTCGCCCTCTCTGCGCTCGGACAGGCGTTTTTCTCGATCGGCGTCGGCGGCGCCGTTATGATTACTTATGGGTCGTTCCTTCCGAAAACGGAAAATATCGGCAACAACTCCGCGATCATCGCCGGCGCCGATACGCTGGTCGCCATCGTCGCGGGCCTCATGATCTTTCCGATTGTGTTCGCCTACAGTCTCGATCCCGCTGCGGGCATGGGACTTATCTTTGACGCGTTGCCGGCTGTGTTCGGCAGCCTGCCAGTCGCCGGGGCGATTATCGGCGGCGTCTTCTTCCTGCTGGCGTTTGTCGCCGCCCTCACCTCGTCGATCTCGCTCCTGCTCGTCGCTTCCGCCTCCGGCGAAGATCAAATGGGTCTCGGACGGACGACATCGGCGGTTATCTTCGGCGTACTCGCCTGGGTGATCGGCGCAATTGCGATCTACCGGCCCGACATTGGCGGCTGGATCGATTTCGCGTCGGGCAGCGTTCTCTTGCCGCTCGGCGGCCTGCTGGTTGCGATTTTCGCCGGCTGGGTCGTGCCGCGCCACCTGATGCGAGAAGAGCTGCACAATACAGGCGAAGGCCTGTTCCGCTTCTGGCGGCTGTTCATCCGCTATCTGGCGCCGCTCGCGGTCGCGCTTATTCTGCTTCTCGGTGTCGATGCGCGCTTCAATTTCGGCCTCAACGCCTTCATCAACGGATTGACTGGAGGCTGATCAGTCTTTCGCCTCAGTCTCCAGCGCCAGCGCGTGGAGTTCGCCGCCCATGCGGCCCTTGAGCGCCCGATAGACAAGCTGGTGCTGGGCGACAAGGTGGTGCACGCCTACTCGCTGGGCACCGAGCGCGTCG
>ENA-ORCV01000318-ORCV01000318.1-marine-metagenome-genome-assembly--contig:-NODE-318-length-43682-cov-4.412223_pt1 | contig 43682 bp, 36 predicted proteins | sample MGYA00237779_ERZ508509 | MGnify/ENA primary metagenome ERZ508509 (study PRJEB26180, sample SAMN06268772) | marine metagenome | isolation source: Bioluminescent Bay, La Paraguera, Puerto Rico | place... | reverse complement strand
GCGTCTGATCGCCGAGTGCGATGGCGAGCAGGTGGCCTTCAACGGCAAGTTTGTGCTCGACGCCAGCGGTTTTGGCCGGGTGTTGCCGCGCCTGCTGGAGCTGGACCGGCCATCGGATTTCCCCGTGCGCCAGTCGGTGTTCACCCATGTGCAGGACAACATCGATGAGGTCGGCTTCGACCGCGACAAGATCCTGATCACCGTGCACCCGGAGCAGCGGGATATCTGGTACTGGCTGATTCCCTTCGCCGGTGGCCGCGCATCCCTGGGTGTGGTGGGTAAACAGGAACAGATCGAAGCGCTGGGAGAAACTCCGGAGGAAATCCTGCGCGCGGCGGTGAATGGCTCCCCGAACCTGGCCAAGACCCTGCAGAACGCCGAGTTCGATACCCCTGTGCAGCGCATCACCGGTTACGCCAGTGATGTGAAATCCCTTACCGGACCCGGCTTTGCACTGCTGGGCAACGCGGGGGAGTTCCTCGACCCGGTATTTTCCTCCGGCGTCACCATCGCCATGAAGTCCGCCCAGCTTGCCAGCGATTGCCTGGACCGGGAGTTGCGCGGGGAGACCGTGGACTGGCAGGCCGAGTTTGCCGCGCCGCTGAAGGCCGGCGTCGACGTGTTCAAGGTCTACGTGACCGCCTGGTATGAAGGGACTTTTCAGGATGTGATTTTCCATCCCAACCCGCAGCCGGAGATCAAGCGCATGATCTGCTCGATCCTCGCCGGTTACGCCTGGGACACCAACAACCCCTATGTGGCCAGTGCGCAGCGCCGCCTGCGCACCCTCGCAGAAATCTGCGCGCGCGACTGAACAGGACTGAGAGCGAAAAAGTACGAACAGCGTTATGCCCGATTACTACCTCAACCATATGAGCCTGACCTGTGCCCTCGGTACAGGAACCGATGCGGATGCCGAAGCACTGGCCCAGCGCCTGTTCCGCGGCGACACCTCGGGGATGCGCCAGGGCAGCCCGTGGCTCGGCCCGGATCACAGCCGTTTTGGCGCCGTGGGCATGGAGCTGCCGCAGGTCCCGGAACATCTGCTGGAATACGACTGCCGCAACAATCGCCTGGCACAGCAGGTGGTTTCCGGCCTGCGGGAACCGCTACAAAGCCTGATCGAGCGCGTCGGCGCTGCGCGTATTGGTGTGGTGATGGGAACCTCCACCTCCGGTATTGCCAGTGGTGAACAGCGCCTGGCCAGTCCGGGGCAGAAAAATTATCGCTATCGCTATCAACAACAGATGGCGGCGCTGGCAGAATACGTCGCCCGCTATTTACAGCTGGATGGACCGCGCCTGACGGTGTCCACTGCCTGCTCCTCCAGTGCCAACGCCTTCGCCAGTGCGCGCAGGCTGTTGGCCATGGACGTGTGCGACGCAGTCGTGGTCGGCGGTGTAGACACCCTGTGCGGCATGACCGTCACCGGCTTTAATGGCCTGGGTGCCCTGAGCGCTGGCCATACAAGCCCGTTCAGCGCCGACCGCGACGGCATCAATTTGGGTGAGGCGGGCGCGGTGTTTATCATGAGCCGCGAGCCGGGCCCGGTGCGCCTGTGCGGTGTGGCCGCGAGCTCCGATGCCCACCATATGTCGGCGCCGGACCCGGAGGGTCGCGGTGCGGAAGCGGCCATGGCCGGAGCGCTGAAAGACGCCGGCCTGCAGCCCGCGGATATCAGCTATCTCAATCTGCATGGCACCGGCACTCCGCAGAACGACATCATGGAAGCGCTGGCGGTGAGCCGGCTATTGGGGGAGGCGACACCCTGTTCGTCTACCAAACCCATGACCGGGCACACCCTGGGTGCGGCGGGCGCACTGGAGGCGGCATTCTGCTGGCTGGCACTCAGCCGTGGCCAACTGCCCCCCCACTGCAATGGCAGCGACCGCGACCCCGCACTGCCGCCAATCAATCTGGTGCGCACGGGTGATACCGCGAGCGCGCCGCGCTTTGTAATGAGTAACTCCTTCGCCTTTGGCGGGAGTAACTGTTCACTGATACTGGGAAGCTAATGGAACAGAATCCATCATCCCCGTCCCAGCCCTACAGTGCTGAGGAACTGGTACCCCACAGTGGCGACATGTCGCTGGTGGACGAGGTGCTGGAGGTGGCCGAGGAGAGTCTGCGCGCGCGACTGACCGTGCGTGATGACGACATCTTCAGCCGCAACCGGCGCGTGCCCGCCTATGTGGGTATCGAATATATGGCTCAAGCAGTAGCCGCTTTCTCCGGCTACCACGCGCGCGAGGCCGGGCAACCGGTGCAGTTGGGATTCCTGCTCGGCACCCGCCGCTTCGCCAGCAATGTGGCCTGGTTTGAGTGCGGCTGCCAACTGCAGATCGCGGTGGAGCGCCTGCTGCAGGCGGACAACGGCATGGCGACGTTCGAGTGCCGCCTCACCGGCGAGGGCATCGAACAGACCGCGCGGCTGAATGTGTATCAGCCGGACAACATCGAAGAATACCTGAAGGAAAAACGCTGAATGTCTGATTGGGTACTGGTAACCGGCTCCAGCCGCGGCATCGGGCGCGCCATCGCGCTGCGCCTGGCCAACGACGGATTCAATATCGTGTTGCACTGCCGCAGCCGCCGCGAAGAGGCGGAGCAGGTGGGCAGTGAGGTTGCGGCACTGGGCCGCGAAAGCCGCATTCTGCAGTTCGATATTCTCGATCGCGATGCCGCCCGCGCCGCGCTGGAAGGGGATGTGGAAGCCCACGGCGCCTATTACGGTGTGGTGTGCAATGCCGGCCTCACCGCCGACAACGCCTTCCCGGCGATGCCCGCGGCAGACTGGGACCGGGTGGTGCACACCAATCTGGATGGCTTCTACAACGTGCTGCACCCGCTCACCATGCCCATGGTACGGCGCAAGAGCGGCGGCCGCATTGTGGTGATGACCTCGGTGTCCGGTATCGCCGGCAACCGCGGCCAGGTGAATTACTCCGCCTCCAAGGCCGGCCTGATCGGCGCCAGCAAGGCGCTGGCGCTGGAGCTGGCCAAGCGCAAGATCACCGTCAACTGCGTGGCCCCGGGACTGATCGACACCGACATGGTGAGCGACGAGCTGCCGGTGGAGGAAATCAAGAAAATGATCCCCGCCCGCCGTCTCGGCAAACCCGAGGAAGTGGCCGCAACCGTGGCCTTCCTGATGGGCGAACACGCGGGCTATATCACCCGCCAGGTGATTTCCGTTAACGGTGGGCTGTGCTGATGAAACGTGTAGTGGTAACCGGTATGGCCGGACTGTCGCCGATCGGTCAGGGTTGGGAGGAAGTCGAAGCCTCCCTGCGCGGACGCGAGTCCGGCGTGGTGTACATGGACGACTGGGACAAATACGAGGGCCTGAACACCCGCCTGGGCGCCCCGGTGAAAGACTTTACAAAACCCGCGCACTACCACCGCAAGCGCGTGCGTAGCATGGGCCGCGTTTCCCTGCTGGCGGTGCGCGCCACCGAACTGGCGCTGCAAGACGCCGGCCTGCTGGAAGACCCGATTATCACCAGTGGCATGGCGGGCATCGCCTACGGTTCCTCCGCGGGTACTCCAGCGGCCATGGGGGACTTCGGCAATATGCTGCTGAACCACCGCACCGACGGCCTCAATGCCACCAGCTATATCAAGATGATGGCGCACACCGCGCCGGTGAACATCGGCGTGTTCTTCGGCATGTGCGGGCGTATCTATACCACCAGTTCCGCCTGTACCTCCGGCAGCCAGGGTATCGGCTACGCCTTCGAGGCGATCCGCAACGGCAGCCAGACGGTGATGGTAGCGGGCGGCGCGGAAGAACTGTGTGCGACGGAAGCGGCGGTGTTCGATACCCTGTTTGCCACCTCCACCAGCAACGACGCCCCGGGTACCACCCCGCGTCCGTTCGACCGCGAGCGCGACGGCCTGGTGATCGGCGAGGGCGCCGGCACCCTGATCCTGGAGGAGTACCAGCACGCCACGGCGCGCGGCGCGCACATCTATGCGGAAATCGTCGGCTTTGGCACCAACTCCGATGGCCAGCACGTCACCCAGCCGCAGGCAGAGACCATGCAGATTGCGCTCAAGCAGGCCATGGGCCAGGCCGGCATCGACGGTAGTGCCGTCGGCTATGTCAGCGCCCACGGCACCGCTACCGACCGCGGCGACGTGGCCGAGAGCCGGGCAACCCGCGCGGCCTTCGGCCGCGCGGTGCCGATCAGTTCCATGAAAAGCTATACCGGTCACACCCTGGGCGCCTGCGGCGCGCTGGAAGCCTGGGCCAGCATTCAGATGATGCACCGGGGCTGGTTCCACCCCACCATCAACCTGCAGCAGGTGGATCCCGAGTGCGCGGATCTGGACTACATTGTGGGGGATGGCCGGGCCATCGATACCGAGTACGTCATGAGCAATAACTTTGCGTTTGGCGGTATCAATACCTCGCTGATTTTCAAGCGGCCCAGTTAAATATCGGAATCACACTGATAACAACATAAACAGGTGAATACATTGGCTTTTCGTTTGCTCGCATTTCTGATTTCAGTCTTTTTTGTTCAGCAGGCGGCGGCCAATGAATTACTGTTCAGCGCCGGCGGCGGCCCGCAGCCGGATTCGCCGCAGAGCAACCGCACCTACGGTATCGATTACTCTTTCAAAAAATTCGAGAAGAGTTACCGCCAGCATATCCACCTGGGGGTTAGCTACACCAAGGTGACAACCGATGCGGATAGCCACCGCTCCTTCCAGGCCGTCTCTATTTATCCGCAGCTAAACCTGTACCCGCGCAAACAGAGCTGGGGTCAGCCGTACTTTTTTGTGCGCGCCCTGGGACCGAGCTACATCAGCAGCAACCAGCTGGGCGACCGCCACCAGGACAACCACTTCGCCTTCCAGGCCCAGGTCGGCTACGCCGCGCGTATCAACTGGCAGGACCGGGAAGACCTGGTGGTGATGGTTTCCTGGAAGCACTTCTCCAACGCCAATCTGTTCAGCGACAACGACGGTATCGATATGCCGTTCGTGGTTAATGTGGGGCTGAATTTTTAATAAAGAATAAGTGAACTCCCCGATCATCGGTGCCAGCCTGGGGCGGACCGGCACCTACTCGCTGAAGTTGGCATTGGAAAGGCTAGGATTTGCCCCGTGTCTGCATATGAGCGACTTCTCCTCGAACCCGGCGCTTTGCCGCAAATGGATACGGGCGCTGGATTCAGGCTTTCCGGATTGGCCTGCGCTGCTGAATGGTTATCGCGCGGTGGTCGATTGGCCCGCATGTAATCATGTAGCGGAATTTCTGCAGTGTTTTCCCAATGCGACGGTTATCTATACCGAGCGCACCTTTGAGGATTGGTACAGTAGCATCCGTCAGACCATTGTTCCTGCTTTGCAATGGTCAACACAGATCGCGTCTGGCAAACGTTCACCATTTATCGAGCTGGCCAACCATGAAGTGCTGGGTACAAGTTTTCAGGGAAAACTGGATCGTGACAGTCTGAAGCTTGTTTACGAGCAGCACCGGCAGCAAATCGCTGAGCTGGTGCCCTCCGAGCAGATTCTGTTTATTGACCTGCAGCAGGGCTGGGTTCCCCTGTGCCAGTTTCTGGGTTTTCCTGTACCAGAAGACACTTTTCCGCATGCCAATATGGCAGGGGATTTTGTTCGTACCCTGCGCCGGAACCGCCGCGCTTAGTGTGCCGATCAGGAATAATTGACCGAATAAGAGACTTTCAGGAGATTTTAATATCGCTATTTCTGTGTTGAAATGTGTGTCACAACATCAACAAAAGAAAATGGGGTATTAAATGTACAAAAAATTTTCACTTCTCCTGGGGGCACTGCTTTTGGTGGCCGGCTGTTCCATTCAGCAGACGGTAGAGCCGTCCAGTGTATCTACCGGTGGCGAGCTGTGTATTGTAGAAAACTCTGCGGTGCGCGAAGGGTTTCTGGCGGAGTTGCAATCTTCTTTAGCAGCCAACGGTGTGCACTATAAAGTCCTGCCTGCCAATTCATCACTGGTGGAGTGCGAGTGGACGGCTACCTATACAGCACGTTGGACCTGGGATCTCGCTCTTTACATGTCATTTGCTGAAATCAAGGTCTACCGCAATGGCGCGCCGGATGGTAGCGCTGTTTATGACTCCACTCGCGGTGGCGCAAACATGAGCAAGTTTATTGATGCGGAAACCAAAATTCGTGAGCTGGTAGATCAGTTGTTGCAGAAAACTGCGCTGCTGAAAGCGATCGAAAATGAAAACGCTGCGTAAAAGCTGCAAATTGCAGTAACAATAAAAAAGGCCCTTAAAGGGCCTTTTTTATTCAGATTGCCAGATTCTTGGCAATCGCGTGATCAAGGTTATTGATCCAGTTGTTGTAATTGCGATGGATGGTGTTGCGCCTGGCGTTGTAGTCCAGCAGGTAGCTGTCTTTGTAAACGATGCTGTAGCGGTTGGTATCGAAATTGATTTCTGTTGTGGCGCGGTGCTTTCGCAGAGCCAGGGATGCATCAATTTTTCCCGGTGCCACTTTCTTGCAGGTCCAGCCCTTGTCCATGCAGCCGGCAATAATGCCCTTTGCTACCGATTCCATGGTCTGGGGCTTGCCGTCGAGACGATCCGGCACCGGGCGGTCGAAAACATTCATTACCGGGTGGCTGGTGCAGGCGGTAAGCCACACGGTGCAGATAAGCAGTGAAAATTTGAATAGGCGCAACATCCTGATTTCTCCATGTTCTTGATACATACGCCGCTGCAATTCTGACAAAAGTTGCAGGGCAAAGACAGTTTTATACAAGAACCTTTTACCTTTCCGCGATTATGACGACTCCGCCAGCCCGACCACGATGGCGGTGCGCAGGCGATCCCGCCCGAACATCGACATCGCTGCAAAATCCTCGCGCGCAATCGGCAGGTACTGGCTGTCCAGTGGGTTGTCCTCATCGTCCACGTCCGGGTCGTGGACATAGAAGCACTGCTCATCCATTCCGCTCAGCGTCACCCAGTGGGGTATCTTCTTGCCATCCAGGCGGTAGGTGCTGATCAGCAGCAGCACAAGTGCGCCCTGCTCGAGCCACTGCTGGCACTGGGTCTGGGTAAATTCCCGTTCGATCACCGGCAACCCGGTTGCGGCGGCCGCGTTGCGGAAGTCCGCATCCACCAGCTCGATCACCGTCTTCTTTTCTGCACTGCGCACGCTGTCCACAAACAGCGGACCGGCCTGGTTCAGATACACCTCACACTGGAAGCCGCGTTTTTGCATCGCCAGTGCCAGGCCGATGGGATGGCAGCCACCGTGGCCGGAGGTCATAAAGATGGTGGTGGCTTCCCGCCACAGCGCCAGCTCCTCGCTCGGGCCCGGCTGGTACTCCGGGTCCAGTCCCGTCATGGCCATCATCGCCGCGGCGGGGCCGCAGGTGAAATCTGTGGTCTGGCCGTACCAGGGCACCTCCGCGGTACACAGGTTTTGCGGGCGGTAGCGGATGCGCTTCTGCATGCGCAGCGCCGCGCCTGCATCCTCGTAGTAATTGGCGTAGCTGCCGAAGGTGCGGTAACCGAGCTTCTGGTACAGGGCGATGGCGGCGCTGTTCTGCTCCGCCACTTCCAGGCGCATATACAGGCGGCCACTGCGGCTGCTGGCGTCCTCCGCGGCGGTGAGCAGTGCCTGACCGATACCCTGGCCGCGACCGGCGGGACTCACGGCGAGGGAATACAGTCGCGCCAGCCGGGTACCGCGGCGCAGCAGGACCAGCGCGTAGCCCAGCAGAAGACCATCGCGTTCCGCCACCAGGAATACCCGGTTGTCGGCGCGCACCCAGTGGCGCAGACGGCGCGGGCTCAGGCGGTCGCCGCGGAAGCTGGCCTGTTCCAGTGCTGACAGGGCACTGATGTCGGTCTCGCCGGCGGCGCGCAGGCGCAGGCCGGAGGTGTCCGCAGGGGCGGAATCGTCGGAAAGATCTCGGGACATGGCGGGGTGGATCACCGGGGCAGGGCACCGCAAAGGTACGGCGTGGCAACGTTAGCAAATCGTTCAAAAAAAACCAGATAGCGACACAAAAAATTATTAGGCGGGAGGGCGAAACTCTTCTATCTTTCGCACATTCACCGGGGCCTTCTCCAGGCCCTGTTTTACCGACCTCTTTCCCTCCGAGGCATATCCCGAATCCATGTCGCAGGTCCTGATTGTGATCGACGAGCCCGATGACTGGGCTCCCTACTACCCCAGCGAGCGGGTAATTACCTTTGCCGACTACCTCGCGTTGCCTGCCCGCCAGCAGCGGGTGCGGGTGATCAACCTGTGCGCCAGCTACGATTACCGCGGTGAGGGCTATTACTGCTCGCTATTGGCGGAGGCCCGCAGCCACAACGTGCTGCCGAGCGTGCGTACCCTCAACGACCTGGCGCTGCCGCAGCTGTACAAGTTGCAGATGGCGCAGGCGATGCCGGCGCTGGCGAAACTGCCATCCGCGGAAGCGGGTGCGGAGCGGGTGGTAAAAACCTATTTCGGACGCTGCAGCGATCCGGCACTGCAACCGCTGGCGCGGGCGCTGTTCGACCGCTTTGCCTGCCCGGTACTGGAGATCCACCTGCGCGCCGACCCCCGCTGGGAAATCGTGGAGTTGAAGATCTGCTCCCACCGCGACCTGAGCGAGGCGGAGGAAACCGAGTTCGCCGAGGCGCTGGACAATTTCAGCAACAAGGTCTGGCGCCAGCACAAGAAGGCCAGCAACAGCCGCTACGACCTTGCGATTCTGGTTAACCCGGAGGAGCAGCTGCCGCCGTCGGATGGCGCTGCGATCAAGAAGTTTGTGTCCGCCGGGCGCGAACTGGGGCTGTCGGTGGAACTGATCGGGCCCGGGGACTACATGCGCCTGTCGGAATTCGACGGCCTGTTTATCCGCGAGACCACCGCCATCGACCACCACACCTACCGCTTTGCGAAAAAGGCGGAAGCGGAGGGACTGGTGGTGCTGGATGACCCCACCAGTATCGTGCGCTGCACCAACAAGATCTACCTGGCGGACCTGTTCAATACTCACAAGGTGCCGGCGCCGCGCACCCGCATCCTGCGCCGCGGCGACGAAGAGAGCCTGCAGGTGGCACTGGAAGAGCTGGGCCTGCCGATGGTGGTGAAGATCCCCGACGGCTCTTTCTCCCGCGGGGTGGTGAAGGTAAAGACCGAAGAGGAGTTCCACCAGCAACTGGCAGAGCTGTTTGCGGAATCCAGCCTGCTGCTGGCCCAGGAGTTCCTGTACACGGAGTTCGACTGGCGCATTGGCGTGCTGGACAACAAGCCCCTGTACGCCTGCCGCTACTACATGGCCAAGAACCACTGGCAGATCTACAACCACGGCAGCAAGAAGAATGTCAGCGGCGGTTTCACCACCCTGCCCACGTTCGAGGTGCCCAAGGCCGTGTTGCAGGCCGCGCTCAAGGCCACCAAGCCCATCGGCCGCGGTTTCTACGGTGTGGATGTGAAGGAGTCCGCGGGCAAGGGCTACGTGATCGAGGTGAACGACAACCCCTCCATCGACAGCGGCGTGGAGGACAAATACCTGGGCCGGGAGCTCTACCGCCTGATCCTGCAGGAATTCATCCGCCGCCTGGATGCGCGCCGCGCGGGGCAGGCGGCAGAATAATAGGTAGGCTGGGCGAAATAGAGGGAACTCAGGGCGCCTGTCGGCACAGTTCCAGCCAGCGCTGGATACCGGCACTGCGGTATTTCTGCCGGTGCAGGGCGAAGTAGAATTCGCGGCTGAAGTCCCGCTGTGGCACCGGCAGTTCTATTAACGTGCCCCGTTTGAAGGCGTCGCTGAGGGAGACCCGGGACAGGCAGCTGATGCCGAGCCCGGCCTCCACCGCGCGCTTGATCGCCTCGGTATGCTGCAGTTCCAGGCGGATATTGAGTTCCGGCAGCAGCCCGGCCAGCGCGCGCTCGAAGGTCTGGCGGGTGCCGGAGCCGGTTTCCCGCAGTATCCAGGTGGCCCGACGCAGGTCGTCGTCACTCAGCTTTGCGCGCCCCGCCAGCGGGTGGTCCGGGGCGCAGAACACCACCTGCTCATCGTCGCGCCAGCGGATCATTTCCAGATCCGGGTGATTCAGTTCGCCCTCGATCAGGCCCAGGTCCAGCTCGAAGTTCACGACTCCCTGGGCGATGGCGGAAGTATTGCCCACCTCCAGTTCTACCCGCGCCCCCGGTTGCTCCTCCATATATCGGGCCATGATACCCGCGGCGAGATAATTGCCGATGGTCAGGGTGGCGCCGATCTTCAAGCGGCCCAGGTCGCCGTGGGCCAGCAGTGTCCCCTCCAGTTCCCGCGCCCGCTCCAGCAGTTCCTCGGCCCGCGGCCACAGCTGGCGCCCCAGCTCGTTGAGGCGCAGGCGCTTGCCGGTGCGTTCGAACAGGCGCAGGTCAAACTGCTGTTCGAACTCCTTCAGTGCGGTGGACGCCGCCGACTGCGACATATTGAGACTCTCGGCGGCACGGCTGACATTTTCGTGGTGGGCGCAGGCGAGGAAAACCTCGAGCTGGCGCAGGGAATAGCGCATGAGAATGGCCTGGCGGATAATCAATAAAACAGATAACGAATATCGAAATATCCCATTTTGCCAATAGATATGCCAGCGCTAGAATTCACCCAGCAAAAAGGTCAGGAATAAGTGGTTATATTGTTATGTCGAATTTGAATAAGGAAACGGTGCTCGAAGTCCATCATTGGAATGACACCCTGTTCAGCTTCAAGACCAGTCGCGACCCCGGTTTTCGTTTCGAAAACGGCCACTTCACCATGATTGGCCTCGAGCAGCCCAATGGCCGCCCGCTGTTGCGCGCCTATTCCATCGCCAGCGCCAATTACGAGGACGAGCTGGAGTTTTTCAGCATCAAGGTACCGGACGGCCCGCTGACCTCGCAGCTGCAGAAAATCAAACCCGGCGACGAGATCTTTGTCAGCCGCAAGCCCACCGGAACCCTGGTTGCCGACCACCTGCTGCCGGGCAAGCGCCTGTGGCTGCTGTCTACCGGCACCGGTCTGGCGCCGTTTATGAGCATCATCAAGGATCCGGACGTATACGAGCGCTTCGACCAGGTGATCCTGACCCACGGTGTGCGCTTCCAGTCCGAGCTGGCGTACCAGGATTACATTGAGAAGGAACTGCCGGAGCACGAGTACTTCGGCGAGATGGTCAAACAGGGCCTGCTGTATTACCCCACAGTGACCCGCGAACCCTACCGCAACAACGGCCGCCTCACCGACCTGATGCTGTCCGGCAAGATCTTCAGCGACCTGGGCCTGCCCACGCCGAATGTGGAAGAAGACCGCTTTATGCTGTGCGGCTCGCCGGCAATGCTGAAAGACCTCACCAGGATTCTTGACGACTGGGGCTTCAGGGAAACCCGCGCCGGGGTGCCCCACGAGTATGTGATAGAGCGGGCCTTTGTAGAGAAGTAATCATCCGGTGCCCTGCAATGGCAGGGCACCGGTGAACGGCCAACCCTGTATTGACAGCCACCCTGCGGGTGGTTTTTTTTGTGCCAAATTTTCTGAATGATTTTGCTTCAGCGCAGGTAGATGCGCTCCCGCCACCAGGTGGCTGTCAGTAACGCCAGCAGTACCAGTGCAATCCAGTAGCGCGGAATCGGGCGACCGGATAACTCGATTTTTTCTGCCGTCCCCAGCCTTGCGCTGGCCATTCCCATGGAATCCTGGCGCGCGAGCCGCGTCTGCCATTCGGGCCAGCTGGTTTTATCAAAAACATAAAATGCAAAACCGTCATCGCTCTCGTGCCAACCGGATTGCTGTGGCCAGAAATCGTAACACTGCCCGGATGTGTCAGTGTTTGCTCGCGCAGTGGGCAGCGGACGTTTATCCGGGTTGGCATTTTCAATGGCTAGTGAAAATAACTCCGGTGGCTGTGACGCAGAAAAATCACCGCTGCAAATGGTTGTACGCTGGTGTGTCCGGGGTAGCGGGGCGCGCATGCGGGTAGCGGCTTCGGTGCCGCGCCAGGCGAGCTGCTGGCGAATAATCTGCGACCACAAGTGGGAAAATTCATTGGCGAAGCCGGCAGTCTGCCAGCGATAGCTGTTGTTGAAAAATACAAACCCCAGTGACTGCTGCGGCCGGACGCGGGCCCAGTAAAGATCCCGTGCGCCCACCACTGTGCGCGCGTCCCCGCCAGCCCGTTGTGCCGGCTCAAACGATACCAGTTTCAATTCCGGGATTTCCGTTGGCGCGGATCCGGGTAGGGATTGGTAACTGATACTTGCCGCGGCAGCGCCCCGCAGTTCCATACCCTGTGCACGAGCGTAATCGGCAAAGCCGGTCCCGGAATCATTGTGCACCAGCCACAGCAGGGATTTTTTGCTGGCAAGCGTGCGCAACCGGGTGCGCTGGCGTGGGGATAATTGCGGCCACAGGCGGCTGTCGAGAATCAACAGGTCAAACGGCGTATCCGCGTCCAGGAGCCCGGCCTCGCGCAATTGAAATTCATTGAATGTCTCGGTGCGCACCATTTCCGGTGCCAGTTGTGTCACCACCTGTGCGGGGGTGCCCGACTGCCGCAGCCAGCGCGCCAGAGCGGCGGTCTCGAACCCGGGGCGTGCGGACCACAGCAGCACCGCGGGCCGTTCCGGTGGATGTACTACCAGGGGCAGGACCTCGCTGCGGGGTTCCGCGTCTGTCGTCTCGTCTGTAGCGACTGCGCTTTCTGCGGGCTCGATGCGCACGCGGTATTCCCAGCGCCCCGCAATCCTGGGTCGGTCGCGCAGTACCAGCTGCGGATTTTCTGCCGAGAGAATTCCGCTATCTACCGCATTGCCAAACGGATCCTCGAGGGTCAGGCTGCGGGTGGTGGCTGGGCCTTCCACCAGGCTGATTTCAAGCGCGAGGGTGTCACCGAGAGTGAGTTCCCGGTTCCAGTCGAGAGTCCAGGCTTCGGCATCCCAGTCCGGCGAGAGTGCGAGGCGCACGGGTGGCAGATCGCGCAGGGCGTCGGTAGTGAAGCCGTTACCGGCAACCTCGAGCGCCTGCAGTGCCTGCAGCTGTGTCGGAGAAATTGCAGCGAGCAGTTCTGTCCGTGCCAACGGCTCGCTGTGTAACAGGGCTTTCGTTTCCCGGGGCAACCACAGGGGTGGCTGCGCCAGGAACCACAGCAGGGTCCAGATGGCACCGTGAATCAGCCCCGCGGTCAGTCGCTTTGCGACGCCGGTACGCCGGCGCGCGATCAAAACCAGCGACAGCAAAATGCCCGCGAAGCACAGGAGATTGAACCAGAACATCATCGGCCTTCACCTCCCTGCTGTTGCAACCAGTTGCGATAGGAGGCGCCTTCCTGTGTGAAGCGCGGCAGCGACGGTTGCGGCTGCGGTGGGGGCAGTAACTGATACAACAGTGCGGCCAGTTCGCGACGGCAATTGGCGCACCCGGGCTGTTGCCGGTAGCGCCGCAATTGCTTGGCCAGCTCGACCCGGATCGATGGCTCTTCCCGCAGCGCGGGCAATTGCTGCAGGTCCGCTGCCGCGCTTTCCGCGATCGGCTCTCCACTGCGCAGATTTTTCAGCAGTGCAAGCAGTTGCTGTTGCTCGCTTTCGTCCCGCTGTCCGCTGACCCGGGGCGGGTCTGCCGGTTCGTGTTCGCCGGACAGGCGACGGGATTCGTCCAGTGCCGGCGCCTCGAAGCCCACCCGCTGCAGGTAGATGCGCGAAGCCTGTTGCACTTCCTTGATATACCGCAGGGCGGCGTGTTGGTCCGGGAGAGACGCGCGCGGCTCGACAATGGACAGGTCGCGCCAGGAGCTCCACATGGCATTCAGGGCATTGCGCAGCAGCTCCTTGGTCTCGGGGTCAAACAGCGTTGCGTGTTCCGAGCTGTCGTGCTGGTGGCCGGCAGCGGCAACGACGCCGGCGGAATCACCGAACTGCTGCGTTGCGCCATCATTATCGTGCCCGGAATGGTCAGCGTGCCCGCGGTGCTCTGTTTCACGCTCGGCCCCGCCTTCTGTGTGTTCTTCCGAATGCGCTTCTGCCGCGCCGGATTCTCCGCCGTGCTCCAGTTCCGAATCTTCTTCACCGAGAAAGCGGCCGTAGCGCATACGCAGTAAATTCTGTTCGTACGCCAGTGATTCGGAACGCTTGCGAAATTCGTCTTCGCCGATGTTGTTTTCATCCTCCAGCAGTGCTTCGGTATCGATGATCAGCTGGCGCTGGCTGCGGAAATACTCCGGCAATATTTTTATTGCCATGCCCTCGGTGTCGCTGAGGCCGAAAATTTCCTGCTGGGGCCAGCGTACGATAAAGTGCTGGCTCTTCTGCACATTGGCATCCGGGGCGCGGTTGTCCCTGGACTCCAGATACCAGTAAAGTTCGTCGCCGGGTTCAATCTGGTAGCGCTGCGCCGGAATGCTAAAACGGTAGTGCGCACTGGCCGGCTCACCGCTTGTGACCTGCAACGGAATGCGCTCATTGCGGAAGCGCACATTTTCCCCACTGCCGCTCGCCAGGGTGAGCAGCAGATCGGTCTGCTGCACGCCAAAGTCGTCACTGACCCGGACACTGACATTGAGCGGTGAGGACTGCTTATCGGCGGCCACATTGACCACGGTGACAGTGTCGCGCGGGTAGTCGAAGGAAAATTCTGGCGGCTGGTCGGGGACAATTTCAATATTGTAAATCTCCGGCAGCACGACATATTCGGCGTCCTCGCCAGTACCCCGGGCAGCCAGCAGGCTCAGCTGGTAAAAGTCCGTTTCCCGAAGGGTGCGGGTCAGGTTCCAGCGGCGGCTGGGCAGCGGGTCCACCGGGGAAAATCCGTAATTTTTGCGAGCGGCAACCATCTGCACCCCGAATACCGCGGAATCCAGAGTCAGGTGCCAGGTTCCCTGCGACAGTTCCGCTGCCTTCACGTGCAGGGATTGGCTGTTTGGCGCAAGGCCGGTATAGGGCGGGGGCTCGATATCGGTTACCGCCGCGACAATTGCTCCGCTACCCCCGACACGCGCGCTGCCGTCATCGCCATCCGCGCTCTGCACGGCGGCATTACCTGCGCCGGAAAACTGTTGCAGTGCCACATACAACAGCAGCCCGATACAGGCACCGGTTGCCGCCAGCAGCGGGCTGCGCAAAGGGGTGGGGCGAAAGCCGCGCAGCTTTCCCGCATCACGCAGTGCCCGCAGGGCTTTCGCGGTGCGGCGCCGCTGCAGTTGCACCAGCGCATATGAACGATCATTTACCGGGTCCAGCAGCAGCGCACAGCTATCCTGCAGTTCGGGAAAGTTGGCATCCAGTTTTGCGCACAGCGTTTTCAGCGGTAGACGCCAGTGCCGGTCCAGCAGCGCCGCCACCAGCGAGAAACCTGCCACCGCAAATAGCGGCCAGCTGGGCCAGGCGAGCAACTGACAGGCAGCAAATACAAGTGCCGAGATCGCAAGCGCAAACCAGAAATAGGGCAGCAGGCTGGCGACCCGCCAGCGCCGTGCCACTTGTCGCAACAGGATTGAATCAGTGGACATCGGCACTCGCTCCAGCGTGAACTGATTCGGTGGCCGCCGCTGGCCGGCGCAACAGCACCGCGCCGCGCTCGATCAGTAACAGTAACGCCAGGAGCAGCAGCAAAGCTTGCGTACCCGGCACATTTTCTTCGTTATCGACTTCTGTATCCGCCACCGGAATGCCGGGATTGCTGTCGAGGGACCAATTGCCGCGCGTGCGGTGCTGCAGGGGCCAGTCCTGTGCGCGCCACTGCTGCCAGAGCTGATACGGCAGGTCGGTGCGCTGGAAAAATGCCACGCTGTGCCAGTCGTCCACATAGCGCAACCAGCTGCCGCGACCGAGGGTCAGGGTTTCCAACGGCGGGTCGGATTCGAGGCGGGAGAATACCGGCAGATTTTCTCCCTGTATCCGCTGGTCGGTAATCAACAAGCCTCCCCGCTCGACAAAACTGCGCACGCCGTCGGGTAGAGCACCGGCACCGTCGTAGATCAGCCAGTCGACCTCGGTGGCAGCGGGCAGGGTGTTTTCATCTAATCCCTGCACCGCAAGATCTGTACCCAGTGACTTGCCCAGCTGCTCGATGGCCGCTGGCAGCCACGGCGGGGGGGAGCCAATAATGCCAATCCGCGGCAGTCCATCGGGTGCCGCGAGCGCGTCATTGTGTAGTGTGTTTCTGTGCAGTGTGTTTCTGTGCAGTGCGTGCCACTGCCAGTGCGGGCTCACCCGCAGGGCGTCATGGCCGCTGGGGTTCGTCGAATCCCGCAGCAGGATATGTGCCCGTCGGAACTTTCCCTGGCCTGCCAGGAGCGACAACGCCGACCAGAGATCGGTAGCCTGCGGGGGGGAATCGGCAAAGTGCGCCGGGTGGCGCTGTAGCCACAGCGGGTTTGTAAACTGCGGATGCCGGGTGAGGAATTCTTCCGCCGCCGCGCGCTCAATGCGCGGATCTATCAGCAGGATATCCCCGGTGGGCGGCGCGCCGCGTTGCAGCAGTGGCTGCGCCAGTAGCAGTGCCAGCAGTATGAACAACAGCAGCCGCAGCAGCAGTAGCCATTTGTCGCGCAGTAACAAGCGGTTGAGACGGCGCTGGTGTTTTGCCAGCAACCATTGCGCGGCGGCAAAGGTGATCTCACGTGGTTTGCTGCGGCGTACCAGGTGTATCGCCACGGGAACCGTGAGGGCCAGCAGCAACCACAGCCACTGGGGAGACAGCCACTGCAGGGCGGTATAGCCGGGCATCTCAGCCAATCCTCCCGTGGGCACCGATAAACGCGCGCAGCGACTGCTCCACCGGTGTTTCCACGGTGCTGGTGGTCAGCGGACATTCCCGCGCGGCAAAGCGGGCGCGAAGCCGGCTTTGGGCCGCGGCAAATGCGCGCAGGTATTCCTGTCGCTGTTGTCGCGCGCCCAGTTCGCGGATGCCGCTGCCCTCGGGGTCGAGGATTTTCAGTTCGCCGGTGAACGGAAAGGTCTCTTCTGCCTCCACCAGAATCTGCAGCGGCAGGCAGGGGCGGTTGGCGGCGTGCAGGCGGGCGGCAAACGCGGACTGTGCAGCGCCTTCATGCTGTTCGAAAAAGTCGCTCACCAGCACCACCTGGCAGGGCTGTTCGAAATACTGCCACACCGCGGCGAGCCGGGACTCGTCCGGCCAGTGACCATGGGCTTCGAGTTGCTCCAGTTCCAGCGCAATGCGCCGGTGATGGCTTTCACCCTGGCCCTCCGGCACGCGCCGGATGCCGGCATCGTTCAGCGCCAGCAGGGAGAAGCGGTCGCCCTGGCGGTACAGCAGCCAGCACAGTGTGGCGATCCAGCATTTGGCATACTGCAGTTTGCGAAGCGCCGGATAGGTAAAACTGGGCTGCTGCATCGAGGCACTGGTATCCAGCACGATACACACATGCATCTGGCTCTCCTGATCTGCTTCGCGCACGTAGTAGCGGTCCGAGCGGGCATACAGCTTCCAGTCGATATTGCGAATGGAATCGCCGGGTTCGTAGCTGCGGTACTGCTGGAACTCAACGCCGGCGCCGCGACGCTGGCTGTGTTGCACACCCAGCAACATGCCTTCGGCGATATGCCGCGAAAGCCACGCCAGGTCGCGGGTTGCCGCCAGCGTCAGGGGATCGATCAGTTGTTGCACTGCCAGACTCCGCGGTGATCAGTCTTTGCCGGGTTCCGGCACTGCACGTACCAGTTCGTCGATCACCTGCTGCACGGTGACGCCGTCCGCCTGGGCGTGGAAGCTGAGCAGAATGCGATGGCGCAGTACCGGCAACAGCAGTGCCTGGATATCCGCGCGGGTAACCGCGAGGCGCTGCTGCAGGAAGGCGCGGGCCTTGGCTGCCAGAATCAGAGCCTGGCCGGCGCGGGGCCCGGCACCCCACTTGATCCACTGCCCCGGCTGCGCCGCGGCATTGTCTCCGGCGCGGGTGGCGCGTACCAGTTGCGCGACATAGTGGTAAAGATCATCGCTGACCGAAACTTCGCGCACCAGTTTCTGCAGTGCCTGCAACTGCGCGGCGTCAAGGCAGGGCTGTGGTTTTTCTGGCGCGCCGCCGGTGGTCGCGCGCAGAATTGCCACCTCTTCCTGCTCCTGTGGATAGTCGATGTGGATATTCAGCAGAAAGCGGTCCAGCTGCGCCTCCGGCAGCGGGTAGGTACCGGCCTGCTCGATGGGGTTCTGGGTGGCGAGTACAAAGTAGGGGTCCGGCAGCGCCATGGTTTCGCCCGCCACCGTCACCGAATATTCCTGCATGGATTCCAGCAGCGCGGCCTGGGTCTTGGGCGGTGTGCGGTTGATTTCATCTGCCAGCAGAATATTGGTGAATATCGGCCCCGCCTGGAATTTGAAAAACCGCTTCCCGGTTGAGTGGTCCTCTTCCAGTATTTCACTGCCGAGAATATCCCCGGGCATCAGGTCCGGCGTGAACTGCACCCGCTTGAATGCCAGGCTGGAGGCATCCGCCAGGGTTTTCACCAGCAGTGTCTTGCCCAGCCCCGGTACCCCTTCGAGCAGCGCATGGCCTTTCGCCAGCAGGCAGATCAGCATCTGTTCCACCACATCCTGCTGGCCGACAATCACCTTGCCGATTTCGGTGCGCAGTTGTGCCAGCGCCTGCTGCTGTTGTTCGATCATCTGTTCGGTCTTGTCTGGTGTCGTGGTGTGCATGTCAGTTCAGCCAGTCTGTGCTCGGATATTTGGTGCTCAGGAAGTCAGTGCGTAGATAACGATATTGACCGCAAACTTGGTATTGTCGATCGCAAGCCAGCGCTTGTTGCGATAGTCGTAGTCCCACTCGCAGCCAAAATCCTTGTTGCTGTAGAGGACCGCAATGCGGCCATTGACCATTATGGCCTTTAGGTAATCGTGTACCAGGTCGTCACCCCAGCCATTCAGTTCGAAACTGGTGACCGGCAGCTCGTCGAACTCGAAAAAACAGCGGTACAGGTCGTGGTCTTGCGGCAGTTTCTGCAGGCAGTCTTCCCCGAACAGTTTCACCATCTGCGCTTCGAATGACTTGGCGAATAGCCCGTCGATATCGTGATTGCAGTCATCCACGAACACGAATCCGCCGCGATTGACATAGTCACGGAAATTACGCGCTTCCGCTTCGGAGAACTCCACCAGCTTGTGGCCCGCCATATAGCAGAAGGGCGCCAGCAGCATTTTTGTATCGGCAAGGGGCACGATGCGCTCCTTGGGATCCACTTGCAGGCTGGTGTATTCGATCAGTGAATTCAGCACATTGGAGGGCATGCGCTGGTCCACATCCCAGTCGCCGGATTCATACATCAGGCGGGTAAAGTAAAAATCGTAGTGAGGCGCACCGTTACCCTGCGCACGCACTACTCCCGGTAGTGCGAAACCACATCCGGTCAGCAACAGGTGCTGTAGAAATTGTTTGCGGGTAAAAGACACGGGTACTGCTCAAAAATGTCCGCGATACATCGATTATTCCGGTGCGATCCACACAGCGAGGCCGGTGGCGGTGGTGCTACCGGGTGTGGCTTTGCGAGACGCGCCGTAAACCCATCCATGGGGGCTCTGCACCGCCATCCATGGCGGTGAAGGTCTCGCAAAGCCACACCCGGCATCACCACCTTCGCGGGTAGCGCGGCACTGTGGTCAGCGCTGCGGAATTAACCGAGCTTGCGTTTGGTGTTTATTACGTTCACCCCGTCAAAGCGCGTGGTGGAACTGCCGTGGGATACCGCACTTACCTGGCTGGGTTGACCCTTGCCATCGAAGAAGGAACCACCCAGGCGATAATCGCGCTTGTCGCAGACCTGTGAACAGGAATTCCAGAATTCCTGGGTATTCGACTGGTAGGCAACGTCCTCCAGCATGCCGGTGATCTTGCCGTCCTCGATCTCATAGAACAGCTGGCCGCCAAACTGGAAGTTGTAGCGCTGCTGGTCGATGGAGAAGGAGCCATCCCCCACGATATAGATGCCTTTTTCCACATCCTTGATCATATCGTCGACGCTCAGCTCTTCCTTGCCCGGCAGCAGGGAAACATTGGCCATGCGCTGGAACTGCACACTGGACCAGCTATCCGCATAGCAGCAGCCGTGGGATTCTTTCTGGCCGAGCATATGGACCTGGTCGCGGATCGCCTGATAATTGGTGAGAACACCTTCTTTCACCAGGTCCCAGCTGCCGGTCTGCACGCCCTCGTCGTCGTAGCCGACGGCGCCCAGTGAACCGGGCTGGACCTTGTCTGCAAACAGGTTGACCTTGTCGCTGCCGTACTTGAATTTGCCACTCTTCCATTTGTCGATGGTGGCGAAGGAGGTGCCCGCGTAATTGGCCTCGTAGCCCAGTACGCGGTCGAGCTCCAGCGGGTGGCCGACGGATTCGTGGATGGTAAGCCACAGGTGCGAGGGGTCCAGCACCAGATCGTACTTGCCCGGCTTGACGGATTTCGCGGTGAGTTTTTCCTGTGCCTGTTGCGCGGCGAGTTTCGCGTCCTCGACCATGTCATAGGAATCGCCGTAGAGCACAGTCTGTGACTGCACCTTGTGTTCGGCGCGCCCGTCCAGGTATTCAAAACCGCGGCCTACCGGCATGCCGAGGCCGTCGCGGGTGCGGAAACCACCGTCCTTCTTGTCCACCGCGGTCACGCTGAACGGCGACCACAGGCGGTGCACATCCTGGTCGATGTAGGAACCGTCGGTGGAGGCGAAATATTTCTGCTCGTTGACCAGGAACAGCATGGAATTGACGAAGCTGGCACCGGCGTCCAGTGCCGCCTTGTTGACTTCCATCAGCAGGTCGACTTTCTCCGCCAGCGGGATGGTCATGGCGTTTTTCTGGATCGGCGTTTTCCAGCTGACTTCCCCGTGGCCTTTTACCGGTGCCAGTTCGACCGGCTCCTGCTGGTACCTGGAGTTGGCCTTGGCGGTGGCCACGGCCTGTGCGGTGGCGCGGGCGATACCGTCGGTGGTCATGTCGTTGGTGGCGGCAAAGCCCCAGGTACCGTTGGCGATCACGCGTACGCCCATACCGATAGACTCGGTATTGACCACGTTCTGTACCTTCATCTCGCGGGTCACCACATACTGGTTCAGGTAGCGACCGATACGCACGTCCGCGTAGGACGCCCCCAGTTTGGTGGCGGTGTTCAGGGCGGCATCGGCGAATTCTTTTTTCACCGCGACATCCATACCGCTCTGGGTCAGCTTGCTTTCTGCAATCACATTGCCGGACAGCGGCAACATGGATGCGCCGACACCGGCGCCGCTCAACTGCAGGAATTTTCTACGGTCCATAATGTGTTCCTCTTTTTCTGCAGTTGATCAAACAGCGTCGGACAGGCTGCTGAAGGTGAAGTCGCGCACTTTCAGCGCCGGGATCATGGCCGGGCCGCCCCACATGCTCACGCGCTCCGGGCGACCCATGTCTTCGATGTTGTTCAGCATGATGACCGGGCTTTCGTTGAAGCGGAAATTCTTGATCGGGTATTTGATCTTGCCGTTCTCGATGTAGAAGGTACCGTCACGGGTAAGGCCGGTGAGCAGCAGCGACTGCGGATCCACCATGCGGATATACCAGGTGCGGGTCACCAGTACGCCGCGGCGGGTTTTCTTGATCAGGTCCGCGGTGGACTTGTCGCCGCCCACCATGATCAGGTTGTTGGGGGAGGGGATCGCGGTACCCTTGGACTGCTCGGCCCAGTAGCGGCTGCAGGGCAGGTTCTGCACCACCCCGTCCTTGATCCAGTCGACCCGCTGCAGCGCCATATGGTCGTCGTCGGACCAGGGCTGTGCCGGCACACTCGGGCTGGAGGGGTCGGAGTAGATATTGACGCGCTTGTCGAACATCTTCTCGCCGGTGCGGTTGCCGCCGCCTTTCTTGCTCATAAAGCTGCGGCCTTCATCGGCGCTGCGCGCGTCGAAGTTGCCCATCATGTAGGCCACCAGGCCGGAAACCGCACTGGGTTCCAGGATCACGGTGTATTTGCCCGGTTCCAGCGCGCGCGCTTCCTGGGACAGCACCGCCTTGTCGATGGCGATGCCGGAGCTGGCCGCGGTATTCATCTTGCCGAAATCGGTCACGTCACTCTGCGCCCAGCCGGAACCCAGGCCGTTTTCGGTGCGCATGGTGACGGTAAAGTTGGCAGAAGTGGCGGCGTGGTAGCCGAACAGGCCGTTGGTGTTGGCCACTGCGGCAAAGGAGCGCGCATCCTCCAGGTAACCGGCGGCAACCACGTCTTTCTTTTTTGCAGCCACGATGGAGTCGGCCGCGGCCTTGGCGCGCTGGTCTGGAGTGATGTCTGCGGTGGACTCGGCGAAGCCGTCCACCGGCATATATTTCTGCTCGCCCAGCAGTGGCATGGATTCCGGGTTGTCCGGCGACAGCTTGGCCAGCTCCTCCGCGCGACGCATGACCTTTTCCAGCGAGGCATCGCTGAATTCGTTGATGGTGGCGATGCCGGATTTTTTGCCGAAACGCGCCTCCACCGCCAGCTCGATATCGTTGACGATACCGCTGGTGGACACGCTGTTGCGTGCGTAGCGGATATTGCCGGTTTCCGCGCCGCTCAGCTGCGCACTTGCGGCTTCCGCCTTGCTGTACTTCAGCACCTTGTCGAGAATTTTCTTGGCTTCACTTCTGGATAAAATTGCCATTTTGTTTGCTCCAAAAATTTATTTTTTTGCTTAGCCGATTTTGCGCTTTGTGTTGATAACGTTGATCTTGTCGAAGCGGCTGGTCGCACAGCCGTGGGAAACCGCGCTTACCTGGCTGGGCTGTCCCTTGCCATCGAAGAAGGTGCCGCCGAGACGATAATCGCTGCTGTCGCAGATAGCGGAACAGGAATTCCAGAATTCCTGGGTATTCGACTGGTAGGCGACATCCTCTACCTGCCCGACAATTTCGCCATCCTTGATTTCGTAGAACAGCTGGCCGCCGAACTGGAAGTTGTAACGCTGCTGGTCGATGGAGTAGGAACCGCGGCCGACGATGTAAATGCCTTTTTCCACGTCGCCGATCATGTCCTTGACCGAGTATTTTTCCTCCCCCGGGGCCAGGGATACGTTGGGCATGCGCTGGAACTGCACGCTGGACCAGCTATCGGCATAGGAGCAACCCTGGGATTCCTTCTGGTCGATCATGTGCACCTGGTCCCGGGTCGCCTGGTAGTTCATCAGAACGCCGTTCTTGATCAGGTCCCAGCGCTTGGCTTTGACGCCTTCGTCGTCGTAGCCGATGGCTCCCAGGGATCCCGGCTGGGTGCGGTCGGCGAAAATATTCACCTTGTCGCTGCCGTACTGGAATTTGCCGCTGCGCCATTTGTCCAGGGTTGCGAAAGACGTGCCGGCGTAGTTGGCCTCATAGCCGAGCACCCGGTCCAGCTCCAGCGGGTGGCCGACGGATTCGTGGATGGTCAGGCGCAGGTGCAGGGGTTCGAGCACCAGATCGTACTTGCCGGGTTCAATGGATTTGGCCGACAGCTTGGCTTTTGCCTGTTCCGCTGCGAGCGCGGCGTCCTCGACCATATCGTAGGAGTTCTTGTACAGGGTGGTGGGACCGGAAATCTTGTCCTCGTCGCGCCCCGCGAGATATTCGAAGCCCATACCCACCGGTGTGCTCAGGCCCTCGCGGGTCTTGAACTGCCCGCTGTCCTTGTCCACCACCGTGACCTGCATCGGCGCCCACAGGCGGTGCACATCCTGATCGATATAGGAGCCGTCGCTGGAGGCGAAGTACTTCTGCTCGTTCACCAGGTACAGGGCCGAGTTGATAAAACTGGCCCCGGCCTTCAGCGCCGCGTTGTTGACGTCCATCAGGAAGTCCACCTTCTCGCTGATGGGCACTTCGATGGCATTCTTCTGGATTGGCGTCTGCCAGGAAACCTCACCGACGCCTTTCACCGGCGCCAGCTGCACCGGCTCGGTCTGGTATCTGGCGTTGGCCTTGGCCACCGCAACCGCCTGGTGGGCCGCCTTGGCGATGCCGTCCGCGGTCAGGTCATTGGTGGCCGCAAAACCCCAGGTGCCGTTGGCGATCACGCGGATACCGGCGCCGAAGGATTCGGTGTTCACGATATTCTCGACGTTGGTTTCGCGGGTGATGACGAACTGGTTGAGGTAGCGGCCGATGCGCACATCGGTATAGGAAGCGCCGGCCTTGCGTGCGGCGTTGAGGACGATATCGGCGAGGCGTTTCTTCTGGCCCACGTCCATACCGTTGCTGGCGAGTTGCTCGGCGGAAACGGCCACCCCGGTTACCGGCAGCAGGATACCGCTGGCACCGACGCCGGCGAGCTTGATGAAATTGCGTCTGTCCATTGTCCTCCCCGGACTTCCGGTATGCTCACCCACCGGATAAGTGGGGGCGTCGGAAGACTGTTTATTGTTATTGCCGCCGGATCGCGGCGGGTAAGCCCTACAGGTAATCGCGCGCGGGACATTTTGTAAAGCGACAAGTCGTTGAATGGACATCTGGTGCGGCTGAATGGTTGTGCGCACCAGGTCGCGATTGGCCCCACAACCGGTGCAATTTTGGTGCCTTTGCGGGCAAGTGGCGGGAGATACGGCAACAAACCGTCTGTTAGGTGGTGACTTTGCTGTCATTGCGGGCGGTTTTGTCGCCAAAACATCGGTGTAAGCGCTTGTAATTGACCCCCCGGGAAAGCGTGTGTACTTTTGTATACATCGCTAGACAGGGAATGCCATGCTCAACAAAACCCAATCCATTTCGGCGCGACTTTCAGCGGATGATTACGCCTACCTCATGTCCATCGACCGCAACGGCGCCGTCACCCAGAGCGAAAAGATCCGCGAGCTGATCGCCATGGCGCGGGAATCCGTGGGCGTGGAGAGCTTTCCCCGCGCATATATCGCCTCCGGCGAAACCATGCTGCCGATCAAGGCCCGCTACGCGGATGAAAACCACCGCAGCCTGCTGGTGGAGGCGCTACTGGAAATCGTCACCGAAGGTGCCGCGGCGATACAGGTCTGCGCCGACCAGGAAGACTTCGCTCCGGCGCTGGAGCAGAAATTATTGCCCGCGGCGGAAGCCTTCCTGGAGAAGATTTTGTTGCTGGCGGTGCAACAGGATCCCCGGGTAATCGATCCCAAAGTCAAACAAAAAATCCAGCAGCGGCTCGACGGTCTCCTGAACCGCTAACCGACAAACGACAGTAGAGAAAGGAAGGAAAAAATGAAAGAAGGACTGATCAAACGTATCTCCCGCATCATATCCGCCTCCGCCAATGCGGTTGTCGACGCGGTGGAAAGCGCTTCACCACAACTGGTGATGGAGCAGGCCATCCGCGAAATCGACGACGCCATTGTCGAGGTGCGCGATCAACTGGGCAAGGCGGAAGCAGCCAAGTACCTGAGCAGCAAAACCCTCAACGATGAAAACAGCCGTCATGCGGCGCTGAGTGAGCAGATTGAAGTCGCAGTGCAGCAGGAGCGCGACGATCTGGCGGAAGCGGCCATCGCCAAGCAGATGGATATCGAAGCGCAGATTCCGGTACTGGAAAAAGCCATCGCCGAAACCGACCAGGAGATCAGCGAACTCAATGCCTACATCAGCGCACTACAGGGCAAGAAGCGCGAAATGCGCGAACAGCTGAAGGAATTCATCAAGGCCAGCGAACACATCAGCAATGGCACCACCGGCGAACAGAAAGGCAACAGTCGAGCCACCGCAGACAAGGTCGACCAGGCCACGGGTGCCTTCAATCGTATTCTCGAGGGTGCCGGCGTGCCCACTTCTGAATCCAGTGCCGATGCCAGCAAGCTGGCGGAGCTGGAAGACCTGGCGCGCAGTAACCGCATCAAGGAACGGCTGGCGAAAATCAAATCCCAGACGGAGGCCTGATGGCTTTTCTGCTGCAAGACGGCAACCAGCTGTTTACCGGCGCGCTGGTACTGATGCTGATGATTGCCGTACTCGAAGGGGTAATGACCCTGATCGGCGTCGGTATCTCGGACATGCTGGACAACCTGCTGCCGGATATGGATATCGATCTGGATACGCCGGATACCGAGCCCGGTGGTGTGCTCACCAAGTTGCTTGGCTGGTTGCGCTTTGGCGAAGTACCGGCGCTGATCCTGCTGGTGGCATTTCTGGTGAGTTTCGGGGTCTGCGGTCTGCTGATCCAGATGTTTGTGGACGAGCTGTTCGGCAAGCTGCTACCGGGTTGGCTGCTGGCGGTTCCGGTATTCATGCTGGCGCTGCCGCAGGTGCGGTTTGTCGGCAACCTGCTGCGCAAGTTTGCGGTGGGGGATGAAACCGAATCCGTGGGCCGCAGTACATTTATCGGTCGCGTCGGGGTTATCACCGTTGGTGAGGCCGCGGCGGGCTCGCCGGCGGAGGCGCGTTTCAGTGACGAATTTGGTACCACCCACTACGTGATGGTGGAGCCGGATGATGGGGAAACCTTTACACAGGGACAGCAGGTGCTGCTGGTGGAAGAGCGCGGAGCCAATTTCCGCGTGATCAAGCCCACCAACAAGCACCTGACGGAAAACAATTAAATTGGAGATACAGTAGTGATTCAGAATCTTTCCAGCATCGCGATCATGGCGGGGTCCGTACTCGTCGGCCTGATCGTCATCGGTACCATTTTTGCGCGGCTGTATACCCGCGCCTCCAAAGAGCGCTCTTTCGTACGCACCGGTATGGGCGGGCAGAAAGTCATCATGAACGGTGGCGCGCTGGTACTGCCGGTGCTGCACGAAATCATTCCGGTAAACATGAACACCCTGCGCCTCGCGGTTTCCCGCAAGGAGCACCAGGCGCTGATCACCAAGGACCGCATGCGCGTGGATGTACTGGCGGAATTTTATCTGCGGGTTAAACCGGATACCGATGCCATTGCCAATGCGGCGCAGACCCTGGGTATCCGCACCCTGGATCCGGAAGCGCTGAAAGACATGATCGAGGGCAAGTTTGTCGACGCCCTGCGCTCGGTGGCCGCGGAAATGCAGATGGCAGAACTGCACGAACAGCGCAGCCAGTTCGTACAGAAAGTGCAGCAGGTGGTGTCGGAAGACCTGTTGAAGAACGGTCTCGAGCTGGAATCCGTGTCCCTGACCGGTCTCGACCAGACCCACAAGGAGTTCTTCAACCAGGACAACGTGTTCGATGCGGAAGGTCTCGCCAGCATGACCCGCTCCATCGAAGCGCGCCGCAAGGAAGTGAACGACGTCGAGCAGGAAACCCGGGTCCAGATCGAGACCAAAAACCTGGAAGCCGAGCGCCAGCGTCTCGAGATCGAAAAAGAAAAGCGCTACGCCTATCTGGAGCAGCAGCGCGAACTGGAAAACCGCGAAGCGGCCCAGAAAGCGGATATGGCGAAAGAAACCGCCGCGCAGGAGCGCGCCGCACGCCAGGCAGAAATTGAAGCCGAGCGCGAAATCGACCAGTCCCGCATCGCCGCCGAGCAGGCCACCCGCCTGCTGGAAATCGAAAAAGAAAAACGGTTGCAGGAGCAGGAAATCGAGCGCGAGCGAATTCTCGACGAGCAGCGCATTTCCAAACAGAAATCCGTCGAGATTGCCGAACAGGAACGCGCGATTGCGGTAGCGGAAAAATCCAAGGAACAGTCCGTCGCCGACCAGCAGGCCAACGTCGCCCGCGCCGAAGCGGTGAAGGCGGAGGAACAGGTGCGCACCGCCCAGGACGTGGAAGTGGCCGAGCGTGACAAGCGCATCGAGATCATCGAGGCGGAAAAAGAGGCCGAGCGCCAGGCCACCTCGATCAAGGTTGCGGCGGAAGCGGAAAAGGCCGCGGCGGAAGACAAGGCCGAGGCCCTGCGCCTGCAGGCCTCTGCGGAAGCCGAAGCGGTGCGGATCAAGGTCGAGGCCGACCGTGAGAAGTACGCGGTGGACGCGGAAGGCCAGCGCCTGATGAACGAGGCCATGAACAGCCTCAGCGATGCGCAGATCGCCCTCAAGCGGGTACTCAGCCTGCACGAAAGCCTGCCGAACATTGTGCGCGAGAGCGTGCGTCCGCTGGAGAACATCGAGGGCATGAAGATCATTTCGGTGGAAGGTCTGAACGGGCTCGATGGTCGTGCCAGTGGCGGCATCCTCGACAGCGATGGCGAATCCAAGAGCCAGAGCCTGCCGGAAGCACTGGTTGGCAGCGCTCTCAAGCACCGTGCCATGGCGCCGCTGGTGGATTCCCTACTTAAGGAAGCCGGCGTCGGCGACCTGTCCAAGGTCGCGGAAACCGAAGCCTGACCACTCCCTTGTTCCGGGTCACGCTGTGGGCCCGGAACCCTCCCTGCCGCCGTAGATTGGCACCCAACCCCACCTATCGGTCACCTCTTTACCGGTCAATTGCCCCTATCGGGCCTATTACTTTAGGGCCGTTTTCGCAGCGCTCTGTGTCCGGTGCTTGACATTGGTTACACGCGTAACTAAATTCGTTGCGCCTGAAACTAATAATGCGTTGCACCGAAAGGGTGCAGCCCGATGTAACTGAATAATGGAGGATCGCATGGCCGATTTGTTTGAGAACCCCATGGGCCTGGACGGCTTCGAGTTCGTGGAATTCACCGCGCCGGAGAAAGGCATTCTGGAGACTGTTTTCGAGGCCATGGGCTTCACCAAGGTGGCCCGTCACCGCACCAAAGATGTGGAGCTGTGGCGCCAGGGCGACATCAACTTCATCACCAACTACGAGCCCGGCAGCCACGCGGACTACTACGCCCGCGAGCACGGCCCGTCTGCTTGTGGCCTGGCGTTCCGCGTGAAAGATGCCACCTTCGCCTACAACGAAGCGATCAACAAGGGCGCACAGCCGGTAGAAGTGGAAACCGGCCCGATGGAACTGCGCCTGCCGGCGATCAAGGGCATCGGCGGTGCCACCCTGTACCTGATCGACCGCTATAAGGAAGGCGAAACCATCTACGACATCGACTTCCACTGGCTGGAAGGTGTGGACAAGCACCCCGAAGGCTGTGGCTTCCACACCCTGGATCACCTGACCCACAACGTGTACCGCGGTCGCATGGACTACTGGGCCAGCTACTACGAAGACCTGTTCAACTTCCGCGAGATCCGCTATTTCGACATCAAGGGCGAGTACACCGGCCTGCTGTCCAAGGCGATGACCGCGCCGGACGGCAAGATCCGCATTCCGCTGAACGAAGAGGCGGCCGGTGGCGGCGGCCAGATCGAAGAGTTCCTGATGAAGTACAACGGTGAGGGCATCCAGCACATCGCCTTTGCCTGTGACGACCTGATCGCCTGTTGGGACCGCCTGAAAGCCCAGGGTATGGAGTTCATGACCCCGCCCCCGGAAACCTACTACGAAATGCTGGAAGAGCGCCTGCCGGGCCACGGTGAGCCCACTGCCGAGCTGAAGAAGCGCGGCCTGCTGCTGGACGGCACCACCGAGGGTGGCCAGCCGCGCCTGCTGCTGCAGATCTTCTCCGCCAACATGCTGGGCCCGGTATTCTTCGAATTCATCCAGCGCAAGGAAGACGAAGGCTTCGGTGAAGGCAACTTCAAGGCCCTGTTCGAATCCATCGAGCGCGACCAGCTGAAGCGCGGCGTGATCGGGGATAAAAACAAGGGCGAAGACGCAGCCTGATCGGCGGTCTGCAACGAGAGTACGGAGGCCCATAATGGCTATACAACGCATCCATCACGTGGCCTACCGCTGTCGCGATGCCAAGGAGACCGTGGAGTTTTACCGCGATCTGCTGGGCATGGACTTCCAGCTCGCCATCGCCGAAGACAAGGTGCCCTCTACCGGGGCACCGGATCCCTACATGCATATTTTTCTCGATGCAGGACAGGGCAATGTGCTGGCGTTCTTCGAGCTGCCCAACTCCCCGGATATGGGCCGCGATGAAAACACCCCCCAGTGGGTGCAGCACATCGCACTGGAAGTGGAAAGCATGGACGAGCTGCTGGCAATGAAGCAGAAGCTCGAGGATGCCGGCATCGACGTGCTCGGCCCCACCGACCACACCATTTTCAAGTCGATCTATTTCTTCGACCCGAACGGTCACCGCATCGAGCTCGCCGCCAACACCGCCAAGCCCGGTATGCACAGGGAGCTGAAGCGCGTGGCGGAGGATATGCTGGAAGAGTGGTCCCGCACCAAGAAGGCACCGCGGCACGCGGCCTGGATGCACGGCGACGAAGAGTTCAAGGCTCTGGATCCCTAAACCCAAAGATTTAACGTAAGAGGAAGGCACAGTGAAGTTAGCCAGCCTGAAAAACGGACGCGACGGCAAGCTCGTCGTGGTCAGCGACGACCTGACCCGCATGGCATCCGCCGCCGAGATCGCGCCCACCCTGCAGAGCGCACTGGACGACTGGGCAGAAAAATCTGCCCAGCTTGAAGATCTGCAGGCAAAACTTAACCGCGGTGAAATCGAGGGCGAAGCCTTCGACCAGGCCCGGTGCCACTCGCCGCTGCCGCGTGCCTACCACTGGGCTGACGGCAGCGCCTACGTCAATCATGTAGAGCTGGTGCGCAAGGCTAGAGGCGCGGAAATGCCGGAAAGCTTCTGGACCGACCCGCTGATGTACCAGGGCGGTTCCGATACCTTCCTGGCCCCGCGCGAGCCGGTAAAAATGCCGCAGTCCGAGGGCTTCGGCATCGACTTCGAGGCGGAAATCGCGGTGATCACCGACGACGTGCCGATGGGGGTTTCCCCGGAGGAAGCACTCAAGCACATCAAACTGGTGATGCTGGTAAACGACGTGTCCCTGCGCGGCCTGATCCCCAACGAACTGGGTAAGGGCTTTGGTTTCTACCAGTCCAAACCCTCCAGTGCCTTTTCCCCGGTGTGCGTGACCCCGGCGCAACTGGGCGACAACTGGAGAGAAGGCAAGCTGCACCTGCCGCTGGTATCCGAGCTGAACGGCGACAAGTTTGGCGAGCCGAACGCCGGCATCGACATGACCTTCCACTTTGGCCAGCTGATCGCCCACGCGGCGAAAACCCGCCCGCTGGGCGCCGGCACCATCATCGGTTCCGGCACCGTATCCAACAAACTCGACGGCGGCCCCGGCAAGCCGGTGAAAGAGGGCGGAGTGGGTTACAGCTGTATCGCCGAGATCCGCATGATCGAGACCATCCAGGACGGCAAGCCGAGCACCGGCTTTATGCAGTTCGGCGACAGGATTGCGATCGAAATGCTGGACAGTAACGGCCAGTCCATTTTCGGGCGCATCGAGCAGACGGTGGAGCAGGCCTGAGCCATTGCGCACAACCGCTCCGGACTGCCCTGAAGCCCGGGTCAAAAAAGCGAGCCTCGAGAGAGGCTCGCTTTTTTTGTGCCTGCCTGCGCGACGCTTCTCGCAAGCACGGCTTTATTAGTCAAAATGTAATCGTTTACATGTCGGTGTGTGTTCGCTATGGTTGCCGAAAAGCGCGATGAGAATAACAAGATGAAAAAATATCTATCCCTCGGTCTGTGCACCCTGGTGTTGGCCGCCTGCAGCAAGGGGCCGGCAGATACGACCACGCCACTGGCCACCGACGAAGCACCGGTGAACTCAGCCAGCACATACCCCTACCTGGATACATCCCTGCCCATCGAGCGCCGGGTCGATGACCTGGTAGGGCGTATGACCCTGTCGGAAAAAATAAGCCAGCTGTACAACGAGGCACCCGCCATCGAGCGTTTGGGGGTGCCGCGATACAACTGGTGGAATGAGGCGCTGCACGGTGTCGCGCGCGCCGGCAAGGCCACGGTATTCCCCCAGGCCATTGGTCTGGCGGCCACGTTTGACGACCAGTTACTGGGCGAGGTGGCCACTGCCATCTCCGATGAGGCGCGGGCCAAACACCACTATTTCGCGGACAACGATCTCGCATTTCGCTACGCCGGGCTCACGTTCTGGTCGCCCAATATCAATATATTCCGCGACCCGCGCTGGGGGCGGGGCCAGGAAACCTATGGTGAAGACCCCCACCTCACCGGCCGCATGGCGGTTGCCTTTATCAAGGGCCTGCAGGGCGATGACCCCAGGTACCTGAAAACCGCAGCGATGGCCAAGCATTTTGCGGTGCACAGCGGCCCGGAAAAATCCCGCCACTCGGACGATTATGAGGCGACCGCCAAAGACCTGGCGGAAACCTACTTCCCGGCGTTTAAAACCGCGGTAATGGAGGCCAAGGTCGAATCGGTGATGTGTGCCTACAATCGCGTCAATGGCGATCCGGCCTGCGGCAGTGAAATGCTGTTGCAGGATACCCTGCGTGAGCAGTGGGGTTTCGACGGCCATGTGGTTTCGGACTGTGGCGCCATCGCCGATTTTTACGAGCCCGATGCGCACAACCTGGTACGCGCGCCGGCGGAGGCCGCGGCCTGGGCACTGAAGGCGGGCACCGACATCAACTGCGGTACCCGGCGGCTCAGTACCTTTGCCAACCTGGGTTTTTCCCTGCAGCGGAATATGGTCGACGAGAGTGAAATCGATGCGGCGGTCAAACGCACGTTCACCACCCGTTTCAAACTCGGCATGTTCGATCCGGCGGAAGCGGTCCCCTACACCAGCATTCCCATGTCCGCAGTAGGTTCGGAACAACACCTGGAACTGGCGGTAAAAACTGCCGAACAGTCCATGGTGCTGTTGAAAAACAACGGTATTCTGCCGCTGGCAGAGGGCACCCGGGTTGCGGTAATCGGTCCGAACGCGAGCAACTTTTCCGTGCTGGTCGGCAACTACCACGGGTATCCGATAAAACCGGTTACTCCACTGGAGGGTATCCGCACGCGCGCCGGTGCCGGCAACGTGGTTTATGCGGCGGGCACATCGCTGATCGCCGATCAGTACGGAAATTATGAAACGGTAGCCGCCGGCAATGTTTTCCATATCGACAGTGACGGCGCACTGCAGCCGGGGTTGCACGCCGGTTATTACCCGGTGGATATCTCCCGAGGCAAAAAGACTCGCGATTTCAAACTGATTCCGCAGACTACCCTGGCGGAGGCGCCCGCATTCAGCCGTATCGAGTCGCAGGTCGACGCCTACTGGACACGCTCACCGCTGGACGACACGGTAAACGGCGATTTCGGCGTGGTCTGGAGTGGTGTGCTGGTGCCGGAAACCAGTGGCAGTTACCTGTTCAAGTCCGGCGGCAACCTGAAGATCGATGGTGCAGACGTCCATGGCGCAATCGAGCTGCAGGCAGGGCAGCGATACCCGCTGGAAATGTCCCGGGTTTTCCTGCGCAGCCTGACAGGCAGTCCACTGGAACCGAGTGTGCAGTTGAGCTGGGTCAACACGTCCACAGACTACCTGGCTGAAGCAATTGATGCTGCGCGCACGGCCGATGTCATCGTCTATACCGGTGGCATTTCTGCCGAGCTGGAGGGTGAGGAAATGCGCGTGGAGCTGGACGGCTTTGACCACGGCGACCGCACCAGTATCCAGCTGCCGGCCAACCAGCAGGCGCTGCTGCACAAACTCAAAGCACTGGGTAAGCCGGTGGTGATGGTGAATTTCAGTGGTAGCGCCATGGCCCTGAACTGGGAGGATAAAAATCTCGATGCCATCGTGCAGGCTTTTTATCCCGGCGAAGCCACCGGAACCGCGCTGGCGCGCATACTCTGGGGGGATGCCAACCCGTCGGGCAGGCTGCCGGTTACCTTCTATCACAGCGTTGACGATCTTCCCGACTTCAAGGGCTACGCCCTGGCCAATCGCACCTACCGCTATTTTACCGGCGATGTGCTCTACCCCTTTGGCTACGGCCTGAGCTACAGCAACTTCAGTTACAGCAATCTGAGTGTGCCGGACAGCGTGCAGGCGGGTGAGGATTTATCCTTTGCGGTCAAACTTACCAATAGCGGTGAACGAGATGGAGGGGAGGTAAGCCAGGTTTACCTGAGCCTGCCGGATGCGCCGGTGGATGTTCCGATTCGCGAACTCAAGGCATTCAGGCGCTCCGAATTGGCCGCGGGCGCATCCACCCAACTGCAATTCAATATTGCCGCGGCTGATATGCGCTACGTGGATAACGACGGCAAGTCCCACCCTTACCGGGGGCGACTGAAGCTCAGTGTCGGCTCTGGCCAGGGTGCATTTCTCGATGAATCGCAGTTCGCAGAAACCATCGTAACCATTCAGTAAGCGGGTGTTGTTGCGGCGGGCGATATCGAAGCACAGCGATTTGCCCGCCTGATCCAGGGCCAGTGCGGTTTATTCAGGCGAGAGAAATGGATGGCTGGCCTAAATCCGCAACAGGTGCTATTCACAGCTTGCGCATGGACAACAGCGGCATGTTTCTGCGCACTTTTGCCAGCTTCTGTCCATCCAGCGTGGCGGTAATCACTGCTTCCCCGAGACCGGCCTCGGCGAGCACATCCCCCCAGGGATCGATAATCACCGAGTGCCCCCAGGTGTGTCTTTTGGGCGAATGTTGCCCACCCTGGTTTGCTGCAATTACATAGCATCCATTTTCGATCGCGCGGGCGCGCAGCAGTGTCAGCCAGTGTGCCTGCCCGGTGGTGTGGGTGAAGGCTGCCGGCACCAGAAAAATCTCGGCAGCCGCCGCTGCCAGCTGCCGGTAGAGTTCGGGAAAGCGCAGGTCAAAACAGATGCTGAGCCCCAGTTTCGCCCAGGGGGTGGAGGCGACTTTTGTCTCCTCGCCGGGCTCGATACTGGCGGACTCCCGGTAACTGCCTGCGGCATCTTCCACTTCCACATCGAACAGGTGCAACTTGTCGTAACGGGCACGCAGTGCACCGGTGTCGTCATAAACCAGGCAGGCGGAGCGGCTGCGCTTCTCCGCGATGGCGCTGCCGTCCGGTCGCTCCAGTAATGGCGTGGCGCCGGCGACGATCCAGATACCCAGCTCCGCGGCCCAATTTTGCAAGGCGTGCTGCACCGGCTGCAGGCTGGCATCGGCAGCGCCGCCCGCGGCATAGGGTTCTGCGGCAGAGTAGCTGCCGTGATCGGAAAGGTGGGCGAAATTTTCCGGCAGCAGTACCAGCTGCGCACCGCGCTCGGACGCTTGTTTGAGCAGTGCGTATGCCCGTGCCAGGTTATCCGAAACTCTATCACCACTGACCATTTGCACTGCGGCTACACAAATATCTTTCACGGCTCGAGCCTCCGCCACTTTTTTCGATGAAACGCCCAATAAAAAGGCTACCTTGTGGTAGCCATTGTGCGCAATCTGGTTGGCGGGATTACTTATTTTTTCCCGTGCCCATCTGATACACAAACTTCAACCAGAAGTAATCTCCTTCCGTTGTGTTGGTGGAATCCAGCTGGGGCAGCCAGCGAAACTCAACCACAATATTGTCCTTGCCCTTTGGCAGCATGTAACCGATGACGGGGCCGATCCCTGCAGTTTTCTGGCGAAATGGCCCGAGGATTCCGCCCTGGATTTTGTCGTCACTGATCTGGTTGCCCCAGAAGGCGTTGACGCCCATGGTGACGAAGCCATCCCCGGCCTTGACCATTTGCTGCAGGCTGCCATCGAGGTGGAACAGGCGGCCGCTGCGGTAATCGGTATCGGGATTTTGTTCGTTGAGAGTAAGCCCGGTGAACAGTGTCGCGTTGAAGCCCGATTCCATATTGCTATAGGCAATGCCGAAGGTTGGGTCCGCAGACCAGTAATTGAGGCCCGGGTTGGCCAGGCGACCGGTCTCATAATCTCCGGTGGGGGCGTGTATCGGCAGAAAAGCGTTGTATTGCCAGTTGCCGTCCACCCAGGCGAGCATCAGCGGGATTAGCGTGGTGTCGCCCAGACCGGACTCCGACTGACTACGGCTAATTGAACCCACAGCGCTTTCGATGCTGCCGCTGACTTTCACATCCGCCCATGAAAGGTAGGCGCCCGCAGTATATTTTGCGCCAAGCACGGGGGTATCGAAGGTATACAAGGCTCCGCCAACCACGCTGTTTATTCTCACGTCTATGCCGGCGGCGATCAGTCCGGCAATGGGGGTATCAATCTCGGCACCGAAATCACCGCTGTAGTTCAGGTACATGGGCTCGAATACCCATCCGGTCTGCACCGGCGCGCGATCGATCAGGGTTGCTGCCATTCCTGGCACGTAGTACCCGATACCGCCTTCGGTTGCATGGGCGGCAAGCGGACACATTGGCAGCAGGAACATCGACAACAATATGCGCCACAAATAGCGCCGCCACAGGAGAGAACAGGAAGCAATTAAACGCATAACGGGCCCCGAGAAAATCCGATCTTTGCGCTATTGAGTGTAGTCGCTATGCTGTGTTGACCCTTTCGGGGAGGCGCCGACGCTAAATTTGTCGAGAAAGTGAGGCGCCATGGTATGGTTGCCGGCTAGCCAAGGAAAAAACTGAGGAGCTCGAGAGCATGCCCGGTAGAACAACGGCAAATCCATTGCGAATCTTCGCAATTCTGCCCCCAATCATCACCATTATTGCCGTCTTGATGACATCAGCAGTCTGGGCCGCCACCCCCGGTGAACAACTGCAGCAGGTGATCGACGATCACTGGCAATACAGCCTGCGCGAAGATCCCATCACCGCAAGCCGCATGGGCGAGAAGGGCTACGCCGATCGCCTGCCCGGTGTGGCGGAGAGGGACCGCGCCCGCCGCCTCCGGGCAGAAAAGCAGTTCGTCGCACGCCTCAACAAGATCGACAGTCAGCAGCTGGATACCTCGGAGCGGGTCAACAAGGATCTGCTCACCTGGGTGTTGAAAAATTCCATTGAATCAAACGAGCTGTATCTCGAGCGTATTCCGGTGAATACCTTTTACAGCTTCTGGAGTTTGGCGCTGGATGCCAGCAATGGCCTCAGCATGCCCCGGGTGGCCGACTACCAGGACTACATCAAGCGGATTCGGGATTTCGGGCGCTATTTCGACGAGAACCTGGCAAATATGCGCGCGGGTATCAAGGACGGCTTCGTGCTGCCGAAAATCGTGGTGGAGGGTATTGCCCCCACCGTGCGCGCCCAGGTATATGACGACCCGACAAAGAGCAGCCTGTATGAACCCTTCGAGAATCTGCCGGACTCCTTCTCGCCGGCGGACAAAAAGCGCCTGCAAACTGCGGGTGCCAAAGCGATTAGGGAACACGCCATTCCCGCCTTTGACCGCGTAGCTACCTTCCTCGAGGGGGACTACCTGAACGCGGCCACCGTATCCTTGGCCGCGGAAGACCTGCCCGGCGGTAAGGATTATTACCGCCACGCCATTCGCACCTATGTCACGGTGGATATGGACCCGGCAGAAATCCACAATATCGGTCTGGCGGAAGTTAAGCGCATTCGCGGCGAGATGGACGAGCTGATCAAACAGGTAAATAAAGAAACCGACTTCGATGGAGGCTTTGACGAATTTACCGAATTCCTGCGCACCGACCCGCAGTTCTATGCCAAGACCCCGCGGGAGCTGCTCAAGGAAGCCTCCTATATCGCCAAGCGCATTGATTACCGCCTGCCGGAATTCTTCGGCAAGCTGCCGCGCCTGCCCTATGGCGTGGTGCCGGTGCCGGCGGAAATTGCCCCCAACTACACCACCGCCTCCTACAATCCCGCGGCCATCGGCGGTACTCGCGGCGGTGCCTACTGGGTGAATACCTACGCCCTGGACCAGCGCCCGCTGTACGAACTTGTGGCGTTGACCCTGCACGAGTCGGTGCCGGGCCATCACCTGCAGGGCGCGCTTAGCCAGGAGCTGGAAGACGTTCCCGATTTCCGCCGCAACCTGTACCTGAGTGCTTTCGGCGAAGGCTGGGGCCTTTATTCCGAGCGCCTGGGAGTCGAGATGGGGGTCTATGAAAATGCCTACCAGCAGTTCGGCCGCCTCAGCTACGAGATGTGGCGCGCCTGCCGCCTGGTCATCGATACCGGTATCCACTCCCAGGGCTGGACCCGCCAGCGGGCACTGGACTTCCTCGCCGATAACACCTCCCTGTCCAAAGCGAACGTGCGCGCGGAGGTGGACCGCTATATCTCCTGGCCCGGGCAGGCGCTGTCCTACAAGATGGGCGAGATCAAAATCCGCGAGTTGCGTGCAAAGGCGGAAAAGGAACTGGGAGACAGTTTCGACCTACGTGCATTCCACGATGCGGTGCTCGCCAACGGTGCACTGCCGATGGAAATGCTGCAGGCGCAGATGAATCGTTTCATACAAAAAAACAAACAGTGAACCCTGCGGGCCCCGATATTTCCATCGGGGCCCATGCCTGCCACTTCTGTATCCCCCTCCCGAGTCCGTTTCCATCGCCGTTCACCTCTCCCAATCGTCATTTCATCCCGCCAGCAGCCTGGTGGCACACAAGTTGCTGATCCCCTGTTAGCAATCCCCGCCAGCGAGATTCGATATTGATAGAGACGGTCTCGTATCGGGGCTGCGCGTTGCGTTGAAAGGATCATCAATAAGAACGGTGCAGACATATGACGAGCAAATACCATTCGGCGGCCTATCTGCTGGCAGTTTCCGGAGCTTTAACGGCACTACCTACCATCGCTGCCGACGCGAACCCCGCGGCGGGGGAAATGGAAGAGGTGGTGGTGCAGGCAAAGCGCACCTCCCAGGCGGACATCGCCATCGGCGAAAACGAAACCAGCAATACCGTCGGCGTGACCCGCGAAGAGCTGCTGTCCGCGCCCGCCGGTATTTCCGGATTGAAAATGCTGGAAAGCCTGCCCGGATTCAACGTGCAGACCGACGGCGCGCTAGGCCTGTATGAATTCGGCAACTCGGTGCAGGTGCGTGCGTTCAGTCTCTCCCAAGTCGGGTTCGTGCGCGACGGCGTGCCGATGGGGCGCTCGGACGCTTTTGGTGGCAGCCCGATTTTCCGCTATGTGGATAACGAAAACCTGGCATCGGTACTGGCCTCTCCCGGTGCCGGCGATGTATCGCTGCCAAGCTATTCCTCCCTCGGCCCGATTGTATCCTACAACTCCACCGACCCGTCGGAAGAGGCGGGCGGTATGGTTTCCCTGACCTCCGGTGACGACAACCTGTTGCGCAGTTTTGTGCGCCTGGAAACCGGGGATATCAACGGTTTCGCGGCCTATTTAAGTCGCTCCAAAACCGATAGCGATCTCTGGCGCGGTCCCGGCACCATCGATCGCGAGCACCTGGAGGGCAAGGCGAAATACGATTTTGACGAGGACACATATATCGAGGCGAGCTTCGTCAGCAACGACTTCCACGATTACGATTCCCCATCCGGGCTGGAAAGCAGTTTCGACGCGGACTACTACTACGCCTACCTGGATGCCATTCCCGAGGGTTGCAGCAATCCGCTGTCCGGGGTGTACGACTTCAATGGCGACGGCAGCATCGACGACCAGGATTTCACCCCGGTGTTTACCGACAGCAGCTGTACCAGCTACTACGAAGACCGGGTGAATATTCGCGAGGATGCCCTCTACTCAGTGTCCATGGGCAGCGACATCACCAGTGACCTCTACCTGACGTCAACCTGGTATTACGAAGACAAGGACGGCTTCGGCGTGTCTCCGGATAGCTACGGCAATTCCCTGTCTATTTACCAGCGCCAGGCCGCCGCCGGCCTCGACGTTACCCACCCGCGGGGGGTGCAGTACGGTTACTCCGGTGTGGGCGGGGAGCGGGAAGGTTTTCTCGCCGGGCTCGAGTGGCAGCTCGGGCTGCACAGGGTGGAATTCGGTGGCTGGTTCGAGGACGAAACCTACAACCGCACCCAGCTGCGCTACAACAAGACCGCCGGCAGCGCGGATGGCAACGTGATCTGGGATGAGGTGGCCTACTACCGCCGCAACTACACCAGTAACCGCGAAACCGTGCAGTTGTATGTGAAAGACACCATCGCCCTGCTGGACGAGCGCCTGAATGTGGAGCTCGGAGCCAAGTCCCTCAGCATCGACTACACGCTCGAGGGTTATCGCGATTATGCCGACTACGAAATCGGTGGCATGCCCGGTTACGGACCGCAGTCCGTCAGCGCCGATTACTCGGAAAATTTCCTGCCCATGATCGGTGCGGTGTACAACCTGAATGATACCGATCAGCTGTTCGGCTCCTGGTCCGAGAGCTTTGCGTTGCCGAAAGGCGCCGACGATATTTTCTCTGTCGCCACCAGTTTCGACGCGCCGGCACCCGCCGGGGAAACCGCGGACAATATCGAATTCGGTTTCCGCACCAGCCGCGCGCAGTACAACGGTGCCCTCTCCATGTACTACACCAGTTTTGACAATCGCCTGGTTGCCGGCAACGTACTGAACCCGGCCACCGGCGAGCCCGAGGCTTTCTACACCAATGCCGGTGAAACCACTGCCTGGGGTATGGAACTGTCCGGTGTGTACATGCCAGCGGTGTTCGATCAGGCGCTCTACTTCAATGCCAACCTGAGTTACAACCACGCGGAACTGAAGGACGGCTTTGGCAGCAATCCCGCGGGCAGCGTGCTGGCAGACAGCCCGGAGTGGCTGCTGACCGGCGGCGTGACCTGGGAGCCCAGCGACTGGATGGTCGCCAACTTTTCGGTCAAATATACCGGCAAGCGCTACGCGGATTACGCCGAGATTTTCGAGATGGATGACTACATCGTGGCCAGTGCCTACGTGGATTTCAGTGGCGACTCCTTTGGCTTCGCCAACACCAGCCTGCGCCTCAACCTCGACAACGTATTCGATAAACAGGTAATGTCATTCGTCTATGCGGGTTCACCGTATTACCGTCCCCTGAGTCCGCGCACGTTCCAGGGCACACTTACCTACAGTTTCTGAGTTAGGGGAAATCATGTTGAAAAAACTTAATCTGGCTGCCTGTGTGATGAGTGCCATACTCGCAGGCTGCGCACCGGAATCCAGCGAGACAGTGGCGTCGGCGGAAAAGGCCGCAGCCGAGGCACCGAAGAATGAAAATATCAGTGTCGAGACGCTGCACCAGAAACTGCTCACCATGGATACCCATGTGGACCTGGATGTGGACAATTTCACCGCGGAGAAAAATTACACCCAGGACCTGCAGACCCAGGTTGACCTGGGCAAGCTGGAGCAGGGCGGGCTCGACGCGGTCTGGTTCAGTGTCTACACCGGCCAGGGTGAACTCAGCGAAGCAGGCTATGCCGCGGCACTGGAAAATGCGCTGGCCAAGTTCGACGCGATACATCGCCTGACCGAGGAAATTGCCCCGGACCGCATCGGTCTGGCGACCACTCCGGAACAGGTGCAGAGCCTGATTGCCGAAGGCAAGCTGGCGGCACTGATCGGGGTGGAAAACGCCTATCCCCTCGGTACCGACCTGAGCCTGGTGCAGGAGTTCTACGACCGCGGTGCGCGCTATATGTCGCTGGCACACAATGGTCACAGCCAGTTTGCCGATTCCAATACCGGAGAGAGCGACGATGTCTGGCTGTACAACGGCCTCAGTGATCTGGGACGCGAGCTGGTTGCGGAGATGAACCGGGTCGGCATCATCATCGACCTGTCTCATCCCTCCAAGGCCGCCAACCTGGAAATGCTGAGCCTGAGCAAGGCGCCGGTAATTGCCTCGCACTCCTCCGCCAGGGCGCTGAACGACGTCAGCCGCAACCTGGATGACGAGGAGTTGCTGGCGATCAAGGAAAACGGCGGCGTGGTGCAGACCGTGGCGTTTGCTTCCTACCTCAACACCGGGAAATACGACGCGTGGAAGGACAAGGCCATGGAGGTGATGGCCCGTGAAGCCCACAAGACCGGTTTCCAGATGATGGACTGGAAGGCGGTGGGTGAACTGGATAGCGATGCCCGCCATGAATACATGGCCAGCTTCATGAAGCTGCGCGCCGAGGTGGCTCCCATGATCGAGCAGGAAGTGGACCCGCTGGTACCGCCGGTTAACGTGCAGGACTTTGTCGACCACATCGATTACCTGGTGAAAAAAATCGGTATCGAGCACGTGGGCATCAGCTCCGACTTCGACGGTGGCGGCGGCGTCGCCGGCTGGAACGATGCCTCGCAGACAGCCGCGGTGACCGAGGAGCTGCTCAAGCGCGGATACAGCGAGGAGGAAATTGCCAAACTCTGGAGTGGCAACCTGATGCGGGTCATGGGCGAGGTGCAGGCAGTGGCGAAATCCCTGCAAAAAAACCAGGGGTAGGGCGCCGCAATAATCCCTTCGGGACTCACAGCCCGGGCAAAAATTGCCGGGCTGTGAATTACGTCTCAACTTCAAATAGCGCGGAGTCACCCGGCGCGCTACGCTTTTCTACCCGTGTCCGCTATCGGAAGTTTCATGCCTGTTTCGAATAGCCGAAGAGTCTGGCGCACGCCCAAGGCCGGTGCCATCAGTAACCTGCAACTGGTGGATGAGCCGTTGCAGCCGCTGTCTGACGAATGCATCCGCATCAGTACCCGGTGCGTAGGGCTTAACTTTGCCGATATTTTTGCCCTCACCGGGCTGTATTCTGCGACCCCCGAAGACAGCTTTATCCCGGGCCTGGAGTTCTCTGGTGTGGTCGTTGAGATGGGGGCATCCGCCAATACCGAATTGAAAATTGGTGACCACGTTTACGGCTGCACAAGATTTGGCGGCTATGCGGATACCGTGGACGTACTGCCCCAGCACTGCCGTAAAATGCCTCGGGACTGGACCTTTGCCCAGGGTGCCGCATTCCCCGCACAAAGCCTCACCGCCTATTACGCACTGACCGAACTCGGTGCGCTCAAGCGGGGGCAGGTGGTATTGATCCAGAGCGCCGCCGGCGGTGTCGGCCTGCAGGCGATGCGCATGGCGCGGGAGCTGGGGGCGACCCCTATCGGCACGGTGGGTACGCCGGCGAAAAAACAATTTTTGGCGGAGCAGGGTTTCGACGAGGTGATCGTCCGCGGCGAGGATTTTGCCGAAGAGCTGGCGATCCAGCTCGGCTATCGGCCCCTGCACCTGGTATTGGACGCCATCGGCGGCAAGATCCAGACCCAGTGCTTCGAGGCCCTGGCGCCCACCGGCAGGCTGGTGGTTTTCGGAGCCGCGGAATTTACCCCGGGCGACCGCGCCAACTGGCTGAAGGCCCTGCGGCTATACCTGAAAAGGCCCCGCTACGATGTGATGGATATGATCAGCATCAACAAGTCGGTGCTGGCATTTAATCTCATTTGGTTGTGGCAGGAGCAGGCCATGTTTGATCAGCTGCTGAGCGGCTGCGCGGAGCTGGCGCTATCTGCACCTCATGTAGGTCACGAGTTTGCATTTGCCCAGGCCCATGACGCGATTGAGTGTTTGCGCAGCGGCCATTCCATCGGCAAAGTAATTCTTAGTATTTAAAGTGATAGCCACACTTTGGCTGTGGCAGCCGCGCGGCCAAAGTTTGATGTTCAAATATCCTGATTTTTTATTGAAGTCCCGGGGTATGTGGATGCGCGGTCTTAAGAGTCCCTCAGTCAGCCCAGTGCCCGAACCCCATGTATTCCCACATGGCATCTTTGGCCTCATGTTTTTCCACCGACTTGCCCCGGCTAAATTTTTCGAGGGTCATCGTGCTTACGAAGCGGGTGTAGTTCGCCTCGTTTCGCCTCCATTTTTCCTTGTCACCCAGGGGCGTATCGTAGAGTGAATTGACCAGTAAAGAAGCCTTGTATGATTTCCACTCACTGACATATCTGGTATCGCCATCCTCATAGGTAAATTTTAATTCCTGAGGCAGTTTAAGATCACTGCCTGGCACTGTTTGCTCACCGATCTTTTCAAAGGTCACTTTAGAGAGATTGTCGGCGACAATTTTTCCGTTTTTGGCCAGCATAAAAACGTTGGTCCATTCACCGCCCAGTTCTTTGCGGTGCTGGATCGGATAGGCAACCAGCGGGTACGGGCCGATATT
>ENA-ORCV01000317-ORCV01000317.1-marine-metagenome-genome-assembly--contig:-NODE-317-length-43707-cov-3.056956_pt1 | contig 43707 bp, 42 predicted proteins | sample MGYA00237779_ERZ508509 | MGnify/ENA primary metagenome ERZ508509 (study PRJEB26180, sample SAMN06268772) | marine metagenome | isolation source: Bioluminescent Bay, La Paraguera, Puerto Rico | place... | reverse complement strand
GCACGTTGGTGATCCCCCGCGAAGGCGGGGGGGGGGCGCAGGAGGCAGATCCCCGCCTTCGCGGGGTTTCACGATGTTCCGAACTGGACCTTCACCAGCTTGGAGAACGCATTGGCGCGGTGGCTCTTGGCGTGTTTTTCCGCAGGTTCGATCTCGGCAAAGGTCAGTTCGTCGCCATTGGCCACGAAAATCGGGTCATAGCCGAAGCCCTTTTCCCCTCGCGGGGGCCAGGTAATCGACCCGTCAACGCGGCCTTCATAGACGGCATATTCGCCGTCGGGCCAGGCGATAGCGAGTACGCAGGAAAACCATGCATCGCGCGGGCACTCTGCACCCTTGGCCTGCAGCATGCCTTCGACCTTGCCCATCGCCATGAACCAGTCGCGGCCCGGTTCGCCTTCGAACCACTGCCTCTCGGCCCAATCGGCGGTGTAGACGCCCGGACGGCCATCGAGTGCGGCAACCGACAACCCACTATCATCGGCCAGTGCGGGAAGGCCGGATGCCTCGGCAGCCGCCCGCGCCTTTATCAGCGCATTTTCGACGAAGTTTGTGCCGGTCTCGGCCGGTTCGGGAAGGCCCAGCGCGCCTGCGGAAATGCAATCCAGGCCATATGGTTCCAGGAGCGCGCCGATCTCCTTCAACTTGCCTGCATTATGCGTGGCGATGACGAGCTTTCCGGAACCGAGTTTGCGAGTCATTTCACAGCATTGCCTTGCGCAGTGAAGATCTGGCCGCAACCGATATTGGCGAGGCGCAAGAGGCGCAGCAGGCCTTCCTCGTCATAGGTCGCGCCTTCGGCCGTGGCTTGCACTTCGGCGATCTGGCCGCCTTCGATGAGCACGAAATTGGCATCCGCATCGGCGGAACTATCTTCGTCATAGTCGAGATCAAGCACCGGTGTACCCTGATAGATGCCGCAGGAAATGGCGGCGATCCTGGCGGTGATCGGATCTTCCTTGATTTCGCCGGCTTCCATCAGCTTGTCGACCGCGATGCGCAGCGCCACCCAGGCTCCAGAGATTGATGCGGTGCGCGTGCCACCATCGGCCTGGATTACATCGCAATCGAGCGTGATCTGCCGTTCGCCGAGCTTTTCGAGGTCGCAGACTGCGCGCAAGCTACGACCGATCAGGCGCTGGATTTCCTGCGTACGACCGCTCTGCTTGCCACGTGCCGCCTCGCGCGAGCCACGGGTATGCGTGGCGCGGGGGAGCATGGAATATTCGCCCGTGACCCAGCCCGAACCCTTGTTGCGCAACCACGGCGGAACCCTCTCTTCGACGCTGGCGGTGCACAGCACGCGCGTATCGCCAAAGCTGATCAGGCAGCTGCCTTCGGCATGCTTGGTAAAGTCGGTTTCGATAGTGATGGCGCGCATTTCATCTGCGGCGCGGCCGGAAGGTCGCATGAATTTCTCCGAAAACGTGATTCAAAAGGGCGTATTGCTTGCGTCGCCCTAGCGCCTAGATATGTCGCTGTCATGGCCTCACCTTCGATTACCGAACTGACAGACCGCGCACGGGATATCTTTCGCCTTGTGGTGGAGGATTACCTGGCGAGCGGTGTGCCGGTGGGATCGAAGACGCTAGCGCAGCATCGTGAGATCAATTTGTCGCCCGCCTCGATCCGGTCGGTGCTGAGCGAGCTTGAACAGCTCGGCTTGCTCGCCGCCCCGCATACCAGCGCCGGGCGTATGCCTACCGAAGGCGGCTTGCGGCTCTTTGTGGATGGCATGATGCAAGTGGCAGAGCCCACTGCGCAGGAGCGCGCGGCGATCGAGGCGCAGCTGTCGCAGCCCGGGCCGATCGAACAGGCGTTGGAGACCACCAGCACGATCCTATCGCATATTTCGGGTGCAGCAGGGATGGTCATGGTGCCGAGGGCTGAGCGCCGCATTTCCCAGATGAATATGGTCCCGCTCGACGGGAACCGTGCGCTGGTCGTGCTTGTCGGCGAGGACGGGCATGTGGAGAACCGCGTTCTCGACCTGCCCGAAAATATCGACATTTCGGCGCTGCAACAGGCGAGCAATTATGTGACAGCGCGGCTTGCGGGACGAACGCTGGGAGAAGCCATCGGCGACATCGAACGCGAGATTCGCAGCGGAAAGAGTGCGCTCAACGATGTTAGCCGCGAACTCGTCGAGCGCGGTATCGTGACATGGAGCGAGGATGCAGCGCGTCGCCCGGTGCTGATTGTGCGGGGACAGGCCAACTTGCTCGATGAAAGCGCGCTCGGCGATATTGAACGCATCCGCTCGCTGATCGATGACCTTGAAAACAAGCAGACAATTGCCGATTTGCTTGATAGCGCGAAGGAGGCGGAATCGACGCGCATCTTTATTGGCGCAGAAAATCGCCTATTTGCGCATTCGGGTTCCTCTGTCATTGCCGCGCCCTATCGCGATCGCGAGGGCAGGGTGGTCGGCGTGCTGGGGGTTATCGGACCGACGCGGCTAAATTATGCGCGCGTCGTGCCTATGGTTGATTTTACCGCCCGTTCATTGGGCAAGAGAATTGGGTAGATACGAAATTCATGAGCGAGACTGAAACAGAGACCGAAGACGGCCAGGGCCGCGATCCCGAAGTGGATAAGGAACTGGAGGGTGTTCCCGAGCAATTCCTCGACGACAGCGACGAAGAGGAAGAGGGCGAGAAGCCTGCGGATGAACTCGCCCAGCTGAAGGCCGAGCTGGAGGAGGCCAAACAGCAGGTGCTCTATGCCAAGGCCGACACGCAAAATGTACGTCGACGCCTGGAAAAGGACGTTGCCGATGCGCGGGCTTACGCGGCAACGGGTTTCGCCCGCGATATCCTCTCGGTCGCAGACAACCTCGCGCGTGCCCTGGAAACCGTACCTGAAGAAATGCGCGAACATTCGAAGCTCGAAGGGCTCGTCGCCGGTATCGAGGCGACGCAGCGCGAGTTGGAGAAGGTCTTCACGCAGCACGGCATCAGTCGCATTGCCTCCATGGGCTTACCGCTTGATCCCAACCAGCACCAGGCGATGATCGAGATTCCGCATGACGAAGCAGAACCCGGCACGATCGTGCAGGAGATGCAGAGCGGCTACATGATCAAGGACCGTCTTCTGCGTCCCGCCATGGTCGGTGTGGCCAAGAAGCCGGACTGATCAGGCAGGCAAGCGTTCTTTCGCCAGTTGCTCCACCAATTCGTCGGTCGAATGCAGGTCGGCGAATATGAAACCGAGCGAATAGAGCGTCGCTTCGTGTTCTGCATCTGACAGGGCTGCATTGCCATCGGTCACCATCAGCACGCGGTAATTGTGCTGCATCGCGTCGCGTGCGGTGCTCTCGCAGCAGCAATTGGTCAGTGTGCCGGTAATGATGACCGTGTCGATGCTCCGCTTCTGCAGTTCGGCATGGAGTGGACTGGCATTGGCGGAAAAGGCGCTGAAACGGCTCTTTTCGATCATGACGTCTTCGTCCGAGACATCGAGTTCCGGCCACAACTGCCAGTAATGCGCGCCTTTCGTGAAGCCGTCGGAATGCGCAGCGGCTGCAGGACCGAGCCGCTGTTTCATGATCGACCATCCATCATCGAGGTCGGTCGTCGTGTAGCGCAGGAAGACATTGGTCCCGCCGGCTTTGCGGATCGCGCGTGACAGGCGTTTGACCTCGTCTACGATGTTGCGCGCTGCCGGAACTTCCACTGGCGCGCCTTCTTCCATGAAACCGTTCTGCAGGTCGACAATCACATGTGCGGTGCGCTTCGGATCGAGCGTCGAAAGATCGCCTTTCGCGCCGCCGCGTGCCTGCGAAATCCGCTCACGGAGTTTTTCGTAATCGATTTGGTGTGGCATGGCGCGTTCTCCCTGAGACTCAGGCTAGCTCGCACCGGGACCATTGGCCAGAAGCAAAAGAAGTGGCCCGGTTTCCCGCTCCACCCCTTTTGCGAAATTCCCTTTTGCCTATTCGCTATAGAGTTCGGACACGCTCAGCGTGGCGTTCTCGTTGCTGGTGTCGGAATAGGTGCCAACCCAGACGTCATATTGGCCGCTTAGCGGCTTTTCGAAGCGGAGTGAGGGGTTGAGACCTTCGCCGGAATCATCATCGCATACCCAGTTGCCATTGGGATCGTTGACCACCAGCGTCACGTCTACATCGGCATTGGCGGAAATGATCAGCGGCAAGCTGCCACCATCATAATTGACCCGGTAATCGGGAGCGGAAGCGACATAACCGCGGCAGCTGTCACCCAGATTGCTCGCATCCACGCTCCCGCCAGATCGCAATTTCACTGTGTGCGGATCGGGAGTGAACCCGGAGGCCAGGCTGACACTGCCATAGGTCGGATCGAGCGACGTGTCAGGATAGCTGCTGATTGTGCTGTCGAGCTCGGAAAAGCTAAGTGTGGCATCCTGCAGGCTGCTGTCCGAATATGTGCCGACCCAGATCTCGTAGCGTCCGCCATCGGGATCCTCGAAACGCATTAGCGGATTGAGGCGATCGCCGGTGTCATCGTCGCAATACCAGCTGCCATTCGGCGCGTTGACCACGAGCGTGGTGTCGGCATCGGATTCCACCTTGATAATCAGCGGAAGAACGCCGCTTCCCTCTTCATAAATGAGCCGCACATCGGGCGAGTTGGCAATGTATCCGCGACACTGGCCGCTTAATGTCTCTGCATCGATGCTGCCGCCCGAACTGAGGTCCACCGTATAGGGATCGGGAGTGAAGCCGGCGCTCAGGCGCACGGTTTCGTATGTGGGATCGGCGGAAATATCTTGCGCGGCGGCAGGCGAAGCGGCGCATGCAAGCGCGGCAATGCCTGCAATCGAACTTTGGGCGAGCGTATGCTTTTCAATCGACATGGCGGAACGGTCCCTCGAACCCCGGGGAGAGCTACCCCACAACGCAACGCCCCCGGTTTTCGCCGCATCGCAAATGTCACCATAGGCTGCAGGCATGACAGTTCCACAAAAAATTGGGGTTAGCCTAAGCTTACCGGGAAGGTCCGAAAGGTAGTAATTCTTCATAAATTGCGAGCGGCGGCGCGCCGGGAACTCTGACCCCTTCACGCAACAGAAATGCGTGCCTGACGATTTCTGCCTGTTGCTCGATCCCGTATTGGATGAATGTCCATCCTGGCTTGAGGCTGTAGTCATAGCGGCACCAGGGGTGGCGGTTGAGAATGAGATACCAATCTCCACGCGTCTGTGTCTGCCAGACATGGGTCATTTCGTGGATGAAATGCGCCCGTCGACCCAGCGAAGATTGCGAGAAATCATCACAATAACCATCCGCAAGTGGATGAAAATGGAGATGTCCACGCGGAGCCATGGTGACATTGCGAGGCTGGAATGGAAACCATTTGCGCCGTTTGATGGTCACCTCTGCGTAAGCCATGGCCGAACCGAAGATGCTTTCGGCCATGGCTATTTCGCCCGGTGTCAGCGGTCTCTCACCGCCTGCCGGGCAAGTCATTTGATCGGCGTTCGCACCTATTCGCCCATCTCCATGCTCGATCCGTCATCGCCCGGTGCCAGCAAGTGCACGGGGAAACTCACCTTGTCTCCGCGGACGAAAGAGAGCGTGACTTCCAACTCGCCGCCCGGTTCAAGGCTTTCAGGCAGGCCGAAAACCATCACGTGCATGCCGCCGGGTTCGAATGTCACGCTTTCGCCAGCAGGTACATTCACTTGCAGCAGTTCCTGCATGCTGATTTCGTTGGGCCATTGCACCGTTTCGTGAAATTGTGTGCTTTCTGAACCCGGAACGTGGATTGCCCGCATCATCTGGTCCGCGCTGCCATCATTGGAAATGGTGAAATAGAGCGCTGCCGGATTGCCCGACACAGCGGGAAGGTTCACCCGGCCATCACTCACGGAAATGCCGTCAGGCGCTTCCGGTGCCACTTCAACCGGAGCCTCCGGTTCGCTGCTACATGCCGCAAGACCGCAAACCAACGCGGTTGAGGCAACAAGGCCAAACAACTTTCTCATTCCAGCTCCCATCCTTAGCGTCTCGGGCAGCCTATTCGCACATATCAGTTGTGCCAAGCGCATCTCATCCCTTGTTCGGTCAAAAACCAATCCTATATCGCCGGTCGAGTACAGTTCTTTTTAGAGCCGCCGAATGGTTTCGCCGTGGGACGGGGAACCGGATGTGCGGCGTCCAATGTAAGGAAAGAGTGGGGAATCCATGAGCAAAGTTATCGGTATCGACCTGGGTACGACCAACTCCTGCGTCGCCGTGATGGACGGCGGCAAGCCCAAGGTTATCGAGAATTCGGAAGGTGCGCGGACCACGCCCTCCATTGTCGCATTCACCAAGGATAGCGAGCGCCTGATCGGCCAGCCTGCCAAACGCCAGGCAGTAACCAATCCGGACAATACGCTGTTCGCCATCAAGCGCCTGATCGGCCGTCGTTTCGACGATCCCATGACCAAGAAGGACATGGAACTGGTCCCCTATGACATCGTCAAGGGCAAGAATGGCGACGCCTGGGTCAAGGCGGGCGGCGAGGATTATTCGCCCAGCCAGATTTCCGCCTTCATCCTTCAGAAGATGAAGGAAACCGCCGAGAGCTATCTTGGCGAGACCGTGACGCAGGCCGTCATCACCGTTCCTGCTTACTTCAATGACGCGCAGCGCCAGGCGACCAAGGACGCCGGCCAGATCGCAGGTCTTGAAGTCCTTCGCATCATCAACGAGCCGACCGCGGCGGCGCTCGCCTATGGCATGGACAAGGACGATGGCAAGACCATCGCCGTCTATGACCTTGGTGGCGGTACGTTCGACATCTCCGTCCTGGAAATAGGCGATGGCGTGTTCGAAGTGAAGTCGACCAACGGCGATACCTTCTTGGGTGGTGAGGACTTTGACAGCGCGATTGTCGAATATCTCGCAGACGAATTCCAGAAGAAGGAAAACATGGACCTGCGGACCGACAAGCTGGCCCTGCAGCGCCTGAAAGAAGCCGCCGAGAAGGCGAAGATAGAGCTGTCGAGCTCGGCGCAGACCGAGGTGAACCTGCCCTTCATCACCGCACGTATGGAAGGTGGTTCCTCCACCCCGTTGCACCTGGTCGAAACGCTGACGCGCTCCAAGCTGGAGCAGCTGGTCGGCAATCTGGTCAAGCGCACGCTCGATCCGTGCAAGAAGGCGCTGGAAGATGCAGGCGTATCGAAGGACCAGATCGACGAGGTTATCCTCGTCGGCGGTATGACCCGCATGCCCAAGGTTCGCGAAGTGGTGGAAGAATTCTTCGGTGCCAAGCCGCATACCGGGGTTAACCCCGATGAAGTCGTCGCCATGGGTGCTGCCATCCAGGCCGGTGTTCTGCAGGGCGATGTGAAGGACGTACTGCTGCTCGACGTGACCCCGCTTTCGCTGGGTATCGAAACGCTGGGCGGTGTCTTCACCCGCATGATCGATCGTAACACGACGATCCCGACCAAGAAGACGCAGACCTATTCGACTGCCGAGGACAACCAGAACGCGGTGACCATCCGCGTGTTCCAGGGTGAGCGCGAAATGGCGGCGGACAACAAGCTGCTCGGCCAGTTCGACCTAGTCGGCATTCCAGCTGCACCGCGCGGCGTTCCGCAGATCGAGGTGACCTTCGATATCGATGCCAATGGCATCGTGAACGTGTCCGCCAAGGACAAGGGCACGGGCAAGGAACAGCAGATCAAGATCCAGGCCTCTGGCGGCCTTTCGGACACCGACATCGACCAGATGGTGCAGGATGCCGAGAAGTTCGCCGAGGAAGACAAGAAGCGTCGTGCTGCTGCCGAAGCGCGCAATCAGGCCGACAGCCTGGTGCACGCCACTGAAAAGCAGCTGGAAGAAAATGGCGACAAGGTCGATGCCGACACCAAATCTGCCGTCGAGGCCGCTCTGGCAGAAGCCAAGACCGCGCTCGAAGGCGATGACGTTGACGAAATCAACGCCAAGGCGCAGGCGCTGACCGATGCGGCGATGAAGATGGGCCAGCAGATCTATGAAAAGGATCAGGCTGCAGCCCAGGAAGGCGCCGCAGATGACAGTGCCGAGAGCGCTTCCGATGATGAGGAAGTGGTCGACGCTGAATTCTCGGAAGTCGACGAAGACAACAAGGGCTGATTGTCCTGATGCGAAACGACACCGCCGCCGTTGCAACTGCACCGGTGGCGGTGAGTTTTTAAGAGAGACCGATGCCTGCCACCGAAGTCGATTTCTATTCCCTTCTCGAAGTCAGCCGCGATGCGGATGGCGACACGATCAAGCGCGCCTATCGCAAGCTGGCGATGAAATACCATCCGGATCGCAATCCGGACGATGCCGAGGCCGAAGCGCGCTTCAAGGCGATAAGCGTCGCCTATGACTGCCTTAAGGATCCGCAGAAGCGCGCTGCCTATGACCGCTATGGCCATGAGGCTTTTACCAGCGGAATGGCCGGTGGCGGTGGACGCGGCCCGCAAGCCGATTTCGGCGATCTGGGCGATATTTTCGAAACGATCTTTGGCAGCGCATTCGGCGGCGGGAGCAGTCGTTCGCGGCCACGTCGCGGTGCTGATCTTCGTTACGACATGGAAGTCAGCCTGGAAGAGGCTTTCCACGGCAAATCGTCCGAAATCGAGATTGAAGTAGCAACCGCCTGCGAGACATGTAGCGGTAGCGGAGCGGAGCCGGGCACATCCAAGCGTGGGTGCAACACCTGCCACGGTCACGGAAAGGTGCGCGCGCAACAAGGGCTGTTCATGATCGAACGGCCTTGTCCCGTTTGCCAGGGGCGTGGAGAGGTACTGGAGCAGGCCTGCAGCGATTGCCGCGGCGAGGGCAGGGTGGACATGATCCAGCGCCTCGAAGTCGAAGTCCCTCCCGGCGTTGACAATGGCACCCGCATCCGCCTTTCCGGGAAGGGCGAGGCCGGACCGATGGGCGCGCCCGCCGGCGATCTCTACATCTTCATCCATATCTCCCAGCATCCGGTGTTCGAGCGTGAGGGCACCGCGCTATTCACGCGCATGCCGATCAGCTTCACTACCGCTGCATTGGGCGGCACGGTAGACATACCGGGCCTCGATGGAGAAACGCATTCGATCGAAATTCCCAGCGGCATCCAGTCGGGCCGCCAATTGCGCAAGCGCGGCGCGGGCATGCCCGTGCTTCAGGGGCGTGGTCGCGGCGATCTCGTGGTGGAAGTGATTGTCGAAACGCCCACCAAGCTGTCGGCACGGCAAAAGGAATTGCTGTGCGAATTCCGCGAGACCGAAACGGGTGAGGAATGCCCGGAGAGTCGCGGATTTTTCGATAAACTGAAAGACGCCTTTTCCAACTAGGATCAAGCACATCGACAGCACGCCTGTGCGAGGCTAGCATCCCGTTCAATTCGAAAGGGAGGGTGTGATTATGCGCGCATGGGCAAGGGCAGGATTGTTTGTGCCGGCATCGCCGTTATCATCGGGTTCGGTGGCAATATCGGCGTGAGCTATGGGGAAGACGGCACGCTGCTGGTAGATGACCAGGTGCCGCAGGTATTTGCGCAGGTTCAACAGAATATTGCCGATCTGGGAGCCGAGCCCGCACGCTTTGTTGTCGATACACACTGGCACTGGGATCACGCTCTGGCGAATGCCGATTTCGGTAAAGCCGGTGCTACCATTGTGGCGCATGAAAATGTCAGGCCAAGACTGATTGCCGGCGGCATAGTGATGGGGACAGAGACCGCTCCGGCCGCACCCGAAGCACTGCCCGTCATCACTTTTTCGGATGGGCTGACCTTCCATCTCAATGGCGACGTACTCGACGTGATCCACACCGGTGGCGGCCATACCGATGGCGATGCCATCGTGCGCTGGCGCAATGCGAATGTCGTGCATATGGGCGACTTGTTCATGCACGATCAGGGCTGGCCATTTCCCGATGTGGATTCGGGCGGCAATATCGATAACCTGCTGGCTTCTCTGGAACAGGCCATTGCCATGATGGATGACCAAACGATCGTCATCCCCGGGCATGGACAATTGGCGACACGGGCTGACGTAGTGGCTTTCCATGATGTGGTCAAATCAGCGACCGATCGTATCAAGGCGCTCCGGGCAGACGGCAAAACCCTGTCGGAAATCATCGCAGCAAAGCCCGTAAGCGGCATGATGGATACAAGCCAGGCCTTCGTCAGCGATGAGATGTTCGTGGGATTGGTCTGGGTGAGCCTGGAAATGTCGGCGTTAGGAGCTAACTAGACCCGAGCATCTCCTCGGCCTCTTTCCTGATCGTCGGCACCAGAAGGGGATCGGCGGTCAATCGCTCCTCCTCTTCGTCCAGAATAGCGAGGAACAGCCGGCGCTTGTAGGTCTTGCAGCGCTCTTCAGAGATTGGTTCCGGCAATGTCGAGCAGATCAGGTCTACCATTCGCTCTGCTCCATGGAGGCGTCCCCAAAGATAGTCGTTTTCGCGATATGCGCGGCTGAAGAAAGCGCCGAAATTATAGAACTCGATCCCGCGCAATGTAGCAGCTGTGCCTCCTTCACGAATTGAAGTCGCATCATCCGGGGATATTCGATCCACCTTGATCGGATCGAATTCTGTCAGGCCTTCATTGCGTAGCAACGGCAGAGTGGCGACGTCATAGAAGGGGAAGCCCAAATAGGCGAACAGGATCTTGCGCCTTAGCGGCTTGGGCATGGCTTGCAGGGATTCTGCCAGCATCGCCTCCACCTGGCGGTCCAGCGCAACCAGATCGCGCTGGCGAGCCAATGCCTCCATCGCCCTTCCAGGATCGGAGAGGACTGAGGCGATATCTTGGGCGAATTGCGCGTCCAGCAACGCTGCCGCTTCTTTGTCGAAATAGAGCGCTAGCGCGCGATAGACCATGTCTCGCCCGGCGTCGCAGTCTGCATCATCGATTTCGGGGTCGGCTTCCCATTCACGAGAAAGCCGCCGGGCAAGAAGTCGCAGGCGCCGGATGCGAAATCCGATATCATGCGTGCGGAAAAAGGCGATTGCCTCTTCGCTCGCTCCACCTTTCGGGTCGGAGAGGCGACCCAGTCCGTTGCCTTCGAAATGGAGCCGCAGGCGGTCCGCAATGGCAAAAGCATCCGGCATGTCCTTGCCAGGCAGTCGGGAAAAGATCAGCCGTGCCGAGCGATCTATGATTCCGGCAAACTTCGCCTGGGCATAGGAGTGAAATGCATAACCCGCCTGTTCTGCCGCTGCCTGCTGCGCCTTTGCGCGCCAGGTGGAAAGGCGTTTCGGCGTAGGTTTGTCGAGAAAGAAGGTGCGTCCGAAGATCCGGTCGACTGCCTTTTCGACATCCGGGCGCAACGCATCAAGGATATGGCGCATCTTGTCTGCTTCGCGTGACATGGACTGGATCAACTCAAGATTGTCCCGGATCGGCTGTTCGCGAGGGATGGAGGAAACCGATCCCAGGATCGCCTTGAAGAAACCGACATCCTGGTGCGCCATTTCTGAGCGTATCCGTCTGTCTGGTGTGGGATCGATATAGATGAAGCGCCTGTCGACCTCGCGTTGGGCGGGGCGGCCCTTGAGCGCGTCCATGGCTTCCGAGAAAGGAGCGTTCACGAGCACGGATCCATCGATCAGCGATACGTTTTCCACATCGTGCTCACGCATGTGATCGGGCATGATGCGGGTCATGAATTCGTTGCGTGATGGCCATTCCATGTCACGCAAATTCGCCAGGCGATCGATCTCCCCCAATTTCAAGGGAGGAAATGCTCCGGGAAAGCTGGCGGTTGAGCGGGCGGCCAGGGTTAGTTCCAGCAAATGTGCCAGGTCTTTTCCGCTATTGGCCGGGGTTCGCGAACGGAACCCGATGGGCAGGCGGTGTTCGCTCTCCTCCACCAGTTCGGGGCTATTGAGGCGCAGGGTTTGCAAATGGCCATGGAAATCGGTGGCTGTCACGGACAGGTCCAGGGGGTGGTTCGGAGGCAGCAGGGGCTCACCTGTTTCGCTTTCTGCCATTGCTTTGAAGGCATCCGCCAGCAAAGCAGAAAACCCGATTCCGGAGAAAGGTGGCTGGAACCAGCGACTGCGCACGAAACGGGCAAGCTTGGCACGCACCTGGCGGCGCATTTCAGGGGCGACGCTTTCGGAAACCACGTTCCCTTTACGCGAAAGCAGGAACTCAACCACGGGTGGCGCCCAGAATTTGGCCACGCGTGTCCAAAGTCGGGCTTCGGGATCGAGCAGCCTATCGACATCTGCTGTTTCGAGCCAAAGGTTGGTCAATGGCTCGAGCGACTGGCCGGAATGTACGGCCTGTGCCAGAAAAACGGCGTTGATTCCTCCCGCACTTGCTCCGGTTACAACGTCGGGCAAGACGCGGAGCTTTAAATCCTGCTCCCTCTCAATCTGCTCGAGTAGCTCGCGATAAAGGCCTTCGCTACCGTTCGCGCTGGGTTCGCCGGCATGGAAAGCGCTGCTCGCCCGGGCCAGTTTCCAGATCTCCTTCGTGACGCCATGCATGTAAACCGCCAGGCTCACGCCGCCATAGCAGACAAGGGCAATACGAAGTTCTTTCTGGCGCATTTGTGGATTGTGGCGCGCTAGTTTGAGAATAGCAATTGCGTTCTTGCTATGTTCTCTATAAACGCACAGTATGGCGAAACCGAAAAAGCGTTATGTTTGTGCCGATTGCGGCAGTGTCTCCAACCGATGGCAGGGGCAATGCCCCGATTGTTCTCAATGGAACACTCTGGTGGAGGATGTCCCCGAAACCAAGTTCGCCACAAAGCATGACCTCTCTAGCGGAGGGCGTGCGATCGCGTTTGAAGCGCTGGATGCACCGACGCAGGCGCTGACACGCCGCAAGACCGGGCTGGAAGAATTCGATCGTGCACTCGGCGGCGGAATCGTCCCCGGAAGTGCGATCCTGATGGGTGGTGAACCCGGGATCGGCAAATCGACCTTGCTCCTGCAAGCGGCTGCGGCCATTGCGCGGGCCGGGAACGATGCTGTCTATGTCAGCGGAGAAGAAGCGACCGGACAGGTGCGGATGCGGGCGCGGCGATTGGGCCTTGCCGATGCGCCGATCCGCTTAGCCGCCGCGACGTCGGTGCGCGACATTCTGACGTCGCTTGCTGAGGGCGCACCACCCGCCTTGCTGGTGATCGATTCGATCCAGACCATGCATTCGGACATGATCGAAGGCGCCCCTGGAACGGTCAGCCAGGTCCGCGCCTCCGCCTTCGAGCTGATCAGATACGCAAAGGAGAATGGTGTCGCGCTGGTCCTGGTCGGCCATGTCACCAAGGACGGTAATATCGCCGGGCCGCGTGTGCTGGAACATATGGTCGATGTGGTTATGAGCTTTGAAGGCGAGCGCAGCCATCAATACCGCATCCTGCGCGCGCTGAAGAACCGTTTCGGCGCGGTGGAGGAGATCGGCGTGTTCGCCATGGAAGGACACGGCCTGGCAGAGGTCAGCAACCCATCCATGCTGTTCCTGTCCGGTCGCGAGGAGCCACTGGCGGGCAGCGCGGTCTTCCCTGCGTTGGAGGGTACACGGCCGGTGCTGGTCGAGATCCAGGCACTGATCGTACGCCTGCAATCAGGTGCAACGCCGCGCCGTGCCGTTGTGGGCTGGGACAATGGTCGACTGGCCATGTTGCTCGCCGTGCTGGAATCGCGATGCGGACTGAATTTTTCCTCTGCCGAGGTCTATCTGAACGTCGCGGGAGGATACCGGCTTGCTGACCCGGCAGCCGATCTTGCCGTCGCTGCCGCTCTGGTTTCGGCATTGGCGGACAGGGCGTTGCCACTGCACTCCATTTGGTTTGGCGAAGTTTCCCTGTCGGGTGAGGTCCGCCCGGTTTCCCACACCGGCCTACGATTGAAAGAAGCCGTCAAACTGGGATTTTCCGCCGCTACAGGGCCGGCAGAGGCCTCGCAGGACACGGAAGGCCTGACCTATTCGGGATTGAAAGGCCTGCCGGCTCTCGTTGACCGGGTGATGGCATAGGAATAAGTTCCACCGCATTATGAATGCGTTCGACATTGTTGTGCTGATTATCGTCGGTGTAGCGGCCATTGGCGGTTTCATGCGCGGTTTCGTGCAGGAGGTTCTTTCGCTCGCGGCCTGGGGTGTGGCGATCCTGGCGATCTATTTCCTCCACACCGACCTTACCGCACTCATATTTGAACGCATGGGAACGCCCGTAGGTGCATCGCTGCTTGCCTTCGCGATCCTGTTGTTGATCCCCTATGTGGCCATGCGCATCATTGCGCGAACCATTGGAAAGGCGACACGAAACTCCATCCTCGGACCAATCGATCGCGTGCTGGGTTTCGGATTCGGTGCGGTGAAAGGTGTTGTGGTTTCCGTGATGGCATTTTCCCTGCTGGTTCTCGGCTATGACAATGCATGGAGCGAACATGGGCGCCCTTCCTGGATGACGTCGGCCCGCAGCTATACCTTCATAAATGCCAGTGCTGAGCTTATGGTACAGTTGATCAAGGAACGTCATGAGCGCCTGATGGAAAGCGGTGAAGAGGTTGATGACGCATGAGTGCGGAGAAGCTCTACACACCCGAACTGATGGCGCTGACTATCGAGCTGGCCAACTGGCCTGCAGTGGAAAACCTGCCCCTGCACGGAGAAGCGCGATCTGCCACGTGCGGTAGCACATTGGCGCTCGATATAGGCCTCGATGGTTCAGGGAATATTGAAACCTTGGGGATGCGTGTTCGCGCCTGTGCTGTCGGACAGGCTGCTGCTGCGATTTTTGCTCGCCACGCCAAAGGTAGCGGAATCTCCGCTCTTACTGCCGCGCATGACAGGATTGAAGGCTGGCTCGACGGTGAAGCGCCCATCGCCGATTGGCCCGACCTGGCGGTTTTCGAGAAGGCGCGGGACTATCCTGCACGCCATGGGGCCATCATGCTCCCGTGGAAGGCGGCTATTGCAGCACTTTCCAGCGCGCCCGCCGCAAGCTAGGCATTCCCTCACGCATTCCGGGGGACCCCATGGCATCAAGCAGTGAATTGGCCGGGCGCGAGCCCAGCGCAAAGGAAATCCGCCTCGTCATCGCCGCATCATCGGCAGGGACGGGTTTCGAGGGGTATGATTTCTTCATCTACGGCACGCTCGCCACTTTGATCGCGCAGGCCTTCTTCCCGGCCGATAATGAGACGCTCTCGCTGCTGCTGGTCTGGGCCGGATTCGCTGTCGGCTTCGGCTTTCGGCCCCTGGGCGCCATTCTTTTCGGATTCCTGGGAGACAGGTTGGGGCGGAAATACACCTTCTTGGTCACCGTCACGCTGATGGGTATCGCCACAGCGGGTGTAGGTTTAGTGCCCAGTGCCGACAGTATCGGTCTGGCGGCACCGGCAATCGTTCTGTTGTTCCGTATCCTGCAGGGCTTGGCGCTCGGGGGTGAATATGGCGGGGCAGCGATCTACGTTGCCGAGCATGCCCCGGCTGACAAGCGTGGCTATTACACCAGCTTTATCCAGGCGAGCGTTGTGGGCGGCTTTGTGCTGTCGATCTTGGTCGTGATCTCTTGCCGCCTGCTCATTCCGGCAGAGGCCTTCAACGCATGGGGATGGCGCATACCCTTCCTGCTTTCCATCATATTGCTGTTGATCAGCCTGTGGATGCGTCTGAAGCTTTCCGAAAGCCCGGTGTTCCAGGCGATGAAGGCAGAAGGCAAGATGTCCGCGAACCCCTTCAAGGAGAGTTTCACCTATCCAGGCAATCACAAGCGCATCTTTGTTGCACTGTTTGGTGTTACCGGCATCCTGACCACCATCTGGTACACTGCCTATTTTTCCAGCCTCTCCTTCCTGCGCGGTCCGATGAAGCTGGACGAGGGGCTCGGCGAAGCGATCATGCTGGGAACGGGACTGGTGTCGATGGCATTCTATGTTTGGGTCGGCAAATGGTCCGACAAGGTGGGTCGCAAATTGCCCATTCTACTGGGGGCAGGCCTGACGTTGGTGTTCCTGTTTCCAATCTATTGGGGGCTGGGTGCGCTTGCCAATCCAGGACTTCATGAAAGCGCCGAGCGGGCGCCTATTGTCGTGCGAGGGGCGGACTGCCGCTACGATGCCTTCGCCGAGGTACAGGCCAGTGATTGCGGCAAGTTGCTGCAGGATCTGACGTCTCTGGGCGTCTCCTACGAGGTGAGTGGTCTGGCAACCGGTGTTGACTACAATCCGCAAACAATAACCATTGGCAATGAGTCCTTCGGTTACAACGCACTGACCGACGAGACACGCAGGGTGAGTGTGCAAGGCTGGCTAGAAGATGCAGGGTACAGTTTCGAACGACAGACACCGCCTATAGCCAATATCGTCGGCATTTGTGCATTGTTGCTCGCGCTCGGCGGTCTTGCCGCGTTTACATATGGATCGGTGGCAGCCGTGCTGACCGAGATGTTCCCGCCGCGCATCCGCTACAGCTCCATGTCGATCCCGTATCATATCGGGGCGGGCTACCTTGGGGGATTTCTCCCGCTTATTGCGGGCTATATCGTCGCTACGAGCGGTAATGCCTATGCGGGCCTGTGGTACACTTGGGTGGTGGTCGCCTTTGGCTTGCTCGTGGCCTGGTGGGGACTGCCCAATGGCCCGCCGCGAGATTTTTCCGATGACCTTGGCTGATCGGCCGCCTGCCTCGCTGCGCTTGAGCCTGGATAAACCGGCGCTGGTGGCAAACTGGCGGGCACTGGACAAGATGTCAGGGTCTGCACAAACCGGAGCTGCAATCAAAGCCGATGCCTATGGCCTCGGCGTCGAGCATGTCTTGCCTTCTCTCAGGGAAGCGGGATGCAAGCATTTCTTTGTCGCCCATTGGGCCGAGGTTCCCACAGTCCTGGAGCATGTGCCTGCGGCGATGGTCAGCGTATTGCACGGAATAGCCAATGAGGCCGATGCAGCATTCGCGCGTGCGAGCGGGGCGATTCCGGTCATCAATAGTGTAAAGCAGGCTTCGACATGGCAGCAAAGCGGGGGCGGGCGCTGCCATCTGATGGTAGATACCGGGATCAATCGTCTCGGCATTTCGCCCGATCAAGCAGGAGCCGAAGTGATATCTGGGCTCGAGGTCGATCTGCTAATGTCCCACCTCGCCTGCGCCGACGAAGACGTGCCGCAGAATTCGCAGCAACTGCATGCTTTTTGCGAAGTTTCCGAAGTCATCGCCCACCGTCAACTCAGCCTTGCCAATAGCGCGGGAATTGCCCTGGGGCAGGACTTTGCCTTCGATCTCACGCGCCCGGGCCTGGCTCTTTATGGCGGTATCCCGCGCCCGGAACTGGAAGGGATCATCAGACAGGTGGCATATCCTGAGGCCGCCGTGCTGCAGATCCGAGAGCTTCAGCCCGGTGATACCGTCGGCTACAATGCGCGGTTCACGGCCGAAAAGCCCATGCGGGTTGCAACCGTATCGATCGGCTATGCCGACGGCTTTCTTCGCGCGCGCGGTGCGGCTTGCGCGTTGCAGCATGAAGGCCATGATTTGCCTGTTATGGGGCAGGTATCGATGGATATGATCGTGGTGGATTGCTCTGCCAACGCCAATCTCAAGGAAGGTGATTTCTTGAGTGTTCTCTTCGATTTACCGCGTGAATCTCAGAGAAGTGGCTTATCGCAGTATGAACTTCTGACGACCATCGGATCGCGCTTTGAAATTCGGTCCTGATTGGCAATAGATTGCCAGACCCATGCTGCAAGTGCTAAGGTCCGGGCAACGGGTTTACAGGAGTGCTTCCGGAATGGCGGCGAAGGACAAGTCGGGCGACGGGCCCATTATCATCAAGAAATACGCTAACCGGCGTCTCTATAACACGCAGTCTTCCAGCTACATCACGCTCGATGATCTTGCCCAGATGACGCGGGATGGTGTCGATTTCCAGGTGCTCGATGCCAAGACCGGCAACGATATTACGCATGCGATCCTGACCCAGATCATCATGGAAGAGGAATCGCACGGGGAGCAGATGCTGCCTGTGAGTTTCTTGCGCCAGCTTATCTCCATGTACGGCAATTCGATGCAGGCGATGATGCCGCACTACCTCGAAGCGACGATGCAGAACTTCCAGGCCAATCAGGCCAAGCTGCAGGATGCGTTCAAATCCAGCATGGGCGCCGATGCTTTCACAAAGATGGCGCAGACAAACATGGCCATGTTCGAAGCGGCTGCCAAAGCTTTCATGCCCGATGCGGCCGAACAAGCGCCAGCGAAGGATGACGACGATAACGAGCTGGCTGAGCTGCGCGCGCAGATGAAGGCTATGCAGGACAAGCTCGACAAGTTGGACGGCTAACCCTTTTGCGCAACTCGCCTCTCGACTTGGCGCCTTCGCGGCGTCATGGGTGCCCATAATCGTAATCAAGCAGACTCAGGCAGGAAATGTCCGCAATACGCCACGCATTGAACACCAAGCGCGAAGATGATTTTGCTGCCTGGTACCAGGAAGTCGTTTCCGCCGCCGATATGGCAGAGGAATCCGGTGTGCGCGGCTGCATGGTGATCAAGCCATGGGGCTACGGCATCTGGGAGCGCATCCAGCGCCTGATGGATGACCGGATCAAGGCGGCCGGCGTCCAGAACTGCTATTTCCCGATCTTTATCCCGCTTGCCAATTTTGAGCGTGAGGCGGCGCATGTCGAAGGCTTTGCCAAGGAAATGGCAGTGGTCACACATCATCGTCTGATCGCAGACGGGAAGGGCGGATTGATCCCCGATCCTGAAGCCAAGCTTGAAGAGCCGTTGGTGGTTCGCCCGACATCGGAGACCATCATCGGTGATGCCATGGCGCGCTGGATCCAGAGCTGGCGCGACCTGCCGCTGCTGACGAATCAGTGGGCCAATGTTGTGCGCTGGGAGATGCGCACCCGCATGTTTCTGCGCACCAGTGAGTTCCTCTGGCAGGAAGGGCATACTGCCCATGCCGATGCCGATGATGCGCTCGGCGAAACGCATCGCGCGCTGGAGATGTATCGTGCCTGTGCGGAAGAAGACCTCGCCATGCCGGTGGTTGCAGGGGAGAAGCCGGAAAACGAACGCTTCCCCGGTGCGCTTGAGACCTGGTCCATTGAGGCGATGATGCAGGATGGCAAGGCGCTGCAGGCCGGAACCAGCCACTACCTCGGCACAAATTTCGCACATGCGGCAGGCATCAAATATCAGGATAGCGAAGGCAGTGAGCAGTTCTGCCATACAACCAGCTGGGGTGTCTCGACCCGTCTCATCGGCGGCGTGATCATGACGCATGGCGATGATGACGGTCTGCGCGTTCCGCCGCGCATTGCGCCGCACCAGGTGGTTATCCTGCCCATGCTGCGCGACAAGCCTGAAGACGAAGATCTGCTTGCCTATTGCGAGGAAGTGCGTGCAGCGCTCGCCGGCCAGTTGGCCCTTGGCGAACCGATCCGTGTGCTGCTCGACAAGCGCCCCGGCAAAGCTGCCGCCAAGAGGTGGGACTGGGTGCGCAAAGGCGCGCCGGTGATCATCGAAGTCGGATCACGGGACATGTCCGAGGGCAAGCTCGCGGTGCTGCGCCGTGATGCGATATGGAACCTCGAAAATGGAAAGACGGCCTTTTCTTTCACGCCTCGCGAAGAATTTGCCGCAGGTGCATCGCGGCTTCTTGAAGATATCCAGGCAAACCTGTTCAACGAGGCCCGTGAACGTCGCGACAGCAATATCACGCGCGATGTCACCAGCATGGACGAGCTGGCGGCTTTCTATGCAGATGACAAACGCTATCCCGGTTGGGTCGAAGTGCAGTGGAGCAAGCCAACGGGCAAGGCGCTGGACGTCGTCGTCGAGCAGCTCAAAGCGCTCAAGCTGACCATCCGGAACGTACCCAAGGGTTCGGAACCGGCAGATGGTGCCTGCATCTTTACGGGTGCCGATGCGGTTGAGCGCATCTTGGTGGCACGCGCTTATTAGGCACGCGCCACCAGAATTAAGCTATTCTACCTCTGTTTCCAGATCGGCGCGGAAGGCGTCCAAAGTCACATCTCGACCTAGGAATTCGCGAATTAGCTCTTCTGCGGGCCGAGATGCGCCGGGCTCCAATATTGCGCGCCGATATTCGTCTGCAGTCTCCCGGTTGCGAATACCTTCATCCTCGAAGCGAGTGAAGAGATCGGCGCCAACCACGCGGGACCACAGGTAGGTGTAGTAATAGGCCGAATAGCCATCGAGATGGCTGAAGGCCGCCTGCATCTCGTCATAATCGGCAGCCGGCGTCAGATCATATTGCGTGCGCAGGTTTCGGCCCGCTTCGCCCAGGTTTTCGGGGACAGGGTCCATGTGCCAGCGCAAGGACATGGCGGTGAGGCCCAACTGTCGCAGTTCGGTCAGCCCTGCATTGAAATAGCGGACCCGGTTCATCTTCTCGACTAGCTCGCGCGGGATGGTGTTGCCTCGCGCATCGACGGCGAAATTGGCCAGCGTATCATAGTCATAGACCCAGTTTTCCAGCATCTGGGACGGAGCTTCGATCATGTCCCATTCGATGTTGAGGATGTTGTTGCCCAGCCACTTCTGGTTCCCCCCGAACATTCCGTGGATCATATGCCCGAATTCGTGGAGCAGGGTTTCCACCTGGCCATGTTCCATTAGTCCTGTCGAGTGATCGCCCTTGGGCAGGTTCTGCACCAACGCGCCAACCGGCACGTCCTCGCCCGGAATGCCCGGATAGATCGGGATCATGTTGGCGTGGGTATATTTGCCCGGGCGCGGGTGATTGTCGAAATAGAAGCGGCCGATCACTTCATGATTATCGACCATCTCATAGGCTTCGACATCGGGATGCCAGACGGCCGTATCCCATTGCCGGATTTCGACGCCGAACAGGTCCTCGGTCAGTTCCAGCACGCCGTCGCGTACATTGTTGTAGGCGAAATACTGCCGCGCTTCCTGTGAATCGTAGTCGAACAGCTGTTGCCGCGTGAGATTAGAGATATAGCCGGTCTGCCAGCGCTCGATTTGTTCGGCATCGGGGTCGATTTGGCGCAAGACAGCCAGGCTGCGTGCGTAATCTCGCTCACCTGCCGGTCGCGCGGCGGCATATGTGTCGGCCATCAATTGCTCGACCAGAGCGGGATCATTGAGCATCTTGTCTTCAAGTGCGAGCGTCGCGAAATTCGGGCGACCAAGGATCGAAGCGAGCTCCGCACGCAAGGTGAAGATCTGTTTCAGCACATCGTCGTTTTCCGGCCATGCGCGCTTTGCATATTCCATCGCGAACCTGCGCCGCAAATCGTCATTTTCCGCATAAGTCATGACAGGCTGGTAATCGGTGTAGGCTGTAGTGAGCGTGATCAGGCCGTCCTCGCCTACTTCGCGAGAGTCTATGAAGTCCTGTGGCAACCCTGCCAGCTCTTCAGGTGTCGCCGTAACGGTTCGCACACCTTCGGCAATGTTGCGCGCCATCTGGGTCGACAAAGAGGCAAGCTCCTCCTGGATTTCCTGCACGCGGGCGCGTTTGTCATCATCCAGCGCGACACCAGCACGCTCGAAATCGGCCAGCGTTTCAGCAAGGTAGGAACTTGCTTCTCCATCGAGTGTGGACGCATCGAGCGCCGACAAGCGGTCATAGATCGGGCGCGAAAGACTCAACTCGCTGGCAATGGAGGAAAGCCGGACTTCACAGGCGCCGCCAGCGTCCCGGAGTTCAGGTGTGAGCAGCACTTCACGATAGAGGGCAAATTCTCCCGAACCGGCTATCATCAGCCCCACCGCTTCATCAAACGGAACAAGTGCATTTGCTTCTGTCGCCTGGCCGTTGCCGCTTGTGACCGTCTCGCGCCGCTGGTTGATCGCGTCGATATAACGATCGCACTTCGCATTGATGACGTCGGGCGTGCCGGGATCAACGATAATCGTCCCCATGACATCGCGTACGGAATTGGCATGGGCGGGATGTGACAAGGCAGTGGCGGCCAGCAGGCCGAAGAACAGGTTCAGCTTCATGTCTTGGAAGTCCCATTGCAGTCGAGTTCTGAAGGTTACGTTAGAAACGAAATTGAGGATTGGCAATGGATCAGGCTTGCGAGGCCCCGCAATGTGCGCGAATGATCGACGAATGCGCTATCTACTCAGTCTAACGGTCTTTATCGCTGCGCCTGCTCTTGCTCAGGCCGATCCGGGAGCCGATGTTTCGCAAGACAGGCTTCAGGCAGACGTTGAAAAGCTGGTCTCTTTCGGCACACGCCATACGTTGAGCGATCCCGACGATCCGGTGCGCGGTATTGGTGCTGCCCGCCGTTGGGCGACAACGGAGCTTGAAGCGACATCGCGAGCATGCGGCGGTTGTCTGGAAATCATCCATCCCGAACGCGTAGTGACCGGAGATCGTATCCCTGATGGCGTGCTGATACGGAACGTTGTCGCGATCCAGCGTGGCAGCGAGCGTCCAGATGAGGTCGTCATCGTTCAGGCGCATATCGATAGCCGGGCAAGTGACGTGATGGATGCATTGAGCGATGCGCCCGGTGCCAATGACAATGCCAGCGGCAGCGCGCTCGTGTTGGAGGCGGCGCGTGTCCTGTCACAGCGCCAATATCCCAGTACGGTGGTCTACGCGCTGCTTTCAGGTGAGGAGCAGGGATTGTTCGGCGGCGAGTTGCTGGCGGACTATGCTCTCGAACAGGGCTGGACGGTCAAGGCGGTGCTCAACAATGACGTGGTCGGTGGGTCCTGCGGTTCCGACAGAGTGTGCGATGCGGAGCATGTGCGGGTGTTCTCCGAAGGCGTTCGCGCGGATGCAGATGATGCAATGCGTGCTGCGATGCGCAGCAGGGGCGGGGCCAATGACAGCCCGAGCCGCAATATCTCCCGCTGGCTGGATGAGCTGGCGAATGAATATGAGGGTGGCCTCGATGTCCGCCAGACCTGGCGCAGCGATCGCATGGGGCGGGGCGGGGACCATTTGCCTTTCCTCGAACGTGGTCTGCCCGCTATCCGCTTTTCGGTCGCCATTGAAGATTACGAGCATCAGCATCAGGACCTGAGGATCGAAGATGGCGTAACCTACGGCGATACGGTGGACGAAATGGACTTTGCCTACCTTGCCGGGGTCACGCAGCTGAATGTCCGGGCTATTGACCAGCTCGCTCGCGCACCCATGCCGCCTCGCTTCACAATCGATGGAGTGATGCGAAAGGGCATTGCTTTGCTGATCGATCAGGAACCGGGGGCAGTGGAATACAACCTCTATTACCGCGCAACCGATGCACGGGATTGGGAATGGAGGGGCGCGGTTGATCGCTCCATGCTGCCCGAACAGCGCCGCGACGGCCCGATCGATGTTTGGATCAGCCCTGAAAGAGGCGATGACTGGATTGTTGGTGTCAGTTCGGTTGCCGCTGATGGTTCCGAAAGCCCTGTGGCGAGCGGTGTGCCGGGCGGCGCATTCTATCCGGTCTCAGATTAGCAATTCCGTTCGCCTCGAGCGAAGTCGAGAGGGGTTGTTCACAGGTGTCTCGACTATGCTCGACACGAGCGGTTCTTGGGAATAGGGCCGCGATATGCCAGCGCGCCCCAAGAAGTCTGTCGGTCTGCCCAGCAAGGAGCAGGTGCTCGAATTCATCAAATCCTTCGAGACGACTGTCGGCAAGCGTGAGATTGCCAAGCATTTCCGCCTGAAGGGGCAGGAGAAGATTGCACTCAAGGCCTTGCTCAAGGACATGGCCGAAGAGGGATTGATCGACGGTCGGAAGAGCGCCTTCCATCGCATGGGCGGCCTGCCCAAGGTCACAGTGCTGCGAATTGTGGAGATCGACGAGGGCGAGCCCATCGCCATCCCCGAAACCTGGCAGCCGGATGATGCCACGCCGCCGCCGCGCGTTCGGGTGATCGAACGCAAGAAGCAGGCTGCGCTGCGTACTGGGGACCGCATTCTTGCGCGCACAGAGGAAGCGGGCAGCGGTTGGCTTGCCCATCCGATGAAGAAATTGCCCAGTGCCGAAGGGGCGTTATTGGGCGTGATCGAGTTGGATGCGGCGGGCAAGGCGTGGCTGGCGCCGGTCGATAAGAAGATCCGCAACTCCTCTCCCGTCTCCGACATCGGCGGCGCGGAAGCAGGGCAGCTGGTTTTGGCGGAGCCTGCAGGGCGTTCGCCGCGTTCGGGCGTCAAGGTGACCGAGGTGTTGGGCGATCCGCTCGCGCCGCGCGCCTACAGCCTTATAGCGATCCACAAATACGGCATTCCCCATCATTTCTCGGAAGAAGTGCTGGCCGAAGCCGAGCTCGCCGCGAAACTGCCCTTGAGCGAGGAGAAGCGCCAGGACCTGCGGGGGCTGCCAATTATCGCCATCGATCCGGCAGACGCCCGCGATCATGACGATGCCATCTGGGCAGCGCCTAACAAGGATGGCGGCTATGATGCGCTCGTCGCTATCGCCGATGTCAGCCACTATGTCCGGCCCGGCGGAAAGCTGGATCGTGAGGCGCGGCGGCGCGGCAATTCGGTCTATTTCCCTGATCGCGTCGTACCCATGCTGCCCGAGGTGCTGAGCGCCGATGCCTGCTCTCTGCGGCATGGCGAGGATCGCGCAGCCATGGTGTGCCACATGCATATCTCCAACGAGGGCATGATCACCTTCTGGGAGTTCAAACGCGCCATTGTGCGGATCGCACATAATATTGCCTATGAGGAAGCGCAGGCCGCCATCGACAGTGGCGATGCGCCTGCCAATTTGCGACATTTGTGGGAGGCGTGGCATCTGCTCGCCAAGGCGCGCGGTGATCGCGATCCGCTCGACCTCGATTTGCCCGAGCGCCGCGTCATGCTGGACGAGCAGGGGAAGATCGCCGAGATCGCCGTGCGCGAAAGGCTCGATGCGCATCGCGTGGTCGAGGATTTCATGATCGCGGCCAATGTCGCGGCGGCCAAGGCGCTGGAGAGCAAGGCCAGCCCGGTAGTCTATCGCATCCACGAACCGCCTACGCGCGAGAAGCTGATCGCCTTGCGCGAATATTTCGATTCCATCGGCAAGAAGCTGGCGCTCGGCCAGGTGATCACGCCCAGCCTGTTCAACCGGATGATCAAGGATATCTCCGACGAAAGCGAGAAAGCGCTGGTGATGGAAGCGGTGCTGCGCAGCCAGACGCAAGCCTATTACGGGCCTAAAAACGTCGGTCATTTCGGCCTTGCGCTTGGCTCCTACGCACATTTTACGTCCCCGATCCGCCGCTATGCGGACCTGCTGGTGCACCGCGCGCTGGTGGATGCCTATGGACTGGAGCAGCCCAAGCCCAAGAGTGATTTGCCAGCCAAGACCGGTCTGTCCGACCAGGACCGGGAGGACCTGAGCAAGATCACCGATGCGATCAGCCTGACAGAGCGGCGCGCCATGGAGGCGGAGCGCGATACGATCGATCGCTATGTCGCAGCATGGCTTTCGGGCCGCGTGGGTGAGGTTTTCGATACGCGCATCACCGGCGTGCAGAAATTCGGTTTCTTCGCCACCATCGTGAAACTGGGCGGTGACGGGCTGGTTCCCGTGTCTTCGCTGGGACGCGAATATTTCCGCCATGACGAAGCGGCCCACGCGTTGATCGGGGAAGATACGGGCCAGCGATATGCGGTGGGGGACTTGCTCAAGCTGCGTTTGGCCGAGGCGAATCCGCTTACAGGTGCACTAAAATTCGAGCCTGTGGATGCCGATGGCCAGCCCATCGAACCACGTGGCAGCAGGCCGCGGGCGAGATCCAGGATTCGCAAGGATCGCAAGGGGAAGCACCAAGTGGGCAAAAGAGGTCGTCCCGGCAATATCCGCCACCAAGGACGTAAGAAGCGCTAGCTCAACCGGTCGATTTCTTCTTCCGAAAGTCCACCGGGCACAATGAACAGCGGGCAGGGCAAACTACCCGCGTTGGCAGAAAAATGGGTGACAAGCGGGCCAGGAGCACCTTCGGGAGCGGCGCCGAGCACCAAAGCGGCAACTTCGGGGTGTTCGCCAAGATATTCGTTGATCACCGTCTTGCCGTCACCCACGCGCACAGCGATCTGCGGCATCTTTCCGCTTTCGACCATCAATTCGCCAGCGGCTCCATTGGCGAGAATCTCCGCCCGGTCACGCGCTTCTTCCTCGATCGTAGCCTGTACGCTGCCAAAGGCGCTGAAAGCCTGCTTGGGCACGAGCGCCAGCAAATGCACGACACCACCGGTCTTTGCCGCGCGTCGTGACGCGAAGCGAAGGGCCGCATGGGCCTCCTCCGTCTCGTCGATGATCACCAGATAGACGCGCACTTGTTTTCTCCCCTCAAGCACACAAACTATCCCTTTAAAGCTGCAAACACGCAAGAACCTTGATACGCGGCGGCAAATTGGCCAGAGACAGCCAGAAGTCGCTGAACTAGCATTCGCCTGAGAAGGAAACGCGCCCAACCATGTCAATCGCCATCAAGATGCCCGCCCTTTCGCCGACCATGGAGGAAGGCACTCTCAGCAAGTGGCTGGTGAAAGTGGGGGACGAGGTTTCCGCCGGTGACATCATGGCGGAGATCGAAACCGACAAGGCAACGATGGAATTCGAAGCGGTGGATGAGGGCGTGATCGCCCATATCGCCGTGGAAGAGGGCACCGAGGGCGTGAAGGTGGGCGAAGTGATCGCTACGCTCGCTGAGGAGGGTGAAGATCCTGCTGATGTGAAGCCTGCCACGAGTGGCGATGCCGCGCCCGTGCCAGCTGCTGCTCCGGCAGCAGAAGAGGCTCCTGCGCCCGCTCCCTCTCCTGCGCCTGCCCCGTCAAACACGCCTAGCCCTGCCTCGGCTCCCGCACCATCCGGTTCACGGATTATCGCCTCGCCTTTGGCAAAGCGGATTGCCGAACAAAAGGGAGTCGATCTCTCCACTGTCACCGGGACAGGTCCGAATGGGCGGATCGTCAAAGCCGATGTCGAAGGCGCGAAGCCAGCCGCAGTCGCTGCCCCTTCTTCGGCACCGAGCGCCCCTGCCGAAGCGCAGGATTTCGGCATACCGCACGAGGTCGAGAAGCTATCCGGCATGCGCAAGACGATTGCGCGCCGCCTGACCGAGAGCAAGCAGCAGGTTCCGCATATCTACCTCACCGTGGATATCCAGCTCGACAAGCTGCTCAAGCTGCGCAGCGAGATCAACGCATCGCTAGAATTACAGGGCGTGAAGCTGTCGGTGAACGATTTGCTGATCAAGGCGCTGGCCAAGTCGCTCGAAGCCGTGCCCGTCTGCAATGTACAGTTCGCGGGCGACACGCTACTCAAATTCAGCCGTGCCGATATCTCGGTGGCGGTATCGATCGATGGCGGGCTGATCACGCCAATCGTCAAGGATGCCGGTAGCAAGTCGGTTTCCGCGATCTCCAAGGAGATGAAAGACCTTGCGGGCCGCGCGCGTGAAGGCAAGCTGGCTCCGGAAGAGTATCAGGGCGGCACTGCATCGCTCTCCAATATGGGCATGTTCGGGATCAAGCAGTTCGAAGCCGTCATCAACCCACCGCAGGCGATGATCATGGCGATCGGCGCGGGCGAAAAGCGCCCTTATGTCGGCGATGACAGCCTGCAGATCGCGACCGTGATGAGCGCCACCGGCAGCTTCGACCACCGCGCCATCGACGGTGCCGACGGTGCGCAGCTGATGAAAGTGTTCAAGGAACTGGTCGAAAACCCGCTGGGGCTGTTGGCCTGATCGGAAAGTTTATGAAGCTGCGGGGTATCCTGCTTGGTATTGCAGCCATTCTGTCTGGCCTGACCAGCGCACCGGGCGCAGCTGCAGAGCGCGTGCCGATCATCGGCAATGATGGTCCAGATATGGATGCTTGCGCCGGAATTGCCCGGATTTTTACAATGGAAGAGCTGCTTAGTGTCTACGAGGAGCCCGACCAGTATGCCCGCAAGAAGGGTGGCTTGCCGACAAGCACACTCGTCTGGCTATGCGAGGCAGAGGATGAATGGCAAGGCATCGTCTACCCCACTGGCGAGTTCCAGGACCTGGGCGATTGCCGTGTCAGTACGCCAGTCGCCCAACCGCGCGCCTACGAAGGGCCCTGCGAGCACGGATGGGTCATGGCCAGCAATTTGAATTTGACGACACAATGAGCGAAGCCGAAATCCACAAAGGCCGCGATCCAGCCATCCGCGTCACCGCCATGCCGCGAGACACCAATGCCTATGGCGATATCTTCGGTGGCTGGCTGGTCTCGATTATGGATAATGCTGCGGGCCTCACTGCAGCGCGCTATTCACGCGGCCGCGCGGTGACTGTCGCCATGGATGGCATGCAGTTCCTTGCGCCGGTACAAGTTGGCTGCGAGGTTTCGGTCTATACCGATGTTATCAAGATCGGTCGCACAAGCATGACCATCGCTGTCGAGGCCTGGCGGCGCGAACGGCACTCGGAAGAGGCGGTCAAGGTAACACAGGCGAAGTTCACCTTCGTCGCAATCGATGAAGAGGGTCGTCCGCGGCCTATCGAAGCTTAGGAGTTCAAGACGTGGCAGCCAGCTATGACGTAGTCGTTCTCGGTTCGGGCCCCGGCGGATATGTCGCCGCCATTCGATCTGCGCAACTTGGGCTCAAGACGGCCATTGTCGAGCGCGAACTGCTCGGCGGTATCTGCCTCAATTGGGGCTGTATCCCCACCAAGGCGTTGCTCCGTTCGGCCGAGATCCTCCACTATGCCCAGCATGCCAAGGATTACGGTTTGAAGATCGCGGGCGCGATCGAGGCCGACCTTGAAGCCGTGGTGAAGCGCAGCCGCGGCGTGGCCAAGCAGCTCAACCAGGGCGTCACGCACCTGATGAAGAAGAACAAGATCACCGTGCATATGGGGGAGGGGACGCTGACCGGCCCGACCTCTATCACCGTGAAGGGCGAGAAGGGCGAGGAAAAAATCTCCGCCAAGCATGTGATCGTCGCCACTGGTGCCCGTGCGCGCGACCTGCCTTTCGCCCCGGCAGACGGCAAGCGCGTGTGGACCTATCGTCATGCCATGACGCCATCGGAGATGCCCAAGAAGCTGCTGGTGATCGGATCGGGTGCCATCGGCATCGAATTCGCAAGCTTCTACAATGATATGGGCTGCGATGTGACCGTGGTCGAAATGCTCGACCGGATTGTTCCGGTGGAGGACAAAGACGTTTCCGCCTTCCTTGAAAAGGCGCTCACCAAGCAGGGCATTACGATCAAGGCGGGAGCTGGCGTCGAGGAACTGAAGGTTTCCGACAAGGGCGTTTCCGCCAAGATAAAGAACAAGGATGGCAAGGTCGAAACGACCGAGTTCAGTCACTGTATCGTCGCCATCGGCATTGTTCCGAACACAGAGAATATCGGTATCGACAAGCTGGCCGATCTGGACCGTGGCTTCATCCAGATCGATCCCTATGGCCGCACCAAGTCAAAGGGCCTGTGGGCGATCGGTGACTGCACGCCGGGACCATGGCTCGCGCACAAGGCCAGCCATGAAGGTGTGACCGCCGCGGAAGCGATTGCCAAGGAACTGGGCAACAAGACCGTCCATCCGCATCCACTCGACCGCAACAATATTCCGGGGTGCACCTATTGCCATCCGCAGATCGCCAGCGTCGGCATGACCGAGGCGAAGGCGAAGGAAGCGGGGTATCAGGTCAAGGTCGGCATGTTCCCCTTCATCGGCAACGGCAAGGCCATCGCGCTGGGCGAGGCGGAAGGGTTCACCAAGACCGTGTTCGACGCCAAGACAGGGGAATTGCTCGGTGCACATATGGTTGGCGCCGAGGTGACCGAGATGATCCAGGGTTATGTCGTGGGCAAGACGCTGGAGACCACCGAGGCGGAACTGATGCAGACGGTATTCCCGCATCCGACGATCTCGGAAAGCATGCATGAAAGCGTATTAGGGGCCTATGGGCGGGCGCTGCACATTTAGGTCGTTCGTCTCAGAAATCGCACATGTGACGAATTTATTTCACTTTTCCACTCGACATTATGGTTAATTTCTGAAACCTGTGCGCCGCGAGCTAAAAAATGGCCGCGTAACAGAGAGGTCGCTTGAATGGATTTCATTCTCCAACCCATTCGCATCATTCGCCATTATCGTGCGGTGAAAAAGGATTTGAAGCGGATTCGCTTATCGTCGCCTGTCGGCGCAAGCCCGCGTTTTCAGCTGCGGCAAGCGCGCTGATTTATAAGGATTGAAGTGAAGGGGCGGCGCGCAAACGCCGCCTTTTCTCTATGTGAAGGGTGCGAAGACCTAGCTCTAGGTCTCCTCAAGGATTTTGAGGGTTTGTTCAACATCGGCCAGTGGAAGGCGGGCAATGAGCTCCGGGTCTTTGTTCCACCATTCTGCTGCCATGAATCGCGCGATAATCTCTGGCGGGAAACGAAATCGGATGATCTGTGCCGGATTCCCGACAACGATCGCATAGGGCGGAACGTCCTTGGTGACCACGGCACCAGCGCCAATCACTGCACCATCGCCAATGGTCACGCCCTTGAGAACAATGGAAGAGGCCCCTAGCCAAACGTCATGGCCGATCAATGTCTCTCTGGAGCGGCGACCACCGTTGTATTCCGGGGTTGGAAGGAGTTCGGCTGACTGAGCCAGCGGATCGTCTCGGAACCAGTGTCGCTGAAGCCGGAAAGAGCTTGTCGAAACATAGTCCAGCTGATGCTCGGCGCCGCCGACCTGGCATCTTTGGGCAATGCTAGAAAACCGCCCGATCGTGACACTGCCAAAGATCGAACAATGGGCGTTGATGAATGTGTAGCGTCCGATCGATCTGGCCGAAATATTGCAGTAGGGCCCGATATGGACCGGATCCTCAATCTCGACCCAGTTCTTGATCTCCGCCGTTTTTTTGATGGTCGAATTTTCGCCGAATTTTGGCCAGGTGCGTTTTCGATATCTTCCGAACAATCGCACCTAGCTGCCTCCAGCGCGCCTTTCGCGGTCAAAGCTGGCGGACAGGGTGGGATTCGAACCCACGAAGGGCTTGCACCCTTGCCGGTTTTCAAGACCGGTGCATTCAACCGCTCTGCCACCTGTCCGCGCGAGCGAGTGGCGACCTAGCGGCCTTTTCAAGGCTTGTCACGGCCAAGAATGGATTTCCGACCCGTGACAGCCATTGATGATTATCATAAGACAGACTCGACTTGCGAGAGAGCGCGTGTTCGCGCTCTTGTCCGCTTGGGAGAGAGGACATTAACTTGAGAAGACAACCGCTATTTGCCCTTGCAGCTATGGCCATTGGCCTTGCCGTTTCATCCCCCGCTGCCGCCCAGGGCCAGTGCACCAGTGAAAGCCTGGAGGAAATGAGCGCAAGCTGGATCGCAGCGCTCGAGCAGGGCACGATGATGACCATGCAATTGGGCGAATGGGTCGATTATGACGAGAATTTCCAGCGTTCGTCGCTCGGCGGATTTCTCGATCATCCGCGCACCATCGAATACAAGCTTGAGCTGCACGATTTGCAGACGTGCCAGGTGTTCGTCGAGGCGGTGGTCGATAGTGAGATCGGCAAGCAAGTGATCGCGACCCAGTTTGGTGCGGGGTTCTTCGGCGTTGGCGGATTCCAGAATATAGTGACAGACGAAAACGACTGGCTGTTCGATGCGGACGCCTTCCGTGGCTATGCCGAACAGGAAGACTGGTCCATTGTGCCTGAGGCAGACCGTGTGAGCCGCGAGGAGTTGATCGCTGCTGCTGATGCCTATCTCGACCGTTTCAGCGATCCGAGCGTTGACGTGCCTTGGGGCTATCCCTGCACACGGATCGAGGGCGGCGCATATACCGGCCGGGGAGAGCCGACTGACACGTGTGAGTTGGGAATGCCGAACGAGCCAGGCGCGATCGAGATCGTCGAGCGCCAATATGTCGCCGACGTGGCCCGTCAGGCGGTCAGCGTCTTGTCAAAATTCGGACCGGACCAACTCCCCGACAGCCATACATTCCGCCTTGAGGGAGGCGTTCTGCGCTATGTCCACGCGGCAACACATTGCAAAGGCCTTGAGCGTTGCGGCTTCCCTTCGCTGGAGGGGTTGCAGGCTGACGGGGGTCTGGTCGGACTATAGGATAACGGCATGCTCGCAAGGTGCCGGAAGAGATGGAGAGAGACATATGAAGCGTAAGCTGCTTGCCGTTCTGGCCGCATCATCGGCCTTCGCCTTTGCCACGCCCGCTGCTGCCCAGGCCGGGTGTGACCGTCCGTTTGTAGAGGCTATTGCCGAGAGCTGGGTTGCCGCGCTCGAGCAGGGTACGATGATGACCATGAATCTCGGCGAGTGGGTCGATTATGACGAGAACTTTCGCCGCGCTTCCCTCGGACAGTTCCTTTCCGAACCGCGCGAAGTCATCTGGCACATGGCACTGCTCGATACCACAGACTGCAAGACCTATGTCGAGGCCGTGACCCGCAAGGAGGATGGCACAATGGAAGTGCTGGCAACGCAGGTCAGCAATGGCTTCTTCGGCACCGGACCCTTCGACAATATCGTTACGGATGAAGGCGATTGGCTGTTTGATGCCGAGCGCACTGCCTATTATGCCAGTCGTGAGGATTGGGGTGAAATTCCCGAAGGTGAACGGGCCGATCGGGCAACATTGATTGCGGCGGCAGATGCCTATCTCGACCTGTTCAACGACAAGGGCGTAGAAGTACCCTGGGGTACGCCGTGTGCTCGATTGGAAGGCGGCATCTACACGGGGCGCGGTGAGCCGACAGACACATGCAACGTCGGCGTGCCCGATGGCGTGGAACTGCTCGAACGCCGTTATGTTGTCGACGAAGTTCTTGGAGCGGTAAACGTCTTCCTCGAATTCGGCGAAAGCAAGCGCCCGGACAGCCACACCTTTCGTGTCGAAGATGGAAAGCTTCGCTATATTCATACAGTGACCAATTGCGGCGACGAGGATAATTGCGGCTTCCCGCCTTTTGCCGAGATGTTGGCCGACAACCCTGACATGCAACCCGATCTGGGAGACTAGGACATATTCGCACACTGTCGGGCGTGTTCAGGAATCGTTTTGCCGCAATTGGGTAGGTGAGGGATTCCAAACATTAGGACGTCGTGGCAGATTGTGATCATGATCAGGAAATCGCTAGTTTTGGCAATGGCATTGGCCACCGGAATCACGGTGGCTCCATCTGATTTGCGCGCGCAGGAGCAGAGCTTTGAAGCCTATCTGGATAGCGTGGCCGCAAAGGCGCGCGCGGAGGGTGTGCGCGATGCGACCATCAGCGAGGTTTTTGCCGATCTCACGCCAAACAACCGGGTGATCGAACTCGATCGCGACAACGTTACTTCCAGTGGCAGGTTGAATCCCGATACGGGTTTTGCCTTCATGTCGAGCTATATTGAGCGTCACAATTCTCAGTCGCGCATCAATGGCGGTAGGCGGACGATGGCGCGGATAGCCTCGCTCGCAAACTCGGTTGAGCAAACCTATGGCGTCCCGGCGGAAATCATCGTGGCGATCTGGGGGCATGAGACGGCTTATGGGGCGGTGAAAGGCGGATTTGATCTGCCGCGGTCTATCGCGACGCTCGCATGGGAAGGGCGTCGTCGCGATCGATTCGAACGCGAGTTGATCGATGTACTCAAGATCGCTGACAGTGGTGTTGCGCGAAGCAATCTGGTGGGTAGCTGGGCAGGGGCCTTTGGCAATCCGCAATTCCTCCCCAGTGTCTATCTCCGCCTGGCCGTCGATGGCGATGGGGACGGCGCGCGTGATATCTGGAACAGTGATGCAGACACGTTGCATTCCATTGCGAACTATTTTCGTGACCATGGCTGGCAAGCGGGCGAGGCTTGGGGTGTACGGGCCTATGTTCCCAATTCGGTAGACAGAGATGCGGTTGCAGGAGACTATGTCGATCCTGAATGCCCCCGCGTCCATCCTCGCCACAGCAAGTTCCTGCCCGTAAGCGAATGGCGCGCAATGGGAGTGATCCCTCGCGGCGAGATTGGCGATGATGTGATGGCGATGCTATTCGAGCCCGATGGTCCGGCTGCACCTGGTTATCTCCTGACGCAGAACTACCGCGCCATCCTCGAATATAATTGCTCGAACTACTATGCCATGAGTGTTGGCCTTTTGGCGGATGCGATTGCACAGTAACAACTCGTTCCCGCTGCTCGCCAATGCTCGCATGGCGAGCTATACCTTCGCTCGAATCCTGTCACACAGCTAGGTCCGGTTTGCATGCCGCAATCGGGCGGGGAACGGCATTGAATAGATTGCGGAGTATCTGGTCTGCGGCTGTGCTGGCGGTGCTTTGTTGCGCCGTGCCGGCCAATCCTGCACCTGCTCCCGTCGATCCGGCCATTCCCGTCGTGTTGCTCAAGGATATTTCGAATGGCCAGATCCTCTTCGCGCGCGAGGCAGAACGCCGTTTCGTCCCTGCTTCTGTGGTCAAGACCATGACCGCCTACACAGCCTTCGAGCTGGTCAAGGAAGGGAGGATCAGGCCGTCGACGCCGTATCTGATCACCCCCGATTTGCAGGATAACTGGTACGCAAACGGATCGAACATGTTTCTGCGCTCTGGAGATCGGCCGACGATTGGAGAACTTATTCTGGGCGCAACGACCGTTTCCGGAAACGATGCGAGCGTCGCTCTGGCCATGGCTTCTGTCGGCTCGCTCGACGACTGGATCGATCTAATGAATGCAAATGCACGCGATCTGGGCATGCGCAATACCCATTTCGGTTCAGTCAACGGCTTGCCCGATGAGGGACGTACCTTCACCTCCGCTCAGGATCTGGCTTTGTTGGCAGAGGCGCTGGTGACGCGCCATCCGGACCTCTATCGTCGCTATTTCGGGCACCGGACGCTAACGTGGAACGGCATTACCCAGCGCAATCATGACCCTATCACTGGACGCGTCAGAGGTGCGGACGGGATCAAGACGGGCTTTACCAATGAGGCTGGGAATACGTTTCTAGGTTCCGCCGAGCGAGATGGCCGGAGGCTTGTGGTCGTGCTTGCAGGGGCCTCCGATGCGCGGGTGAGGGACCGAACAGCTCGAGACTTGCTCGTATGGGGCTTCTCCGATTTCATCTTGCAGGTCTTGGCGGCGCAGGGAAGCGAAGTCGGCCATGCGAAGGTTCAGAATGGCGTAGTACTGAAGGTGCCCCTACGCGCTTCCGAGGATGTCACTATTGGTGTGGCAAGCGGCTCCAGCGACGAAGTGAGCACGACAATTCGCTACCACGGGCCGATTGCTGCACCAATTGCGGAAGGCCAGCATATCGCCGACTTGCGCATAGAGATCGCCGGGCAACCACCTTTCGACGTTCCGCTTGAAGCCGCCGAGAGTGTGGCCGAGGCAGGTCTCCTGCAGCGCATCCGCAACGGCTTTCTGGGATTTTTTGGTTGATGGCGGGAAAGTTCATTACTCTTGAGGGCGGTGAAGGCGCTGGCAAATCGACACAGGCACGGCTCCTTGCGGTTGCGCTGGAGCAGATGGGTGTGTCGGTCATCGTCACACGCGAACCCGGAGGAACCAGCGCTGCCGAGGCGATCCGTGCACTCCTCCTTGATCCAGAAGGCGAGGGATGGAGCCCTGAAGCCGAAGTTCTGCTTTTCGCCGCGGCACGCGCAGATCATGTCGAACGCGTCATCCGTCCCGCGCTGGAAAAAGGAAAATGGGTACTGTGTGACCGATTTGTCGATTCCACTCGTGCTTACCAGGGAGGGGAGGGGGGCGTTTCCGATGCCGATGTGCTCTCCCTCCACCGCATTGGATCGCAAGGGCTATTGCCGGACCTGACCTTGCTGATCGAAGCCGGTGACAGCGACACTGCTGAGCGCTTGCGCGCACGCGACGGTGACAACAGCGATCGCATCGGTGGCCGGGCAAAGGCCTTTCATGAAGCTGTAGCTCGAAGGTTTGCCGACATTGCCGAAAACGAACCGGAGCGCTTTGTGCGTATCGACGGATCGGGGACGCCCGAAGAGGTACATGGGCGCATTATGGCCGCTGTACATGATAGGTTGGGGCCGGTCGGATGAGTTATATCGGTCATGACCAGGCGTGGAACGAGTGGCACGCGGCGCTGGCCAGCCCACGTATGCATCACGGTTGGATTCTCGCGGGGCGGCGGGGGATCGGCAAGGCGGGTTTCGCTGTGCAGGCCGCACGCGAGCTGCTCGCCGAACCGGGTATGGAGCAGCCGAAAGGCGCACATCCCGATATCATCGTCTTGTCCCATCTTCCCGCCAATAAGGAGGAGGAGAAAAAGAAGGAGCAAGGCAAGCCCTTTCAACTCAAGCGCAACATATCGGTCGACCAAATCCGCGAGATGCAGCAACGCCTGACCACGCGTCCAACGTTGGGAAGCCGACGAGCGATCATCATCGATCCGGCTGATGATATGGAGAAGGGTGCGTCCAATGCCTTGCTCAAGAGCCTGGAGGAACCGCCCGTGGGTAGCTTCTTCCTGCTTGTTACGCATCGTCCCGGACGCTTGTTGGCGACAATCCGCTCGCGTTGTCGCATGCTATCCTTTCCGCGTCTCTCAGAGGAACAACTTGAAACAGTTTTGGCGCGCGAGGCGCCTGAGGTCGATGCAGCTACACGAAGCGCAGCCATCGCTGCCTCTGGCGGGTCACCGGGCGCGGCGCTCGATTTCGTCGAGATGGATCTCGGTGGGCTTCATGGCCTGATGTGTGAAATTGCCGAGCGCGGCGATGACGATTTTTCGCTGAGAGGGCGTATGGCGGATGCCATGGGCGTGCGGCCTACGCGCGAGAGGCAACTCGCCGCCGTCGATCTTGCCCGCGCGGTGGCAGCAAATCGCATGGCATCAATTGGCGCTCGCGAAATTCCCGGACTTGTCGAGGCCCATGCAGAACTCTCGCGTCTGACAGCGCAGGTGCCAACCTACAACTTCGATCCCGGATTGCTGGTGATGGAAATAGGCACCTTGCTCACCAAGCTCGCCACTTATAGGGAAGCCGCCAATGGCTGATCCCTATTATCTCACCACCGCGATTCACTACCCCAATGGCAAGCCGCATATCGGCCACGCCTATGAGACGATTGCCGCCGATGTGATGGCGCGATCCCAGCGCCTGCAGGGGCGCGAAGTGCGTTTCCAGACGGGTACCGACGAGCACGGGTTGAAGATGGCCCAGAAGGCGCGCGATCTTGGCATCACGCCGCGCGAATTAGCCGATGAGATGTCCGGATATTTCCGCGAACTGTTCGACAAGCTCGATATCTCCTATGATCGTTTCATCCGCACGACCGAAGACGAACACCACCGCGCCAGCCAGGCCATCTGGAAGGCGATGGAAGCGAATGGCGACCTCTATCTCGACCGGTACGAAGGCTGGTACTCGGTTCGCGACGAAGCCTATTATGATGAAAGCGAGCTGACCGATGGTGAAGGGGGCGAGAAGCTCTCCCCGCAAGGCACGCCGGTGGAATGGACCGTTGAGGAGAGCTGGTTTTTCCGCCTGTCGAAATACCAGGAACCGCTGCTAGCGCTTTATCGCGACCATCCGGACTTTATCCAGCCAGACAGCCGCCGCAACGAAGTCGTGCGATTTGTCGAAGGCGGACTGCGCGATCTATCGGTCAGCCGCACCAGCTTCGACTGGGGCGTCAAGGTGCCGGGGCATGAAGACCATGTCATGTATGTCTGGGTCGATGCGCTGACCAATTACCTCACCGGCCTTGGCTATCCTGGCCAGACGGAGAATATGGCCAAGTTCTGGCCCGCCGACCTACATCTGATCGGCAAGGACATCGTGCGTTTCCACGCCGTATACTGGCCCGCCTTCCTGATGAGCGCCGGTATTGCCGTACCCAAGAAGGTATTCGGTCACGGCTTCCTGCTCAACCGCGGGCAGAAGGAATCGAAATCGCTCGGCAATGTCACCGATCCATCCGAACTCGCTGACAAATTCGGCGTCGACCCGCTGCGCTATTTCCTGCTGCGCGAATTCTCCTTCGGGCAGGACGGCAGCTACTCGCAGGAAGCGATCGTTAACCGCAACAATGCCGAACTGGCCAATAGCTATGGCAATCTCGCCCAGCGCACGCTCTCGCTGCTCTACAAGAATTGCGAGGGCAATCTGCCGCCTATTTCCTGCCATACGGATGAAGACAATGCGCTTTTTGCCCATGTCGATCGCGTGATTGCGAATGAGATGCCCGCCGCGATGGATCAGCTGGCCTTTGCGCAGGCACTGGAGGCATGGATGGGTGCTGTGTTCGCCTGCAACGCCTACATCGACGCGCAGGCGCCTTGGGCGCTGAAGAAAACCGATTTCGAGCGAATGAAGACGGTTCTGGCTACGCTCTACATCGTCATCGCCCAGCTGACCGTGGCTATTTCTCCCTTTATTCCAAAATCCTCGCGCAAACTTCTCGACGCGATGGGAATTGCGCAGGAGTTGCGCACGGTCGATGGGATTCGTTCGCATTGGTACTCACCGCTCGCCGAAGCCGATTACCAGCTCGACAAGCCGCAGGGCCTCTTCCCGCGTCTCGAATTACCCGAGGAAGAAACCGCCTGATGCTCGTCGATAGCCATTGCCACCTCAATTATAAGGGACTGGTCGAGCGCCAGGGCGATGTGCTGGACAATGCGCGCGCGGCGGGGGTGTCAGCCTTCCTCAACATTTCCACCCGGCAGAGCGAATGGCAAGATATCGTCGCTACGGCGGAGCGTGAGAGTGACGTCTGGGCCTCCATCGGCATCCACCCGCACGAGGCGGACCAGCACGCTGATCTGGGGAAGGGTGCCCTGCTCGAAGCTGCCGAGCATCCACGCGTGATCGCCATCGGCGAAACCGGGCTTGATTACTACTATGACAAGTCCGATCGCGAAGTGCAGAAGGCGCTGTTTCGTACGCATATCGAGGTGTCGCGCGAAACTGGACTGCCGCTGATCATTCACACACGCGATGCAGATGAGGATACGGCTGCAATTCTCGCCGAGGAGATGGAGAAAGGCGCATTTCCGGCCTTGATCCATTGTTTCACCGCTTCTTCCGATTTCGGACGTACGGTTCTGGACCTCGGACTGACGATCTCGCTTTCGGGTATCGTCACCTTCAAGAATGCCGCTGAAATTCAGGAGTTCGCCAAGGAAATTCCGGCGGACAGGATGCTGGTCGAGACGGACAGTCCGTTTCTTGCGCCGGTCCCGCATCGCGGAAAGACCTGCGAACCTGCCTTTGTCCGAAACACGGCGGAATTCGTGGCCGAATTGCGCGGGACCGACGTTCAAACGCTTGCGCAACAGACAACCAGCAATTTCTATTCGCTCTTCAGCAAGGCCACTCCGTGAAGCTGATCGTCCTCGGTTCAGGAACATCGACCGGCGTACCGCGGATCGGCGGTGACTGGGGCGAATGCGATCCAAATGAGCCGAAGAACCGGCGTACCCGCGTGTCCATCATTGTCGAGAGTACAGAAGGTTCGCGGCTCCTGGTCGATACCTCCACCGATTTGCGCCAACAGTTGCTCGCAAACGATATCGACAAGGTGGATGGTGTCTTTTGGACGCATGATCACGCCGATCATTGCCATGGGATCGATGATCTGAGGCCGATGCGCTTTGGTCGGGCTGCGCCGATCCCCGGATTTGCATCACAAGTGACGATGCAGAGCCTGAAGCACCGCTTCAATTACGTGTTCAGCGGACAATTCGGTTATCCGAGCATTGTCGACATCAATTCGCTCGATGTGATCAAGATCCACGCCGGATTTGCAGTGGATTCGGTGGAAATGCCGCACGGACCCACGAAAACCACCGGATATCGATTTGAAGCTGACGGAAAATCAATCGCTTACACAACTGACTTCAGTGAAATCACGAAGGAAATGATCGATGTGTTTTATGATGTCGATATCCTCGTAACGGACTGTTTGAGGCGAGAAGCACATCCGACGCATTGCAATTTGACCATGGCGCTTGAATTCGGACGAGAGACCCGTGCGGGAACGACGGTGCTGACGCATCTGGACAAGAGCATGGATTATGCGAGTTTGAGCGCCGAACTGCCTGACAATGTGTTGGTCGGTTTCGACGGTATGGAATTGGTCGCATGACCGAAGTGGGTATCGTCTCTTTGATCGCTATGATCGGTTGGCTTGTCCTTGTGCTTGGCGCTTACCGCGCGCACCGGGTCGGGATGCAAAGAACGGTCGTTATGGCATTGGTTTGGGGATCAGTTTTTCTGTTTGTCACGATGATTTTCACGGTAATAGGTTGGTAGGGTTGCAATATGCGCCTTCTTCTACGCCATCCCTAAACTTAACATAATATATATTATCATTCTAACATGTCCCAGGAACTCGACCGCCTCCTCCGCCTCATGGCTCGCCTCCGCGACCCGGAAAACGGGTGCGAATGGGATGTCGCGCAGAACTTCTCTACTATTGCGCCGTACACAATCGAGGAAGCCTACGAAGTCGCCGACGCAATAGAGCGTGGTGACATGGCGGACTTGCGCGGAGAACTGGGCGATCTGCTGCTTCAGGTGGTGTTCCACGCCCGGATGGCGGAAGAAGCCGGTGAATTCACATTCGATGATGTCGCAAAAGCAATCTCTGACAAGATGGAAGCACGCCATCCGCATATCTTCGGCGAGGAAGGCGGTCGGATGACCTCTCGCCGCTGGGAAGAACTGAAAGCGACAGAACGAGCGCAGAACGGCGCCCAGAGCGCTTTGGAAGGTGTGGCAAAGGCCCTGCCCGCGCTGATGCGAGCTGAAAAGCTCCAGAAACGTGCTGAACGAGTTGGCTTCGATTGGCCGGACCATACGGGACCGCGTGCCAAGCTGGATGAAGAGATCGATGAGCTTGAAGCAGCCACAAAGGAGGAACGCCTGCTCGAAGCCGGCGATGTCCTTTTCGCTGCGGTCAACATCATCCGACATTACGGTGTCGATGCGGAACAGGCTCTAAGGGCCACGAATTCCAAATTCGAAAAACGCTTCCGGCTCATGGAAGAACTGGCTTCCGCAGACGGAAAGCAGTTTGATGCCTTGTCGCTTGATGAGCAGGAGAACTACTGGCTCCGCGCGAAAAAGGCTTTGCGCTAGCTTTCAGCGTGTCTTTGTGCCCAGGCCTTTGCGCCTTGTTGGTCCTGTCTTTCGATCCTTGGCACATCAATTGCTGCGGCAGGATCGATGGAAACGCCAAGATAGTTGCCAACCTGCGCAATCGCGGCGGCAGGTTCTGCCAAGACGTCCTCGAACCACAACACCAGCGGGACGATGCCGATATCGCGATACATCGCCTCCCACCCATCTTCCTGCTGCTCGATCATCTTTGCGGCGCGCTGCAGGGCGATCTCCGAGTATTCGGGTTCATCGCGCCCTTCCCCTTCCTGCTCCTTGCGCCAAATTCCGCTCAGCATGGCGCGGGCATAGGATATAGCATGCGCGGTCTTGTCGCGCCGTCGCAATTGCACAACCTTTCGGCCTGATCCCGGACCGACAAGAAATCGGATTGCTTCATCAACCAAGGCGGGATTGGCCTGTTGCAGGTGGTGGAGCTGTCCGGGAAAGGTCTTGAGCCCGAAAACGCCGTTGGGTGATGTGCGCTTCACCAGAGCATTGTTCCAAAGATGCATTTGCTGATCAGGTCGTCCGCTTGCGTCACCATACGGGCCAGAGGGCTCGAAATTTAGATATTCGAGCGGAGCGCCAAAGCAGCCGGTCGACCAGAAAAGATGACTGACAAAGGTGCTGCCCGCCCGCGGGACGGAAGCGAGCAAGTAGGATTTCCCTGGCGGTCCATCACGCGCCGGGAAATCAAACCTGTCTTCATAGCCGGTAGTTATCCCCTCAAGCATGGTGGCGAACCATCAATGGCTTGTGCAATGCGGTCAAGCTTGGATCAGCCGCCCATCGCAAGATAGCGACCGTATTCGCGCGATGTCAGGCGAACTTTGAGTCGGCGTGTGGGCCCAACCTCCGCTTCTTCACCTTCCTCATCTGAAAGAACCTCGCCACGAGCGTAGAGCCAGGCGAGGCGCTGTCCGTCGCTGCTGGGAACGATGAGTTCGTGCAACGAAGCATCGCCTGTCAGGCGTTGGCCGAGCAATTCGACGAGTGCATCGACGCCGAAACCCGTTTGCGCCGAGAGTGGCAGTATATCGGGATCGCTTGCGGCCAAGCCGCCCAGTTCCTCGCGCCGTTCGGCATCGAGTAAGTCCCACTTGTTCCAGATCTCGACAATCGGAACGCTGCTCTCATCGCCCTCTTCGCCGTCAATCACACCCAGATCGGCGAGAACCGACAGCACCTGCGCCTTCTGCATGGCACTGTCCGGGTTGGCGATGTCGCGCACATGCAGGATGATATCGGCGGATGTCACTTCCTCCAACGTCGCGCGAAATGCAGCGACAAGCTGTGTTGGAAGATCGGAGATAAAGCCTACAGTGTCGGAAAGGATCGCCTTCTCGACACCCGGCAAGGAGATAGCCCGCATAGTCGGATCAAGTGTGGCGAAGAGCAAGTCTTCCGCCATCACCTCCGCTCCTGTCATGCGATTGAAAAGGGTGGATTTCCCGGCATTGGTGTAACCCACCAGAGCAATCACCGGCCAGGGCGCCCTGCCCCGCCGCTTGCGATGTAGCTCGCGCGTCTTGCGGACTTGTTCCAACTCGCGGCGCAATTTGGCCATGCGGTTGCGGATCAGTCGCCGGTCGGCCTCGATCTGTGTTTCACCGGGGCCGCCAAGGAAGCCAAAGCCACCACGTTGCCGTTCAAGGTGGGTCCAGCTGCGCACGAGGCGGCTTTGCTGGTAATCGAGATGCGCCAGTTCGACCTGCAGCCGACCTTCCGCTGTTGAGGCCCGCTCGCCGAAGATCTCTAGGATCAGGCCGGTGCGATCGATCACCTTGCGCTTGAGCCTGTCCTCCAGATTGCGCTGCTGGATCGGCGAAAGCGCCCCATCGATGATGACCAGTTCGGCTTCATGCAGCTCGCAATTTGCCCGCATTCGTTCGACCTGGCCTTCGCCGAACAGGGTGTTGGGGCGAACGGTCCGGACGGGCATGATATAGGCTTCCGCCACCACAATCCCGATGGCGAGCGCAAGACCCTTGGCCTCTTCCAGTCTCGCTTCGGGGTCCTGGCTGCTGCGGTGACCTCTGATATCCGGGCAGACGACAAGGGCCCGCGCACCGCGGGTAACCTCGCCCTCTACTTCATCATTGTCGAATATCAGGCGTCGTCGCCTTCATCATCGTCGTCGAAATCACCGCTCAAATCGACATGTGTTGCAGGTTGAATGGTCGAGACAGCATGCTTGTAAGCCAACTGCACAAAGCCCTCACGCTCCAGGAGCATGCAGAACAGATCGAAGCTGGCGATCCGGCCTTGCAGCATCACACCATTGACCAGGAACATGGTCACCTGGACTTCTGCATCGCGAACGCTGGTAAGAAAAATGTCTTGCAGCAAGCGCTGTTTGCGGTTGCCCCCGGCCACTCCTCCGAACTGGTCGGCATCCACTGGGTTGCCGGGCATGATGGTGGAAATGGCATGCTTGTAGACGAGCTGCGACTGGCCATCACGGCGAAGAAGGATGGAGAAATTGTCAAACCAGGTCACAATCCCCTGCAACTTCACGCCTTTCACCAAGAACATGGTGACAGGGATCTTTTCCTTGCGCAGGTAGTTGAGGAAAATGTCCTGAAGGTTTCCCGTTTTTGTCGCCGTCGGTTCCTTCTTGCTTTCTGCAGATTCAGCCGATCGAGGGCGCGCAGAAAGGGTAGATCTGGTCATATTTTGTTGACTCCTTCTTTTTGGCGAATGCGTATCGCACCCGCGATCTGGCTGCCG